>Ga0247832_1006186_pt1 | contig 13321 bp, 11 predicted proteins | sample LaCruzMarch2015__10_FD_192407 | JGI IMG/M metagenome (GOLD analysis project Ga0247832, IMG submission 192407) | Freshwater microbial communities from meromictic Lake La Cruz, Castile-La Mancha, Spain - LaCruzMarch2015_4m | ecosystem: Environmental > Aquatic > Freshwater > Lake | place: Spain... | reverse complement strand
CGAGGACGGCATCGAGCACACCCAGGCAACCACCAACCAAGAAATAGCCGCCTAACCAACCCTCTTGACCCCGTCAAAAATTACACCCGCGAAAACTCAGAAACACAACTTTTGACAATATCTCAAATGAGTCCCCTTTGTATTTCTGCAAGATTGTATCACGAACACCGTATGAATGATCTGATCGAGGCTGCTCCACTGCAGAGTCTGGAACTGAGACCGTAAACGCCTCTCCCACAGTTATATCTTTCCCATAAGATGACTGGCTCAGGGCAAACAAGGTGAGAGCGAAGGCTAGAAGTTTCATTGTGACAGGAGCGCGGGATCGCAGTGATATCTTATCGCCCAACGTGCATTAGCAAGCCGGCAGGAATTATTGCGATAGTCAGCCGGCTGCCTATTGCAGGAATTCCAAGCACCGGCATTTCGGGTGGCGCTTGCGGCTGGAAGGAGCCTCCCCGGCGGAAAACGGCGCGCGTCGGACGTGAGGCCTTCGGGGTCTGGGCTTCGCGAGGCCCGCGCTGGCAGATCCGGGAAGTTCATTGCTGAGAGAAGGTTCTTTGCAGCATCGAAGGCAGAAGGGGAAGCCTTTTGCCATCCATCGCTGCACGAAGTCCACCGACTCCGCAGCGGGCCCGGGACTTTGCCGAGTTTGCCGGCCGGGGACGTTGCCGCGCTACTCCTCCAGCAGGCAAGGGGTCAGCAGGTAAAGTTGTCCGGCAGGGAAATTGCCGAGGAGCGGGGCGCATTCGGTCCAGGCGCGGGTGGATTGCGGCCAGCGGGCGGCCTCGCGTCGGCCCCAGAACAGATAGCGCGTGCCCAGGCGTCGGGCGGAGTCGCGCCAGCCGTCGGCGCCGTTCATCAGGCAGTCCAGGTCTGTCCGCTGGGGCGCGTAGTCGAATCCCTGACTGACCAGGTGTCCCTCGTAGCCCATGGCCAACGGGCGGCCGAGGAGCAGGGCAGGGTGTTCGTAGGACGGCGCGGCGGCCAGTCTCGCATTGCGCGGAACGGCGCGGAGAAGCACTTGGAGGTCGGCCATTTCGGCGCGGCTGGCCAGTTGGTAGCCGTGGCGTTGGTCAAGGCCGACGGCGAGGGAAAGAGCGCCGGAGAAGAAGAGGGCCACACAAGTAACATCGCGGAGCCATCCGGGCCATTGCGCCAAGACTTGGGTCCAAAGCAGCGACATGAGGGTGAGGTAGCCCCAGACGATGAGCTTGGTGTTGTCCCATTCCCAAGGGGCGAAGGCGAAGAGGAAGCAAAAGACGAGCGTGCCGGCGCCGACGGCATAAAACACCCGCGCGGTGCGGTCGCCCCCGCCGCGGCTGAAGACGACGAGCCCGAGCCACACGACGAGCGGGAGGAAGAGCCCGAAGTTCCACCACCAAAACCAGACCCCGCCGTCCGCTTGCATCCAGCCGGGCGCGTAGCGAAAAGCCGAGGGCGCGCTGAATCCGGCGGTGACGAGATGCACGAGCCAGGTGGCGGGAATGATGCTGACCAGCCCCGTGACGATGAAGGGACGAGACAGGCGCGGACGCCAGGCGGCGAGGGCGCAGGCGGCCAGTGCGGCGCTGAGGAAAAGAAAGGCCGGCGCGTTGAAGAGGGGCATCGATGCGTAGAGGGCGACTTGGGCGAGCACGGGCAGGCGCGGGCCGTGCTCCTCGCCGCGCAACTGCGCGCGCCAAACCGTGAGCAGGACCAATCCGGCCGGGAAGGCGTAGAGGAATCCGCGCTGGGTGACGAAAACCGCGAGGAAGATGTTTTTCCAAGCCGTGTCCGTTTCATTCGGGTCGAGTGCTCCGCCCTGCCAGAGCGCCGAGGCGGCGAGTCCGCCGGCAAAAAGAAAAGCCGCCAAGGCAAAACCCCGTCCCCAGCGCCAGAGCGCCACCGCCGTCGCCGCCGCGCCGAGCAGCCCGGTCCAGCGCAGGCCCTCATACAGCGGAACCCCCGCCATTCGCAGCACGGCATTCCACAGATCCATCCCCGGGTGGTAGGCGAAAGGGGTTCCGGCCAGGAAAGGGTTCTCCGGCCAGAACGTCCCGCCCGCCGTCCAGCGGTTGATCAAGTTCATGTGCAGCGCCATGTCGCCGAGGTTGTGCGGGGAGAGAACCTTGACCACATCGCCGTGGTCGTAGATGACCCAGAGGAAAGCGCGCAGGGAGGCGAGGGCGAAGACGGTGAACAGAACCCAATCCACCACGGTGATTTTCTGTCGGGGTGCGGACGCCCCGCGGACCGTCAGCGTGGCCGCGGCCAGTCCGAGCACAAACGACGTCAACACGCCCGCCAGCGTGAGCCGTCCGGCCAGCACGCCGGCTCCGGCTGCCGCGGTCGTGGTCACCGCGACAAAGACCAGCGCGCCGCAGAGAATGCGCCAGCCGATCATGGTTGGGCTGGTTCCTCCGCAGTCGGTTGGGGCGGCGCTGGCAAGAGTCCCGATTGGAAAAACACCGTGCATTCGTCGAGGCCGGAGCGCAGGTGGAACGGCACCTCGTCGAAGCCCGGACCGAGTTTCGGGCGCAGTTCTTCCACCCGGGCGGTCTCGATCACGTGGAATTGCGCCGGAGGCAGCGGGTCGGGAATTTTTCCATCGTGGTAACCGATGTTGGTGAAGTCGCCGAGGATCCACGGGAGCGGATAGCTGCTCTGGAGGTAAATCGCGCCGCTGATGCCGTATTGCCGCGGGTCCTTGCGGGTGAGTTCGAGCAGAGGGCCGGTCAATTTGTCCACCGAGCGGTAGGTCTGCACGTAGACGTAGGGCTCGGCGTCGTTTTCGTATTCGCGGAAGTTGAGCCGGAGGGTCATCCCGAGGGAAACAGCGAGCAGGAGAGCGCCGGCGGCCCGGTCCCAGCGGCTGGACGTGGCCGTCACGGCCGCGCCGAAAAAGAGGAACCATGGCCAGATCATGACCGAGAGACACCAAGGGGTTTTGTAGGGGACGATCGAATAGGCCACGAGCACGCCGCCGCCGAGGATGGCGAGCAGGCGCGGCACCGCCGGGGCGGCCCACGCGTAGCGCACGGACCAGAGCAAACCGATCAGCGCCGGCCATTCGTAGCGGGCCAGCAGCGCCAGCCAGTAGTAGTTGACGAAGGGCAGCAGTTCGTAAGCGGTTTTTTCATGCCCGTTGCCCGCCGCGCCGGTCTTGGTCCACGCGATCATGGCCTCGAAGGGGCCGAGCAGTCCGGCCGGATGGAAAAAATTCCCGCTGTAAAAAAAGACGAGCAGGAAGAGCGCGACGAGGAGGGCGTTGCGCAGGTCGCGCGGACGCCATTCGCGCTGCGCCCGGCGGGCGATGGGCGGATTCAGCGGCACGACGCGCCCCCACGCCGCCAGGATCACACCGGCCAACGCCAGCGACCCGGCATGGATGATGTAGGTTTCCTTGTTGAGGATCATGCCAGCCAGCCCGAGCACCGCGGCCCACAGGCCGGCGCGGTCGCGGTCGAGCCAGAGCGCCATCACGCCCCAGGTAAAGAGGGCGGTGAAGAGCACAAACCAAGGTTCATGGATGGAGTAACGTCCGTAGAACACGCAGACCGGCGAGACGGCGAAGGCCAGGGCTGCCCAGCGAACAGCCGCCTGCCCAAACCACCGGTGGTAGAGGAGCAGCACCCAAATGGTCAGCACGCTGGCCAGCACGACCGGCAGCCGCAGCGCCCAAACATTGCGCCCCAGCAAACTCTGGGCGACAAAGACGGTGTAAAAATGCCAGGGCCCGTGGAAATTATCAGGCGTATATTCGAAGGTTCCCGTCTCGCGCAGACGGTCGGCAAACCATCCGTTCACGCCCTCGTCGAAGTGCGGGGCCTTGAGATCAAGCGCGACGAGCCGCAGGGTCGCGGCGAGCAGAACAATGGCCACCACGGCCCACGGCACGCGGCGGAGTTTTTCGGGCCAGGCCATCAAGGAGCGGGAATATGACAGAAACCGCGCGCGGAAAAGTGTCAATTGTCATCCCGGCCTACGCCGAGGAGCGGCGCATCGGGGCGGCCGTGACCGCACTGCGCGCCCTGGCCTTGGAATACCCACGGCTCGTCGAGGTCATTGTGGTGGTGGAGCCATCCGGGGACCGCACGGTGGAAGTGGCCCGCGCGGCGGCGGACGGCGACCCGCTGATTTTCCTCGTGGAGAACGAAGTCCATCGCGGGAAGGGCTTCTCCGTGCGCACGGGCATGCTCCGGGCCGCGGGCGACATCGTCTTTTTCATGGACACCGACCTGAGCGTGCCGCTGACCTACGTGGCGCCGTTTGTGGATCATCTCGACGTGCACCCGGAGACCAAGGTCGCCATCGGCAACCGTCGGCATCCGGGCAGCCTGATCAGCCGCCGCCAACATCCCCTGCGCGAGCAGGCCGGGCGCTGGTTCAATCGCGTGGTCCGCGCCCTCGGGCTGAGTGCCAGCAAGGATACGCAATGCGGATTCAAGGCTTTCCGGCGCGCGGCTGCCCGGGACATTTTCTCGCGGGCCCACATCGATGGGTTTGCCTTCGATGCGGAGGTGCTGCTCCTGGCGGACGAACTCGGCCATCGGGTGGACGATTTGCCGGTCGAATGGATCAACGATGACGACTCGAAATTCCGCGCCGGGGTCGACGGATGGGCGAGTTTCCGCGACCTCCTGCGCCTGCGTCGCCGCATGCGGGCCGTGCGTGCCCGCTGACGCCCGGAAGGGAACCCGGGTTCGCGCATAAGGGTAGGCAGCCACAACAATACTCAAGGAGATGGCCCGCCCCCGGGCCATTTGATCGGTGGCGTGCGGTGCGCGGTGGCGGGTTAGGTTATGTGGGACGAGGGCGTCCCACGTCCTTGGATGGGGCATTCCAAGCCGCGCCTCTGAACCTTCGCGCCCTTGGCGTTCTTGGCGCGAAACCCGATTTCCTCTTTCGCCATGGCTTGCGTCCACCCCTCGCGCCGCTTTCCCTGCCGCGTGTGATCTGCTTTCCTTCACCCATGGGCACCACGATTTGGCATAAAATCAAAGACTACACGGACCTCAAGCTGGAGAAGACGGACGACGGCATCGCCAAGATCACGATCAATCGTCCTGAGGTGCGCAACGCTTTCCGTCCGCAAACCGTGACCGAAATGCTCGACGCCTTCGCGCATTGCCGTGACGACAGCTCGATCGGCGTGGTCATCCTCACGGGTGAGGGGACGAAGGCGTTTTGCTCCGGCGGAGACCAAAACGTGCGCGGCGACGGCGGCTATGTCGGTGACGATGGCGTGCCGCGGCTCAACATTCTCGATGTGCAGAAGCAAATCCGCAGCCTCCCCAAGCCCGTCGTGGCCATGGTGGCTGGCTATGCCATCGGCGGTGGTCATGTGCTGCATGTGGTCTGTGACCTGACCATTGCCGCGGACAACGCCCGTTTCGGACAGACCGGCCCGCGGGTCGGTTCCTTCGACGGCGGCCTCGGATCTAGCTACCTCTCGCGCATTGTCGGCCAGAAAAAAGCCCGCGAGATGTGGTTCCTCTGCCGGCAATATGATGCCGCGCAGGCGCTGGACATGGGCCTGGTCAACACGGTCGTGCCGCTGGCCGAGCTCGAGGCGGAGACCGTGCGCTGGTGCCGCGAGATGCTCGAGCTTTCGCCGCTCGCCCTGCGCTGCCTCAAGGCCGCGCTCAATGCCGATTGCGACGGGCAGATGGGCCTGCTCGATCTGGCCGGCAACGCCACGCTGCTCTACTACCTCAGCGAGGAGGCGAAGGAGGGCAAGCAGGCCTTCCTCGAAAAACGGAAGCCCGACTTTTCCAAGTATCCTCGCTTCCCCTGAGGCTCCGCCTATAATTGCGCCCCATGTCGAGCGTGACCGGCCAACTTCTGCGCATCGCCACCTGGGGGGAATCCCACGGGGGCGGGGTGGGGGTCGTTATTGATGGCGCTCTGCCGCAGCTCGAGCTTTCCGAGGCCGACATCCAACACGAACTCGACCGCCGTCGTCCCGGCCAGAGCGACATTGTCACGCCGCGCAAGGAAGCGGATCGCTGCGAAATTTTGTCCGGCGTCTTCGAAGGCCAAACCCTCGGCACGCCCATCGCCATTCTTGTCCGCAACCAGGACGCGCGGCCCGAAGCCTACCGCGAAATGGAAACGGCCTTCCGCCCGTCGCACGCCGACTTCACCTACCAGGCCAAATACGGCATCCGCAACTGGCAGGGCGGGGGGCGCGCCTCCGCGCGCGAGACGATCGGCCGCGTGGCCGCCGGCGTGGTGGCCCGCAAGATTCTCGACGCCCTGCATCCCGGCATGGAAGTGCTGGCCTGGGTCAGCCGCGTCCATCAGATCGAGTCGGTGGTTGATCCCGCCACCGTCACGGCTGCGGCGATCGAAGCTAATGCCGTGCGCTGCCCCGACGTCGCTGCCGCGGAACTCATGGTCGCGCGGATCAAGCAGGCGCGTTCCGAGGGTGATTCGGTCGGTGGCACGCTCGAATGCGTGGTGCGTGGCTGCCCCGCCGGCCTGGGCGCTCCGGTCTTCGACAAACTCGAGGCCGATCTGGCCAAGGCCATGCTCAGCCTGCCGGCGACCAAGGGCTTCGAGATCGGCTCCGGGTTTGCCGGCACGTTTCTCACCGGCCGCGAGCACAACGACGCCATCGAAATGCGCGACGGCCACCCGCGCACGCTGACCAACCGCTCGGGCGGCATCCAGGGGGGGATCAGCAACGGGGAGGACATCATTTTCCGCGTGGCTTTCAAGCCGACCGCGACCATCGCCAGCCCGCAGCAAACGGTGACCGCCGCGGGCGAAAACACCGAGCTGGCCGCGCGCGGACGCCACGACCCCTGCGTGCTCCCCCGCGCCGTGCCGATTGTCGAGGCCATGGTCTGGCTCGTCCTTTGCGACCACGCGCTGCGCCAGCGCGCCCAAGCCGCCGCCCATGGTTGAGACATCCGCGGGCGGGGTCGGCTGGCTCGGGCTGGCCGCCGGGCTTTATCTGCTTTTTGAGATGTGGCGCGGATGGCGCCGCGGCGTTGTCCGTCATGGGGTCAGCGTCATGGCCCTGCTGGTTTCCGGCGGCATCGGCTATGTTTTTGCCTGGATGACCGGGTGGCTTTCCGACCGCGTGATTCCGCTCACGCCGCCCACCGGACGTTTCATTTTCGGCTTCGCTGCCGGGTTGGCCTTTTATCTCGCCGCGGTGGTGTTGTCCTCCCTGCTTTTCAAGAAGACGTCCCAGCAAAGTTCCGGGATGGTGCGGTTGTTCTACGGTGCGGGCGGCGCGTTCTTCGGTGTCATTTTCGGTCTGCTCGTCCTCTGGGGCGGCATTTCCATGGTGCGGGTGCTCGGCGCGGTGGCGCAGGGGCAGCATGCGGCGGCGGAGGATGCCGGGTTCGGTCCGCGGGTCATGGATGAGAAATTGGCCGGGATGAAAGAGTCGCTCGAAGCGGGGGCCACCGGACAACTTGTCGACCGCGTGGATATTGTGCCGGCCAATGTATACGGCTTGCTGACCAAGTTGATCCAGGTGACGCAATCGCCCGACGCAATGGCGCGATTCCTCGCCTACCCGGGCACGCAGACCCTGTTGACCCAACCGAAAGTGGCCGCGCTCTTCAACGATCTGGCCGCGAACCAAGGCGCGTCGGAGAGCCATTTCCTCGCCCTGCTGACCAGTCCCAAGCTGGCCGAGGTGGCGGGTGATCCGGAGGTGCAGAAGTCCTTCGCCGGTTTTGATCTGGAAAAAGCGCTGGACTACGCGCTGCAGCAAACGCCAACTTCGCCCGCCCATGAGCACTGACTACATCGCGACGATCGGACTCGAAGTCCACGTGCAGTTGAAGACCCGGAGCAAAATGTTCTGCGCCTGTCCGGTCGAATACGGCGCGGTGCCGAACACGCACACCTGCCCGACCTGCCTCGGACTGCCCGGCGCGCTGCCCGTCATGAACGAGGAGGCCCTGCGTCTGACCATTCTCAGCGGCCTCATGCTCGGCTGCAAAATTGCCGGGGTCTGCAAGTTCGACCGCAAAAGTTACTACTACCCGGACATGCCGAAGAACTACCAGATCTCGCAATACGACATGCCGCTGTGCCTTGATGGCGGCGTGCCCCTGCCCGAGCTGGCCTACCCGAAGGATGCGCAAAAGACCATCGCCACGCCGGACAAGGTCATTCGTCTGACCCGCATCCATCTGGAGGAGGATGTGGCCAAAAGTTTCCACCTCGAGAGCACCTCGGGCATCGATTTCAACCGCGCGGGCACGCCGCTGATGGAAATTGTTTCCGAGCCCGACATCGCCGGCCCGGAGGAGGCCTTTGCCTACCTTTCCTCGCTCAAGCAGCACCTGATCTACGCCGACGTCAGCGACGCGGATATGGAGAAGGGGCAGATGCGTTGCGACGTGAACATCTCGGTCCGGCCGGCCGGGACGGAAAAATTCGGCACCAAGATCGAGCTGAAAAATCTCAACACAATCAGCGGCGTGCGTCGCGCCTTGGCCTACGAGATCGACCGCCAGATCGAGGTGCTCCGCGGCGGTGGCACGCTGCAGCAGGAGACGCGGCGTTGGGATGACGACCGGGGCGAGACCCAGCTGATGCGCATCAAGGAGTCCGCCCACGACTACCGCTACTTCCCCGATCCCGACCTCATGCCGGTGCACACGGAAAAGTTGCTCGCCTCGGCGCAGGCCGCGCTGCCGGAAACGCCCGGCCAGAAGCGGGCGCGTTATGCGCAGGACTTCGGGGTCAGTCCCTACGATGCCGCAGTGCTGGCCGACAACCTCGAACTCGGAGCCTATTTTGAACAGGCGGCCGGCGGTTCACCGAGAGGCAAGCAGATCGCCAACTGGATTCTCAACGACTTGCAGAGCGCGCTGGGCGCCGCGGGTCAGCCCGTCGCGGAGTGTCCGGTGAAACCCGCGCAACTTGATGCGCTCGTCGCGCTCGTGGCCGGCGGACAAATCAACGGCAAGCAGGCCAAGGAAGTTTTTGCCGACATGTTCACCAGCGGACGTGATCCCGCGGTTATCGTCGAGGAGAAGGGACTCAAGCAGGAAAGCGACGCCGGGGCTATTGGGGCGCTGTGCGACGAGGTCATCGCAGCCAACCCTCAATCCATCGCCGACTACCGCGCCGGCAAGGGCGCCGCCCTCAACTTCCTCAAGGGCCAGGTGATGAAACTTTCGAAGGGCAAAGCCAACCCGGCCATGGTCGGTGACTTGTTGGCGCAAAAATTATCCTCATGAAATTCCTCGGTCGCTGGTTCATCGGTTTCGGGGCGTTCCTCATCATCTGCGGAGCGGCCGGGTATCTTTCCAATCCCTCGGCGGCCAAGACCGCGCTCATTTCCGGCGGCACCTTCGGCTCCCTCTCCTGTTTCTGGGGCTGCATGATGTTGCGTGGCTATGGCTGGTCCCGCTGGGCGGGCCTGGCCACCACGTTGCTGCTGCTGGGCGCTTTCTCCTGGCGCGCTTGGGCCGGCTGGAAAGCCTTTGCCATGGGCGAGCCCAAACTTTTTGCCGCCAGCCTCATCACCCTCATGCTGGTGGCCACGCTGGCCACGCTCGTCGAGTTGGTCTCGGACCTGCGGTCCCGGAGTTGGGCCACGCCCCCGCCGCGGTAGCTCAGCCCGGTGGATCGCGATGTCCCATCGCGATGAGATCCTCACGGTGCCCAAGCGGCTTCGACTTGGAAATATGCCTGATTGGCCGTCGCCGGCAGGGTGGTGTCGATTTGTATCAGGCCGCCGGGCAAATTGGTCCGGGTGTTGGCCGCATTGGTCCAGTTCTGGAAATCGCTCGAGGTTCGAATCGTCACATTGGTCGCTGTCTGGGCCACCGTGGCGATGAGACGCACAGTGTTTGACGAGATGCGCTGGATCGAGTTGATGCGCAGGAATTCGCCGCGGTAATCGACTTTGACATTGTTGTTGCTCACCACGGTGACGCCGCGCCGGACCGGCGTCGCGTTACGCGGCGAAAACGTCACCTGATAGGTCCCGTTGGTCGGGACAGGCACGGCGTAGGCGCCGTTGGTCGAACTGGTGGCAAAGAAGCTGGAGCCGTCCACGTCGACCCGAACGCCTCCGAGGCCCTCGCCCGGATCGTAAAATTTGTCACCATCGAGATCCGTGTAGGTCACGCCGGTGATGAGGGGGACGCCGCCGCCTGTCTGCGTGCCGAGATTGTGGGTGACGAGCAGTGGGCCGACCACGTTCGTTCCGTTGGTGCGGGAGCCGACGACGACACCGATGCCGGCCTCGCGCAGGTCCCCGTTGTGAATGGCCAGACGGTGGCCGGCCGGGCTTTGCATGCCGCCGGTCGCCGGGGTGCCGCCCCAGTCGATGTTGAAGCCGGCGTGCGAATGCCATGCGCTCTTGGCATAAGAGTAGACGTTTTCGTATGTGGAGCCGGCGTAGCCCTGCCGTCCGACCCGGGTGGCGATGTCATCGCCCGGCTGGTTCGGCGGCACCGGGCTGGCCGAGGAAACATGACTTTGGAAAACGTTGTTGAACATGTCCTGGCTGTGCAGTCGCGCCGCAGCCAGCAGCTTCGCATTCATGGCCAGCGGCGGCACGGTGCGCGTCAGCGCGGCGAACTGCGTGTTCATCATGGCGAAATTCACGCCGAAGAACGTATTGGCCGAAACCACATCCGGATCGGTCGAGGTGCTCAGCCGCGTGGCTTCGGCCACGGCGTCGGCCCGGGCGCGGTTGATGAATTCCAAGATCTGAATTTCCGCTGCCGTGGGCTCGCCGGTTGCGGTGTAACGTTGCTTGATAAGGTCACTGCCGATCTGAATGTTATCAATGAACCAGCCGACGCCCGGGGTCACGTCGGTGTAGGCGCTGACTCCGGTGAAATCGTAGAGGAAACGAGTCTTGATTGGGGTGCCCGCGTAGGCGGCGAGGGGAAGCGTGACAAGGGCGAACCCGCCCTGTCCGGCGCCTCCCGTCCCCGCCTGCGACCAGAGCGTAGCCCAAGTCGCCCCATTGTTCGTTGACACCTGCGCCGTGGCGACCTGATTTGTCGTCGCCCAGCCCAGTCGGCTTTCAAAGAACAGCTTCGTCGTGGCCGACGGCAGGATCACCGGGCTGAGCACTATGGTTTCGTCGGCGAAAGTTGGATGAGCCAACTGGAAGGCTCCCAGCCCCTCTGACACCACGGCCGATTGCACAGCCGGCCGCGCGCTCGTCAGTGTCGCCGTCACTTGGTTGGTGTTCTCCGCCTGCTCCCGCCAAGTTGAGACGGTGGTCTGGGCTTGGACCACGCCACCGACGAAGCACAAGGCACCAAGAACCCGGGCCATGGCCCGAGGCAAAGGAGTGGCCCGTAGGTTTGCCATGGCGCAATAAGCCGCTGAACGGTCGTTTGTGCAAGTTTCCTGAACGCCAATGTCCCCGCCGGGAATCGAACCCGGATTTAAGGTTTAGGAAACCTTCGTTCTATCCGTTGAACTACGGGGACTAAGCGTCTATCTATTAGATGTTTGCAAATGCTGCGGAAGATTTGTGAAAGCTTTTACTGGACACATGCTGGACAATTTTCGATGGTGGCAGGGTATGAAAACCGCCATTCGGAAAACTTGGCCAAGGATCACGGAAGTCATTGTGAAGGGGCAGATGCTTTACATGATTGACGCAAGAAAGCAAGGCACTAGCGGCAAGCGGGAGTATCGCACAACCAAAACGGAAGCGGAAAGCAGAGCAAGAGAGATTGCCCAAGACTACTTGGACGATGGGGCAGAGGGGGTCAAGATGGATGCTGCCTTGCGGGTTGCTGCACTCCAAGGGCAGGCCAAACTCTTCCCATACGGCAAGACCGTTGGGGAAGCTGTTGACCACTTCCTAAGATTCTTGGCAGCGGAAGAGACCAAGGCGGCAAGCATGACGGTCAAATTTTTAGCTGAATCTTGGTATGAATCCAAAGCCAACGACAAAAACAAGCCATTGAGAAAGCTAACGATTAACGGAATCAAAAATTGCTCGAAGATACTGGTCAAAGAATGGGGAAATCTGAAAATAACGGAATTGGAGGAACGGCATTTTGAGGAATACTTGAACAGCCTGCCATTTTCACAAAGGCGCAAATTCAACATCCGTTCGTTGATGAGTCAGTTTTACAATTGGTGCATCGCCAAGGGGTATGCCGAAAAGAACCTTTTGAAAAAAATCACTATTACGGTCCCAGAAAGGGATGTTGAAATTTTTGAAGTAGATCGAGTGCAAGAAATCATGAGCATCTGCGAAAAGCAGTTTCCTGAACTCATGCCTTACCATGCAGTCTGTCTTTTTGCAGGATTAAGGCCACAGGAAGCAGAATTGCTGACTTGGGAGAAAATCCATTTAGAGGAACGGCAGATAACCGTTCTTTCTGCCACTTCAAAAATGAAGGAGACAAGAAACGTGCCGATCAATGACACCCTGCTTTGTTGGTTGAACTCATACCGAGGGGACAAAAGGGAATTCATCCTCGATCAAAAAACAAAAGTCTCCCAATTCAAAAAATTCAAAATTGCTGCCGGATACAAACGCAAAGACAAGAACACCAAGCAATTTTTCAATCCAAAGGGCGAGAGCTGGACGCAGGACATTATGCGGCATACCTTCGCAAGCTATTGGTTGCCGAAATTCCAGCATCGTGCGGAACTGGCGGAAATACTTGGCAACTCTCTGGACGTAATCAGAAAGCATTATAAACAGATTGTTAAGAATTCTGACGTTCAAAAGTTTTGGCAGATTCTGCCAGAGGAACAGCGTGCTAAGGCGAATGCCAGAATTCGACAAAGGCGCAAAACTCTCAAGCCGCTAAATCCAGATGATTCCAAACATCCTTTGCCCCCTCAGCTTGCAATCGTGAAATAGCGGTCTGTAAGAGACCAATCATTGCAAAGCGGTGCGTAAAATTCTTGATGTCTATGTCTCCACGTATCTTACCATCAGCGGCAATTTCAAAGCCGACATAGGATTCCTTTAGGGGTTCTCCGGTATTGTCGGCTTCATTCTTCATGTTCCTATCGTATCAAGACCTGTAGCCAAAGTCAATAGCGGGGAATTAATATCTTAATCGATTTGATCTTTCGATTTATTTAACAATTACGAGTCTTGCTGTGGCCGAAGATGTCCTCATCCAATTCGTTCGTGTAGGCTCCGAATCTCATAGCAATCAAACGAGTAAAGTCTCCCCAAATTGTTCTCAAAATTCGCCCAAATGTTCCCGAAATCCCGATTTTCGGGTGTAGCGGTGAGTTCGTTTTCTCTGAAGATTGGTCACTGATTGGGAATAGGGGGCTTATTCAACTCGGTCTGGTTGAAGTTTTGCCAAAAAGGGTCGCTTGGCCGCAGTTGCAATGTCATGCGCTGCCCATAAGT
>Ga0247832_1006184_pt1 | contig 13323 bp, 11 predicted proteins | sample LaCruzMarch2015__10_FD_192407 | JGI IMG/M metagenome (GOLD analysis project Ga0247832, IMG submission 192407) | Freshwater microbial communities from meromictic Lake La Cruz, Castile-La Mancha, Spain - LaCruzMarch2015_4m | ecosystem: Environmental > Aquatic > Freshwater > Lake | place: Spain... | reverse complement strand
TCCTCAATCGGCGCGAAGGTCGGCGGGACAAACTCGTCCGCCTTAGGCTTCGGCGGTGGCGGTGGCGGCGGTGGTGGTGGCGCGGCGACCACTGGCATCTCCACCTTCGGCTCGGGCTTAGGCCCCGGCTCAGGCTGGCGCTTCACCTTGACCTTGGGCATCTCGAGCACCACGGGCTTATCGACGACGACCACCTTGGGGGTGGGCTTATCGATACCGAAATAGGCTCCGAACGGCGGATACACATACTTGTAGGAGACGAAGCCGATGCCGACGGCGAGGAGGAGGGCCAAGAGTGGTTTCATGGGGTGGTCTCAGAATACGCAAGGAAGCCGGGCTTTGCAACCCCGCCCACTCACCATGACGAACCGTCCCAGGCTATTCTTTAGCCACAGCTTGCGCTTGGCTGTGATTGTCACGAGCTATCTTGCGCGCCTCGCCCACGGGGTGCGGGCAGACTTCTACGCAGAGAAGCGGAAGGGAGCCCGGTGCCTCGTGCTTGAGCGCCTTGCTGGCAGCGGCTCCGGCCAAGGGCTGCCCTGGCGCCAGGTCCCAGGCGATCCTCCTCAGGCACTTGGTGCTGGAATCGCAGCAGCGAGCGATCATATCCATGGCCTGATCATCACGGATGCCATTGGCGAAACGATACATGCCGGTCTGCCGAGCGAGGTTCACCCGCAGAGGCACCGCGTGCAGCGTGCCCGCCTCCTCCTGCATGGCGAGCCCCACAGCAGCCGGATAGAAGATGTCGATCGCCAGATGCAAGCTAGCCACATCCGGCAGGTGCAATGCCCAGCCTCGCTTCAAGTTTGGCGCGGTCTTGAGCGCGCGGAAGTTGCCCTCGGCGTCCAGCTTGCACAGCTCCCGGGCGGCTTCCCAGCCGTGGTGCGCTTGCAACTCTGGCAGGCCTTCGTCCTGCGCGTGCGTGAGCACAAAGCCCTCGCCCTGACTGAGGATCTTCACCTGACCGATGAGCAGCGAGCCCGTGGCCAGCGTCGCCTTGAACCAATCGATGAGCTTGGGCGCTGATGGCGACCCTGCGGCGGGAGCGTGCTTGCGATCAAACTCCACGATCTGATCCAGAATGACATCCGCCATGAGCACCTCGGTGCCAATGGCGTTGGAATAGTAGAGATTGCGCCCTTGCAGGTGATGCGGGTTGTGGCGAAAGACCTCGCGCTGGCTGGCGGCGGCGCCCACATCAGCCTCCATGCCGAGCAAGACCGGAATGTCTTGATAACTGTGCAAGCCGTCAGCGATGAAGAAGGGCACCACGACTACATTCGGACTGGTGGTCAGCGTGTGCCAATCATTGACCAGCGGCTTCTCTTCCATGTAGGCATCGACCACTTCGGCGAAGCCATAACCGCCATCACGAATGAGCGCGACCTGCTGCTCGATGACCTTGCGGCTGTTCTCATTCAAGCTGGTGCCATGACCAACGATGATAAGGCTGGTCTCGCCACGGGGCACGCCAGGGGCAACCTCATCCGCGCGCTGGAGCAGCAGCTTGGTCATGTTCGGATGAATGCCGACCGGGTCGCAGTAGTAGAGCCGCTTGCCTTCGGTGTCAGTCACCGGGCCACTGACCCGCAACTCTCGCGGCAACACTTCCTGACAGAAGTAGCCCTCGCTGATGAAATTCGGCACCAGGTAGATCTCGCGGCTATCGAGCATGGAATACACCTCTCGCATGGACGGCTCTTCCTTCCAGAAGCAGCACGCTACTTCCGCAAACAAACCACGACGGCGAATCTCATCGGCGTGCTGAAAGGTCGGGGTGCTGGAGTCAGGATTCAGCGTGGAACCGTGGCCAATGATGACAAGAGCTGCGTGGGGTTTCGGGGCAAACATGCGGAAATGCGGAGGGCGTAGAGCTAAGGGAAAAAATCAGAATACAAAGGAGCTTACGATGCGGATCAGGCAAGCACGACGCTGAAATCACTCTTTGCCCTCAGCCCTATGCCCTTTGCCCCCTACCGCAGGGTGCGTGGCACGAAGACCGACGCCATGCCAGCTGCCTTCGCAGCGTCCAGCCCGCTCTGCCCATCCTCAAAGACCAAGCAATCCTCGGGCTTCACGCCCATGCGCTCGGCCGCCAGTAGGAACATGTCGGGCGCAGGCTTGCCACGCGCGACATTGCGCGGCGTGATGATCTGCTGAAACAGGCCCATCAGAACCGTAGCCGTCAAGCAAGCGACAACCGTCTCCGGCTCGCTGCCTGAGGCGACGGACATGGGTAGCTTGCCGAACCATTGGCGAGCCACATTGGCCACGGGCGTGATCTCTTTGATTTCGGGGATGTGCTTCATGAAGCGCTCGGACTTTACCTCCGCGACACTGTCAGGATCAATCGCGCAGCCATGCTCCTGATTCAGCAGGATCACCGTGTCCTGCTCGCGCACGCCCGCCAAGCTGTAGAAACGCTCCTCGGTAAACTCGAAGGGAGCCTGGTGGGCCTTCAAGCTCTCGCACCAAGCCACGTAGTGCAGTGGCATCGAATCTACCAAGGTGCCGTCGCAGTCGAAGATGAAGGCCGCGAAATCGCGATCAGGAAGTTGAAGCATCCCACGGCCATAAAACACGCCGGGCAGCGATGCAAATGCTGGCTTGGATGCAGCCGCCCGCTTATCCGATCCGTTACGCATCCACATCTTATGAGCAAAGCGATCACTCCTGGAAGCCCCGCCCCGAAGTTCAAAGCCGCCGTCGTCGGTGGCGACTATGCCGCTGGCGATACCGTTAGCCTTGCCGATCTGAAAGGGAGCACCGTGGTGCTGTATTTCTATCCCAAGGACGACACTCCTGGCTGCACCAAACAAGCCTGCGCACTCCGCGATGGTTGGGCAACCATCAGACAGAAAGCCAAGGTCTTCGGAGTCAGCATCGACTCGATTAAGAGCCACGAGAAGTTCATCAAGAAGCACGCACTTCCCTTCCCCATCCTCAGCGATGAAGACAAGACTATCGTCGAAGCCTATGGCGTATGGGTGGAGAAGAGCATGTACGGCAAGACATATATGGGCACGGAACGCACCACCTTCGTGATCGACGGCGCAGGCAAGATCAAAGCCGTCTTCCCCAAGGTTAAGCCCGACGAGCACCTCGACCAAGTGCTCGCAGTGCTTTGAGGCGCTACTCCATCATCAGCCCGCGTGCGATGATCGCGTCCACAGGATTCAAATCATCTGTGAATACCACGCCGCCAACCGGCCACCGCGCGGGCGGCACGTAGTTGTTTGCAATGCGCCATGGATCGCTGCCACTAACATAGCTCTGCTCCGTGAAGAGCGTGCGCCAACTCTCATTGCCAGCGAGAATCATAGCATTCTGCGGCTCGGTGAGCCGACCACCGACCGCAAACAAGTCCACGCTGGGAAACACATCGCCCACGCTTTTCAACATGCCCGCGAGCAACTCCGCGCGCGGCCCCTCTACCGCACTGATCGCATTCATCAAAAAGATGCCCTGCGGGGTCAGGCGATCATGCACCAACTGGAAAAACTCTTTGCTGGCCAAGTGCACTGGGATCTGACGAATGCCGTTGTAGGCGTCGCCGAAGATGAAATCATACTTCGCGTCTGGGTTCTGCACCAAGAAGCGCCGCGCATCCCCGGCATGGGCGTGAACGCGAGGAAACTGATCGAGCTTGAAAAACTGCTTACCGATCTCGATCACGCGCGGGTCGATCTCGCAGACATCAATGATGGCCTCAGGAAACTGCTTCGACATTTGCTCCGGCATCCCAAAGGCACCGGCCCCGATGAATAGCGCCCGCTTGACCTGAAACCCAGGCTTCATCACCGGCACCTGCCAGAAGCGTTGATACTCAAGCACGATCCCGCCATCGCTGGTCCTCATGCCGCCCTCCAGCGTGGAATCGAGATGCAAATAGCGCTGCGCATGAACGCCCTGCCCTTGCTCGATCACTTGGATGCGGTGGTAATACGAACTCTCTTCGTGGATGACATTGGCCAAGGCAGGCTCGCTCGTGGTAGCCCCCACCAGCGCAGCCACCAGACCCGCCAACCAAACGGGCAGCTGCTGCATCGGCGTGTTCCGAGCCATGAAAAAGGCAGCGACCGCGAGCAGCAGCAAAGCCACGCCAGAGCCTATGAAGATGCTCTTCACACCGAATGTGGAAACCAAATAAAAGCCGGTGATCAGTGTGCCCGCAAAGCTGCCCAACGATCCCAGCATTGACACCGTTCCCGCAGCAACTCCGACGTGAGCATCCTTACCCAGCAGCGAGTAAAGGCGCAGCGACGCGGGTGAAACAGCCCCAAGCAAGATGCCCGGCAGCAACAGGAGCAGCACGGATACCATCAGCGGCCCTGAGATCAAACCTGCCCGTTCAAACGAAGGCGCGATGAGCACATGCATCGCCGGAACAAACAGGATCAGCACCGACGCACCTGCGAGAAGCCAGGCGAGAAGCGTAAAGTCCGACCGCCTCTCGGACAACCAGCCCCCAAGATAGCCGCCGGCACTGAACGCGATCAGCACCACGCCGATCAGCGCTGTCCAGGTGTAGGCACTGTTGCCGAACAGAGGTGCTAGCAGGCGATACGCCGAGATCTCGATGACCATGATCGCTGCCCCCGAGAGAAAAACGATCAACGCGAGGAGCGCTTGCGAAAGTGGTGGCGCGGTCGGGGCTGACCTAGCGTCTGGCTGGGCATTCACCGACGGTGCAGAATGAGTCTTGTTAGCTTTGGCCATGAGGTTGTTTCAGTCTTGTTCCCAAACCAGCGCCACAATGCGCCAGCCTTCAGGTGCTTTCGCGAGTGTGAAGAAATCCATCCCCGTCTTGTTGCCACCCTGCTTGCGCAGCTCCCACTTCACTGCGGCTGTCGCAATGCGATTGCCGACGCATATCTTGATCTCCAGCGGCACTTCGGACATAGGCGAGCTCGCGGTCTCATGCGTCAGGCGCTGACCGTGCAAGAAATCGGTCAACCCTTGAGTGTTGGTGCCCTGCGGGGTCACAAAGGTAATGCGCGCCTGCGGCTGAAAGCATGCGCCGTAGCCGTCCATGTCCTGCGCGGACCAGGTGGCGAAGTAATGCTCCACATGCGCACGGACAGCAGGCTCTTCAGGGTGACTAGACGATGGGGAGCATGAAGCAACAATGACCATGCACCAAAGCCCAAAGCCCCATGAAGAGTAACGAAAAAATGTCGAAGCTCCCATGCCGAATGAACGCATAGTGTAACGGCTAGCCCACTCGACTTTCGTCTTTCGTGCTCCTTTTATCATGGGTCATTCGACATTCAGCCAAAGCTTTCTTCTTCCACGCCCATGAGCGCGAGCAGACGATTCAAATCTTCGGTGCCGTAGTAGTCGATCTCGATGCGGCCCTTCTTATCCGCGTGGGAGATGCTGACATTGGTGGTGAAGTGACCGGTCAGCCGCTCAGTCACCGCCTTCACCGCCTGCTGCACGTCCACGCTTAGCTTCACCGGTTCCACCTTCTTCGGCGGGCTGATGATCTGGGCGACCAAGCGCTCGGCCGCACGCACGGTCAGACTCTTGCGCACAATTTCTTGGGCGGAAGCCTCTTGATCGCTGCTGTTCTTCAGGCTGAGCAACACCTTGGCGTGACCCGTCGTGATCTGCCCAGTGGACAGCATGCTTTGCACATGTGTGGGCAGGTCCAGCAGACGCATGGAGTTCGCCACCGTCGCGCGATTCTTGCCCACGCGCTGAGCGATGTCTTCCTGACGCATGTTGAAGTCTCTCGACAGGCGAGCATACGCACTGGCTTCTTCAATCGCGGTCAGGCCTTCGCGTTGCAGGTTCTCAATCAGCGCCATTTCCAGCACGTCGCGATCACTCGCCTCGCGCATGATTACGGGCACTACCTTCAGACCCAACTCACGCGAGGCACGCCAGCGGCGTTCCCCTGCGATCAGCTCCATCTTGCCATTCACCTGCCGCACGATCAGCGGCTGGATGATGCCGTGCTGACGCACCGACTCCATGAGTTCGGTCAGTTGCTCGGCCTGGAATTCTTTACGGGGTTGCAGCGGGCTGGGCACCACATCATCCAGCGGCACACGCCGCACGGCATCCGTGGGCAATGGCTGCGACAAAGCGGGTGGTTTCGCGACACCACCGACACCGGGCGTGCCGATGAGCGCTCCCAATCCTTTGCCTAACACTTGCTTTGCCATAGGGGATTAAGGTTAGAGGGATGGAGCACAGGCGCAATCTAGTTTTGCATCTTCGCACCCGTCTCCGTGATAATGGCGTGCATCGTTGCGTCATGAATCTCAACCGGCACGGCATCAATTAACTGGAAATCGAAGCCCAAGGCCACGCGTAGCGCCCTGACCCGTGGGTCGGCAAAAAAGCGGTCATAATAGCCGCGCCCACGACCCAGACGATGGCCCACCACATCGAAGGCCAATCCTGGTGTCAAGATGACATCTAGAGCGCTCGGCTCGACCATGGGCAAATTGTCCCGCGGAACCCAAACACCAAACACACCGCGCTGCAGTTCATCGCCACTCTGCACAGCCTTGGGCAACAGTTGGTCATCGGCACAGCCGAAAAACACAGGCGTGCAGCCACGTGCAATCAGCCAGGGGATCAGCGGGCGCAGTTCCGGCTCTCCCATCAGACCACCGAAGAAGGCCACATGTGCCTTGGGCGGAAGCCATGCGTCATGAGTCATCAGGTGCTGAAGAATCTGAGCTGAGCCCATTTCAATCTGCTCAGCGCTCGCCGCGCGCAAACGTTCATGCATCCGTTGTCGGAGCTGCTGCTTAGCGGTGAAGAGTGCGTCGTTCGTAGTCATGACTGGGATGAAGATGCGCTTGTCAGAAGGCGGCGCAGTCCTTACCTTGCACTTGTTAGCCTGTCATTCCAAGTCCATGGTCAACGATCTCTCTTCCTCGTCGGGTGGCCCTCTCGCTGCCGGGAAGCGCTGGCTCCGCAACCAGTGGGTGAAAGATGAGAACAAGGTGGGCTTGCTGCCGAAACAAGGCTGGCAGCAGCGCAATCTTCAATTCCTCGGCGACGTCTTGATTCCAACCCTGCTTGCCCCGCGTAAGCCAGGGCATGAGGTCGATCCGGTGCCAAACACGGCCTCGCATGAGATCGGAATCACGTGGCTGGGACACGCGGGCTTCCTGGTGCAAATGGAAGGCGCTAACATCCTTGTCGACCCAAACTGGGCGCTCTGGCATGGCCCTGTGAAGCGTCTTCGCCACCCCAGCCTCTATGCGCACGACCTGCCGCCGATTGACTTGGTGCTGGTCACGCACGCGCATTTCGATCACTTGCATCTGCCCAGCCTACGCCGCATCGCCGATGGCCAACCCATCATTGTTCCGCGTGGCTGTGGCAGCATCGTGAAACGCTGCGACTTCGGCAGCATCATCGAACTCGACACTTGGCAGAGCACCAACTGGGGCGATCTGAACATTACCCTCACGCCCGCCCGCCATTGGGGCGCCCGCATGATCCATGACACCCATCGACATTTCGGCGGCTACCTGATGCAGAGCAGTGATCGCACCGTCTTCCACTGTGGCGACAGCGCCTTGTTCGACGGCTTCAAAGGGATCGGCGAACGCGCCGCCATCGACGTGGCGTTGATGCCCATCGGTGCCTACGACGCCCCCAGCGGACGCCCCGTGCATATGAACCCAGAGGAAGCCCTGGATGCCTTCCAGATGATGAACGCTGGCTACATGATCCCCATGCACCACGACACCTTCCCACTGGGGGGCGAACCCCTGAACGAGCCCGCTATTCGCCTGCGGGCTGCCGCGATCGAACGTGATCTCGTCGACCGCGTGCACATCATGGTCGAAGGGCAGTCGGTGGTGGTTTGAGGCGTGGTGATGCGGTTTGCGAAGTGGCTAGTTCAAGTCCATATCAAGCCCCCGCCGCATCCAAACTCGTCTCCTTATCCGCCGCACTCGTCTGCCTCGATTGCGGGGTGCGGAACAAGCACGCAACGAAGATGGTCACGAAGGTGCCCAGCGTGATGCGCCAAGGGAAGGAAAGCACGAATGGCTCTTCTATGCCGAGCTTGGATTGAATGCCCAGCACATTGCTCATGTAGAGAACGGCGACGATGCCCAGGCACATGGCCAAGAGGTTGCCCTTATCGCTACCGCGGGTTTTCGTCAGCACCGCGACGAGGAAGATGCCGAGCAGCGAGCCAAAGGTGAAGCCGAGGATGCCGAGCACTAGCGGCAAGATTTCCACCTTCGGATTGTGCGCCATAAACCAAGCCGTACCGACACCGACGCAGATGATAAGTGCGGCGAAGAAGACCGTGCTCCAGCGCAGCACCCCAATGCGTCGGGACTCTGGCGCGTCGGCGGGCAGACGCGGCAAGATGAAGTCGCGTGACAAGCTCGTGGCCAGCGCATTCAGCGCTGTGCTAAGTGATCCCATGGCCGTGGCAAGGATGCCCGCTGTGACCAAGCCACGCATCCCAGGGGGCATCTCGTGCATGATGAAAAACGGAAACACCTCGCGCGTCTCGACTGGCAAGCCGGGGTTCGGGTGCGCGTCGTAGTAGGCCTTCAACAAGATGCCGATCAGGATGAAGGCCGATACGATGGGCAGGTCGATGATACCCGACAAAATGGTCGCAAACGCGCTCTGCTTGCGGTTCTTCGCAGTCAACATCCGCTGCACCGTGTCCTGGTCGATGCCATGCGTGCTCATCGTGACAAAGGTGCTGCCAATGATCGCCGCCCAGATCGTGTATTCCGCCGTGAACACGTTCTTGATCCACGCCCAGGCCCCCGGGTCAGCGGGCTTGGCGAAGTCGAAGAACGCAGGTGTCTTGATCACCTCGGCCACGGTGCCCCAGCCACCAGGGATGTTCATCAGCAGATAAGGAATGGTAAAGCCCAGCGACGCCACGAGCACGCCGACTTGGATGAAGTCCGTCCAAATCACCGCGCGAATGCCACCAACTGAAGTATAGAGCGCCGTCAGTAGCGTGACCACCACGACGGCCCCCGCATACAGCCAGAACTTCGTATTCGCATCCACCGCACCGCCCTGCCACATGGCCACTGCAATTACCATGATGATTGCCGACACATACAACCGCGTGCCCATCGCCAACACACGTGTCACCATGAACGTGATCGAAGCAAAAGAACGTGTGGTCGGCCCAAAACGCGTCTCTAAGAACTCATAGAGCGAGATGACATTGTGCCGGTAAAAGATGGGGATGAACAGGAAGCTCACGATGATGCGCGCCAGCACCGTGCCGATGGCGAACTGCGCGTAACTCCAGTTCTGTCGGCTGTAGCCCGACTCTGGAGCGCCCAGGAAGGTCGCAGCGCTGATCTCCGCCGCTAGGATCGAAGCCAGCACCGCCCACCACGCGATCTGTCGGTCGCCCAGCGTGAAGCCCTCCACGCTGTCGCTCTTGCTGCGTTGGCTGAGTCCGATGCCAATAATGATCGCAAAGTAAGCGAGGATAACGAGAGCGTCGATCAGGTAAGGCATGGGTGTCAGAGAGATTTCTGGCTGTATTAGAGCAGTAAAAGGCAAAATCTCCAATCACTGATCTTGCTTTGTCGCACGTGGTGATCAGCTCGTTGCCAGTTGCCGCAGTGACCCCTCCGCACTAATGATAGGCGAGTCCTTTCAAATGCCCTCCGCCCGCCTGCTCACCTTCGCGAAGCGCCACTGGCGCATGGCCCTGCTCCAGTTCTGCCTCGCCGTCGCAGGCACCTCCCTCGTGCTCGTCTTCCCAGGTGTCGTGCGCTGGTTCTTTGACGACATCATCCCGAACCGCAGGCTGGATCAAATCCTCCCCATCGGCGGGCTCGCGCTCGGGGCATTCTTGATTCGAGAGGGCCTGTTCAGCATCCGCACCCGCGTCAATGCCGTCTTTGAGCAACGCATGATCTTCGACCTGCGCAGCCAGCTCCACCGGAAGATCGCACGCCAACCGCTCTCCTGGTTCGACAGCCAGAGCACGGGTGACGTTATGACGCGCATGGCCGATGACGTGCCCGCCACCCAGCGCGTCATCCTGGAAGGCATCGAGCAAGGCGTGACCGCCACCTTGCAAATCCTCATCAGCGCCGCGTGCATGTTCTATTTCAACTGGCAGCTCGCGCTCATCGTTGTCTTACCCACGCCCTTCATCGCTGCGGGCGGCTGGATCTTCGCCCGCTGGGTGGAGCCACGTGCCAAGCAAGAGCGCGAGGCCGCCAGCCGCTTGAACTCCCTCCTTCACGACACCGTCACCGGCGTGCGCCAAATCAAGAGCTACACCGCTGAAGACATGCAGCAGCGCGAGTTCGAGAAGTCCAGCAGCCTCCTGCGCACTGCCAAGATGCGCCTCATGGCCGCGTGGTCCGTGTATCATCCGCTCATGAGTTTCCTGGGCGACATCGGCTTGGTCACGCTGCTCGGCGTCGGTGCCTACGGCTGTATCAAAGGCCTCACCACCCCAGGCGAGCTCTTGCAGTTCATCATGCTCATCGGCCTATTCTTCGAACCCATATCGCGCCTACATGGCGTCAATCAAACCATCGTCACCGGCCTCGTCAGCGCGCGTCGCGTCTTCGACATCATCGACCACCCCGAGGAGGAAGACCTCGACAACGGCTGCGCCCTCGAGCGTCCGCAGGGCGACATCATCTTCCAAGACGTCACCTTCGGCTACAACCCCGAGCGCCCCGTCATCAGCGGCATCAACATCCGCGTGCGACCGCACCAAACCGTCGCCATCGTCGGGGCCACCGGCTCCGGCAAATCGACATTGTTCCAGTTGTTAACGCGCTTCTACGATCCGCAGAGCGGCAGCATCAGCATCGACGACGTGCCCATCACCGAATACAGCCGCCACAGCCTGCGGCAGAGCATCGGCTACGTCACGCAGGATGCCTTCCTATTCGCCGGCAACGTGCGGGACAACCTCCTCCTCGGGAAGCCCAACGCCACCGACGACGAGCTGTGGTCAGCTTTGAGATTGTCCTGCGCCGAAGACTTCGTGAAGCGTCAAAAGGAAGGCCTGGACGCCGAAGTCGGCGAGCGTGGCATGAGACTCAGCGGCGGCGAAAGGCAACGCCTCGCCATGGCCCGCGCCTTCCTGAAAAACGCGCCCATCCTCCTACTGGACGAAGCCACCTCCGCCGTGGACACGAAGAGCGAGCACCTCATCCAGGCAGCTCTCGACACCCTGCGCCAGAACCGCACCTGCCTCGTCATCGCCCATCGCCTCAGCACGGTGATCGCCGCCGACCAGATCTACGTCATGCAACTTGGCCGTGTGCAAGCCCACGGCACGCATGACGAGCTGCTCGCGAGCTGCCCGTATTATGCCGAACTGGCCGCGCTCGCCTTTGATGGGGGTGGAGCGAAGGGCTAACCACCCCGCTGGCGCGATATGCGATCGCAACTTTCCCCGGCAGATCGTGTTTAGTGTGTCGCATCCACCAATCCAGCCATGAACACTCGCCGCAACTTCCTCAAGCAGACCAGCAATGGCTTTGGCTACTTGGCCCTGGCCGCGCTCGCCCAGCAAGAATCACTGAGGGCTGCGGCCACCGCTGGTGGGCCGCTGGCACCGAAGAATCCGCATTTTGCGGGCAAGGCGAAGCGGGTGATCTTCCTCTGTATGCAGGGAGGGCCGTCGCATGTGGACACCTTTGACTACAAGCCGAAGCTCCAGAAGGACGGTGGCAAGGGCGCGCCGGATGCGGCTGGGCGCTATGGACGTGCTGACCTGATGCCTTCGCCCTGGCAGTTCAAGCAGCATGGGCGGAGTGGCTTGTGGATCAGCGAGCTATTCCCGAATGTGGCGAAGCACGCGGATGACCTTTGCATCATCAACTCAATGGCGACGGATGTCCCCGCGCATCCGCAGGCTTTCACCCAGATGCACACGGGCACCACGCAGTTCGTGCGACCCTCCCTGGGATCATGGGCGGTCTATGGCCTGGGCAGCATGAATGAGAACCTGCCGGGCTATGTGACGATCAGTCCCCCGCCCCAGTCGGCGCGCGCGTTCGGCAGTGCTTTCCTACCAGCCGTGTATCAGGCGACGAAGGTGGGCGGCAACTCCCCTTTGGCACAGTCCGCGGGACGCTTCGGACGTGGCAATGCTCCGGCCACGGTGGCGAATATCAAGAATCAGCGACTCAATGCTGAAGCCCAGCGCACGCAGCTCGATTTGATTCAGACGCTGAACAAGGGGCAACTGCAACGCGAGGGCCCAAGCCACGAGATCGAGGGTGTGATCGAAAGCTATGAGCTGGCCTTTCGTATGCAGGGCGAAGTGCCGAAGGTGTTGGACATTAGCCAGGAGAGCACGGCGGAAAAGGCGCTGTATGGCATTGACGAGGGAGCCACAGACAACTTTGGCAAGCAGTGCCTGATGGCGCGCAAGCTGGTCGAGGCGGGGGTGCGCTTCGTGGAGGTGTCCTTCGGCAACTGGGACCAGCACCGCAATCTGAAGGCGGACATGGAACGCAACTGCGGTGCGATTGATAAGCCGATCCAAGGCCTGCTAACGGATCTGAAACAGCGAGGCTTGCTGAAGGATACGTTGGTGATCTGGGGCGGTGAATTCGGCCGTACGCCGCATTCACAAGGCGACGATGGTCGCGACCACAATCACAAAGGCTTCTCACTATGGATGGCCGGTGGCGGCGTGAAGGGCGGCATGAACTTTGGCAGGACCGATGACTACGGCTATGAGGCGGTGCAGGACCGGATGCACATCCACGACTGGCACGCGACGGTGCTGCACCTGATGGGCTTGGACCATGAGCGTCTGACCTTCAAGTATGCAGGCCGCGACTTCCGCCTGACGGATGTGTATGGTTCGGTGGCGAAGGAGATCATCGCATAGCTCGCCTCGACCGCTGCGCGGAGACACTACGCGTTGAGCATCTTCACGAAGTCTTTGCACACGTTCGCATACCCGGGGTAGCGCTGACGCTGTGCTTCATCCGGCAGGTAGCGCCAGTGCTTATACATCCACATCCACAGATCAGGTCGCGCGCGGATCTCCTTCTCGAAGAGATCCCAGCACTGCTGCGCGACGACTTGCGGTGGCGTGTCCGCAGCAGGCGAGAAGCGAGGCAGCAGCTTCACCTGATAACGGCCATCTTCCAGGGGCAGGCAGAGCGCAGGCTGGATGGGCAGCTTCAGCCGCTGAGCGAGCAAAACATGCAGCGTGGTCACGCAGGTCTTCATGCAGAAGCACTCGATCACCGATGCAGCGCGTCCCGGCTTCACATTCAGGTCGGTGAGGAAGCCCGCATTACTGCCGCGTGCGAGCGCCTTGGTCAGGCGCAGCATGGCGGACTGCTGTGGGATGAC
>Ga0247832_1006178_pt1 | contig 13334 bp, 10 predicted proteins | sample LaCruzMarch2015__10_FD_192407 | JGI IMG/M metagenome (GOLD analysis project Ga0247832, IMG submission 192407) | Freshwater microbial communities from meromictic Lake La Cruz, Castile-La Mancha, Spain - LaCruzMarch2015_4m | ecosystem: Environmental > Aquatic > Freshwater > Lake | place: Spain... | reverse complement strand
AGGCTTTTTTGCTAGAATTACAAGTAAAATTGGTAGTTTTACTTGTCTACAATACTTTAATACAATAAGCGAAAGACCTTTAAATCATACTAAACATGCACTTGCATTTTAACCGCACAACGAGTAAGATGTTATAAATAACAATTGTTTTAAACTAATAAAAATTAATCATTAGAATCTGTAAGTTTCTTAAGCTTCATTAACAATTGATTCAGTTTTTCCAAATCTTCTTTTTGGTCTTTTTCAAGCTCATTATTAGCATTAGATTCAGTCAATGCACCATCTATTAAGATAAAAGGGTGATTTCCTTTATGGCTAAGTTCTGTGTATGATGAAATATGTTTCAATTTGCTTTTCATGCTACAGACGAAATATTACTTTCAATTTTATTATTAGAATTTTGAATTGAAAATTGAAAAGGTTTTATTGAGCTGGTTGGATTTTTGGGCCATTGAATTATAAATCTAGTTTCAATATTCATTTCTGATTCTACCCATATCTTTCCACCTACTTCATCTACAATTTTTTTAACGATTGCTAAACCAACACCAGTACTTTCGAATGTATCTCTTGCTTGTAATGTTTGAAAAATAACGAAAATCTTATCATGAAATTGTTGTTCTATTCCTGGTCCATTATCTACTACTTCGAAAATGTAGCTATCAACCTCTTCTTTACAATAAATATCAATAATTGCGACTTCTTTATTATTATGTTTAACAGCATTTGTAATCAGATTAGAAAATACTTGTTGTAGTTTCATTTTTTCAGCAAAAATTACTGGTAGTTCATTTTTAATGTTCAATTTAACTTTTTCGTCTGAAATTACCATTTCTTCAATTTCAGCAATCAAATCAGCAACTGAAACTTCTACATTAGGTGATTTAACCCTGTCTGCCCTAGAATAGTCAAGAATTCCATTAATTAAGCCTTCCATTCTATCTACTCTCCCTTTTAACATTTTGAAATGGGCTTTTGTGTCTTCGGTAAACTTATCACCAATATCTTCTTCAATCCAAATTGTAAGGTTACTAATAGCTCTTAAGGGTGCTTTTAAATCATGTGAAACTACATAAGCAAACTTGTCGAGTTCTTTATTTGCTTTCTCTAGATACTTGTAATATTCGGCCATACGCACTTCAGCAAGTTTTCTTTCAGTAATTTCACTTCCAACTCGCACGTATCTTGTAACTAAGCCTTCTTTATCAAAAAATGGTGTTATTGTTAATTGATGCCAAAATGTATGACCCAGTTTATGATATTTTAATACCTCACCTGAAAATGAATTTCCCTGTTTAATTTTTTCTATTAAGTTAGTTATAGTTTCTTTATTTGTTAGTGGACCGTACAAAAAATCTTCCGGATCCTTTCCTATTACTTCATTAAATCTGTATCCAGAATGCATAGTAAAAGCCTCGTTTACCCATTCTATTTTATTAGATTTGTCAACAATTATTACTGAATTGTCTGTGTTTGAAGCTACTATAGATAACTTTTCTAATTCATCGTTTTTCTTTTGTAAAGCAATTTTTGAATCCAATATACTTGCGATAATTACATTTTTAGCACTTTCCAAGTTATTAGATAACGCATACAATAACACTGTTCCTGTTGTATAGGTTATTAGATAATCTAAATTCAACATATCGCCAGTTTCATCAGCATCAATTACATTTCTTACATCATTTCCAAATGTTGCTGAATAATAATAAAAGAAGAAAAGGTTAAAAACTGATAAAACTGAAATAATCTTCCCCGCTTCTTTCCCCAATAGCATAAAAGAAGCTAAAATAAAACTTCCCAAATAAATCATCCCTGAATTCCTAATTCCTCCAGAGTAATAAGTAACAAAATGCAAGATAAAAAATACACTTGCTATTAGAATAACATAAGCTAATTTAAAATTTTTGGTAAAGTTTAAAAAATAATAATTGGTAATTATTGTAAGTGTTAGAAATACTAGACAAAACGTGAGCATTGTAATACCGGCCAAAACTTCTACGATTTGATAAGTTATAGCTAAGGCTATTAAAAATGATGTAAAAGAAAAAGTCCTAAAAAGATTGAATCTTTGTAAGGACACTAAATCATCTTCTGCAATGCATTGTTGCACTTTTCTAATTAGAAGAAAGTCTAATAATTTCTTAGTAATACTTTGTTGCATAAGCAGAAAATTATCTCTTTTTCAGTTAAGAATTTGTTTCACTGATTATTCGTACATCGTAAATAAATCGTTACTAAATATCTTTTCTATAATCAAAGATAATTATAAATTAACTTACATGGCTTGATTAGAAAAAATTCCTTTTTTTAATCTTCATTTTTCCAACTTAATTATATTCAAAATAAAGTTTCCTATCATTTTAAACTTTAAAAAATATATAACAATTAAATTCAAATGATTTTTCATATAAACTGCTGATTTAAGAATTAATATCTAAACTAGTCCAGTATAAAAGACACTTGCATCAGTTAATAATAAAGTTTTATATTTTTGTTCCATTGTGTTCAAACGTTTTGTTTTAAGTATCCTTCTTTTTATTCCTATTATTGGTTCCGCGCAATACATTTCTAGAAGCGAACCTATTCCTTACGCTTGCCCTGCTGTTTGCGCTAGCGGTAGAATCATATTGAAAATTCCACAGATAGATAATTTGCCGGCAGGGAGCGTTATTCAAGCATTACTTTCTAATGCGGCAGGCTCATTTTCAAGTGGAACACAAACGTTAAACGCAACAAGATATAGCCTAAATCAAGGAAACAATTGGACAAACGGTTCTTACACTTTTACAGGTAACATTACCAATTTATACTTTGAAATTACAATCCCCGGCACTACACCACCCGGAAATGGATATACCATTAAAATAAAAGCATCCACAGGTTATACTTCTAACGACTTGTTTCAATGCAGTGGAGGAAATGTTATAACGGTTACACCTTACATAACGCCATTAGCCCAAATCCCTCAAAATCAGCAAGGTATTGGAAACTGGATAGGACATGTTTATACATGGACGCCTACAACTAGCAGCCTGTTGAACACACCCGCATTGTTAAATGCACAAACCTTTTTTGGTACTGCAAATTACCAAGGACATGTAATTTACACTCCGCTAACATTCGATTTAAACCTATCCGCAAGTGGCGGAATTCCAGGCACTTTAAACAATGGTACAAGTATAGATTGTGGCAATTCATATGCACAAAATTTTTCTATGCGCTTATTGAGGCAAGAAAACTTCGTTCCCGGATTTTACCAAATGAGCATTCAAGGCGACGACGGTATTCGTTTGAGTGTTGATGGTGGAGCTACTTGGATTTTAAACAGTTTTATTGAACAAAATTATACCTCAAGCTTAAAAACTACGCAAACTACCTATCCTAATGGAGTTTGTTTGGCAGGAGCAACAGATTTAGTTATTGAATATTTCCAAAGACCTTCAGATGCCCGACTTACTTTTACACTCACACCATTAAGCAGCAGCAATTTTCAACAGCCTGTAAATTCAACTATTTGCGAGTTCGATGATACTTTTTTTTCCATTGGCACTGCTAACATTGGATATACTTACCAATGGTATGTGAATCAAAATGGAACTGGAACCTTCACCCCAATTGTAAATGGAGGAATTTATTCAGGAGCTCAAACAGGAACTTTATCTTTATCTGGAGTTTCTTCTTCAATTAACAATAACCAATATTATTGCGAAGTTACAGGACCTTGTGGACCATCAGTAAATTCAAGCTCTGCCATTTTAAATGTAAGCGCCGCACCAATTATAACGCAACAACCATTAGATCAGGCTTATTGCCAAGGTCAGGATATTAGTTTTAGTATTGTTGCTGGTAATAATAATACTTATCAATGGTTAGTGAGTAACGATGGAGGGAATAATTTCACACCTCTTATCGATATTCCACCTTATACAGGTTCAAATTCAAATACACTCATGATTAATAGTCCGACGGTAAACATGGTTGGATTAGTTTTTTACTGTATGGTAAATGGTTGCAATAATACTGTAAACAGCAATGAAGCAGAAATAATAACAGGCACCCAATTATCAATCATTCAGGAACCAATTTCTCAGACAGTTTGTGAAGGGCAAACTCTAAACTTTAACATTACTGTTTCCGGAAATCCAAATTTTCAATGGCAAATAAACACTTCTGGTAGTTTTGTCGATTTAGCTAATGGTGCTGGATTTTCTGGCGTACAATCAAGCAATTTAACAATATCAAATGCCAGTTTTAGCCAAGATGGATTTGCTGTAAGGTGTATTTTAACAGGTGGTTGCTTTGGTGCAGTAACCTCACAACAAGCCACTATTACTGTAAGGCAAGCTCCAAGCATCTCCTTACAACCAATTGATGTACAAGTATGTGTGGGAGCAAATGCTGTTTTTACGGTGAACGCTGCGGGTAGCGGAATTCAGTACCAATGGCAAATAAGCACTGATAATGGAGTAACGTTTAGCCCACTCGTTAATTCCCCTCAAATTTCGGGTGCAACTGCAGCAACATTAACATTTAATTCTATTACCAGTTCACAAAACGGAACTATTTTAAGATGCTTAATTTCAGGAAATTGCACCCCAACAATTACTTCTACGAATGTCGTTTTAACGGTAAGCGACTTACCAATCTTTGTTTCTCAACCACAAGGGCTTACTGCTTGTGAGGGAGGAAGTATTCAACTTTCTGCTCAAACTCAAAATACGACTGAATTTCAATGGTCAATGAGTATTGATAATGGGAATACATTCACACTACTGAACAATGGTAATGGAATTACAGGAACAAATACCAATATCATAACAATAAATCCTGTTTCATTAAATCTTCAAGGCGCTCAATTTCAATTACAGCTTGCTGGTTGTGGAAATGCAATTAACAGTGATATAGCAATTTTGGCAATTACTCCTTTGCCAAAAATCAACTCATTTTCAGCTCCTTCAGCAGTTTGTGTAGGAGAAACTGCAATTTGGTCCGTAACTAGCAGCAATGCAAACACATTCGCCTGGTTGTTGAATACTGAAAATGGTTATCAACCTATTGAAAATGGGAATGGTATTTCAGGAGCAAATACCAATACGCTCGTTATCAACAATATAAACAACACTTTTCATTTAGGTGAAATAATTTGTGTGGCAGCAGGGACTTGTTTCCCTGCCGATACCTCAGAAAAAGCAATACTTTACATAAAAGGAGTGCCCATAATTTTAAGCGAGCCTGTTTCAGTTCCAACTTGCTCTGGTCAATCTATTCTATTGCCAGTTACTGTTGCTGGGGAAGGATTAGATTACCAATGGGAAATTAGAAATGAAAATGGAGATTTTGATACATTGTCTAATACCAGTGAATTTCAAGGGGCAGAAACAGCCACACTTCAATTACAAGCCAACAATGAAATTAATGGAATTGTTGTAAGGTGTGTAATTACTGGTTGCGGCGATGAAGCTATTACCGATACTATTCGTATTGAAGTTTTACAGGATGATAAAGTGTACATTCCTTCTGCATTTACTCCAGATGGAGATAAGGTGAACCCTGTATTTCAATTATATACCGAAGGTGAACCTTTAGTTGAAGCCAGTATTTATTCCCGTTGGGGGGAATTGATTTATAGCTGGAAAAATAAAACTGATGGTTGGGATGGAACTTTTAATGGTTTAGAGGTGCAAGAAGGAGTTTATGTTTACAGAATAAAAGTAAATACAGCTTGTTCTAATAAAACAAGAATGGGAACAATAACTCTTTACAGGTAATACTCTTTTCGCAGTAATTTATTTACTTTCGGCAAAATTTATTTTAATGAAAAAGATAGCTAGTTCTATTATAGTTTGCCTTTATTTTTACTCTTCATCGCTCTCAGCTCAAAAGGACATTACCTTTGAAGAAATATTTACAAAATCAAGTCTTAACCCTATAAATTTAAGTAGATTACAATGGATTACAGGAAGCAATACTTACAGTTGGGTGTTGAACAAAAATGGTGAAAAATTACTTCGAGGAAACATTAAAGACAATAAAGTTGATACAATTTTAAAACCCTCAGATATAAATTTAGAATTGAAAAGGTTTCCAGATATTGTTTGGATAGACCAAAATCAGTTTACTTTCTATGATGCCAAAGGATTTCACATTTACAACCTTTCTGAAAAAAAGATATTAAGCACTATTTCCATTGATAAGGATGCTGAAAATCAAGAAGTTGCTCCATTTCATAAACATGTAGCATTTACAATAAACAACAACCTTTTTGTTGCAAGTAAAGATAAAATTGTTAATGTTAGCAATGAAAGCAACATAAATATCATTTCGGGGAAATCTGTACACAGAGAGGAATTTGGAATTTCAAAAGGAACTTTTTGGAGTCCGAAGGGCAATAGACTTGCTTTTTATAGAATGGACCAAACAATGGTGACCGATTATCCATTGGTTCAACTAGGAACTTTACCTGCAAAGGAAAAAATCATCAAATACCCAATGGCCGGGCAAAAAAGTCACCACGTAACTTTGGGAGTATTTGATTTAGCTTCGGAAAAAACCATATTTATCCAAACGGGAGAACCTGAAGAGCAATACCTTACTAACATTTCTTGGACACCCGATGAAAAGTTCATTTTGATTGCAATTGTAAATCGTGCGCAAAATGAAATGAAATTGAATCAATACAATGCAATTGACGGTAGTTTCGTAAAAACGCTCATTACTGAAAGCGACCCGCAGTGGATTGAACCCGAAAATGCAGCTCAGTTTATTCCTGGAAAGAACGATCAATTTATTTGGCAAAGTGAAAGAAGTGGCTTTAACCATTTGTATTTGTATGATTTATCAGGCATAATGATTCAACAATTGAGCACGGGAGATGCTCCAGTAGAACAAGTTGCCTCAATTTCACCTGATGGGAAACAAATATTCATGGTGATTTCAACAGAAAATGGATTAAACCGAAAGTTAGTTAAGACTGATTTAAAAGGTAAAATGACATTTTTAACAAATGAAAACGGAATGCACACTGTTCAAATGAGTAGTGATGGAAATTATTTTATTGACAATTTTAGTGCGCTTACCATTCCAAGAAGAATAACAATAAACGCCTCTAACGGCAAGGTTTTGCAAACTATTTTAACGGCCTCAGACCCATTTCAAGACACTAAGTTGGTAAAACCAGAATTGGTTAATATTACTGCGGCTGATGGTAAAACAATACTAAATGGAAGGCTTTTCAAACCATACAATTTAGAAAAAGGAAAGAAATACCCAGTCGTAATTTATGTGTATGGTGGACCGCATGCGCAAATGATAACTAACAGATGGTTGGGTGGAGGAAACAATTGGATGGCTTGGATGGCATCTCAAGGTTTTGTTGTTTTTACAGTAGACAACAGAGGCTCTGCTAGCCGTGGGCTTGAGTTTGAACAGGTAATCCATCAAAATTTGGGAGTAAATGAAATGGCTGACCAGTTAAAAGGAGTAGATTACTTAAAAAGTTTAGAATTTGTTGATGATAACAGAATTGGTATTCATGGTTGGAGTTTCGGTGGTTTTATGACTACTTCTATGATGTGTAAAAATCCAGGAATGTTTAAAGCTGGTGCAGCCGGAGGGCCAGTTATAGATTGGAAAATGTATGAAATTATGTACACTGAACGTTACATGGACACTCCACAAGAAAACGAGAAAGGGTATGAAAATGCAAATTTATTGAATAGTGCAAAAATGCTGAAAGATAGGTTAATGATAATTCACGGAACAGTTGACCCAGTAGTAGTTTGGCAGCACAGTCAGGAAATGGTGAAGAAGTGTGTAGATGAAGGCGTTTTGATTGATTATATGATCTATCCTGAACACGAACACAACGTTTCAGGTAAAGATAGAATTCACCTAATGAAAACTATTACACGCTACCTGCAAGAGCATTTATAGGGTATTTTGTTAATAACATAGACTTACCAACTATTTAGTGTTAATCATTTTAAAATTAGCTCACATCATTATTGGCTATATTTGCACAAATTTAACAGCAACAAATCCTGAACTGTTAAAGCCATAAACTATGAGTAGAATAATTGCAATTGCCAATCAAAAAGGAGGAGTAGGAAAAACTACCACAGCTATAAACCTTGCGGCCAGCTTAGCGATTTTAGAACACAAAACATTATTAATTGATGCTGATCCTCAAGCAAATGCCACTTCTGGTATTGGCTTCGACCCAAGAAACATTAAAACAAGTATTTATGAGTGTATTATCAATGAAGTTGAAATAAAAGACATCATTTTAAACACCAATACGCCCAATTTAGATTTAATTCCAGCACACATTGATTTAGTGGGTGCCGAAATTGAAATGATTAACCTTCCCAATCGGGAGCACATGATGCGTAACGCCATCAACAAAATTAAAGACCAATACGAATTTATCATTATTGATTGTTCTCCTTCTTTGGGCTTAATCACATTAAACTCCCTTACTGCTGCAGATTCTGTTATCATTCCAGTACAATGCGAATATTTTGCATTAGAAGGATTAGGTAAATTATTAAATACCATTAAAATTGTGCAATCGCGTTTAAATACCGAACTTGAAATTGAAGGTATTTTATTAACCATGTACGATTCTCGTTTAAGGCTAAGCAACCAAGTAGTTGAAGAAGTAAAAACGCATTTTCAAACCATGGTTTTTGATACAATAATCCAACGCAACATCCGTTTAGGAGAGGCTCCAAGCTTTGGATTGTCTGTAATAATGCATGATGCCAGCTCATCAGGAGCTACAAACTATTTAAACCTTGCCAGAGAAATTTTGCAAAAAAATGAATTAACAAAATTGAAATTAAGCGATAAAATCATAGATAACTTAAGTGAACAACTTAATTAATCTCAATTTTATCTAAGTAATCATGAGTTCGAATAATAAAAAAGGCGCTTTAGGTAGAGGTTTAGGTGCATTGCTACAAAGTCCTGAAACAGATATCACTACAAAAACAATTCGTTCTGCAGAAACTGCTTCAGTAGGTTCTATTGCAGATTTACCAATTGAGCAAATTGTTGCAAATCCATTTCAGCCTCGCACACATTTTGAGGAAGAAGCCTTAAAAGAATTGTCAGAATCTATTCAGGAAATGGGATTAATCCAACCAGTTACCGTGCGTAAAATGGGTTACGATCAATACCAGCTCATTAGCGGAGAAAGAAGATTCAGGGCTTCTCAAATGGCAGGCTTAACGCTCATTCCTGCATATATTAGAATTGCGAACGACCAAGCTATGCTGGAAATGGCTTTGGTTGAAAATATTCAAAGAGAAGAACTAGATTCAATTGAAATTGCTTTGGCTTACCAACGGTTGATTGAAGAAGTAAAACTTACACAAGAAGAAGTAAGTGAGAAAGTTGCAAAAAAACGTTCTACCATAACCAATTACCTGCGTTTATTGCGACTTCCTCCAGAAATTCAGTTAGGAATTAGAACGCGCAAAGTAAGTATGGGGCATGCAAGAGCACTCATAAATATTGAAGACCCGCAACAGCAATTAAATCTCTACAACCAAATAATTTCTAATGAACTTTCGGTACGGCAAGTTGAAGAAGCAGCACGTTCTGTAAAATCGCCAGAGAAAAAACCAAATTTGCAGGCTACTTTCAAAGTTTCCGCAGAGTTAAAATCTGAAATTACTCAGCTCAATAAAAAAATTAATACGCCACTTGAAGTAAAAGTTGGTAAGGATGGGGTTGGATTGTTGAATATCAAGTTTCAATCTAATGAAGAATTAGAAGACTTGCTCAAGAAATTAACCCATTAATGGAAATCCAAAAGAAAAACATTTTCCTTTTTTTCTTTATTTGGAGCTTGGCATTTCAGGTAGGGTTTGCGCAAGTTGATTCTACCAAAAGCACGTCTGTAAAAGATTCCTTTCCAGATAAATTTCAACGCATTGGCGATTTAAAAGAAATACCCGTTACGAAATCGAGTAAAAAAACAGAACGAGTTTTTACTGACACCTCAAAAGTTGGAAAAGATTCAATTCAACCTCATTCTCCTAGAAAAGCAGCGATTTATTCAGCCATTTTACCCGGTTTAGGACAAGCCTATAATAAAAAATACTGGAAAATTGGAGTTATCGTTGCTGGAACAGGAGCCTTGATTTATAGTTTAAATTTTAGTCAGGGATTTTACAGAACTTACAAATCAGAATTAGTCAAAAGACAACAAAATTTGGGTGGTTTAAATCCTGAACTTGTCCTTTATTCTGATGCTAACCTTAATGAACTACAAAGTTTTTATCGAAGAAACAGAGACTTAAGCATTATTGGAATGTTTTTGTTGTATGCATTAAACATTGTAGATGCGAATGTTGACGGACATTTATTTGATTTTAATGTAAGTGAAGATTTAAGTTTAAAAATAAGTCCAAGCCCTTTCAACATTTATGCAGGAAATATTAGAGGTTCTGGACTTTCATTTAATTTAATGTTTTAACATGAAAATAGCTTTGATTGGATACGGAACTATGGGAAAAGCTATTGAGGAAATAGCCTTGCAGCGTGACCATGAAATTGTGCTAATACTTACAGAAGAAAATTTACTTCAAAAGGAATTAATAGCTAATGCAGACCTTGCTATAGAATTTACTACTCCTGAAAGTGCCGCAGCCAATATTAAAATGTGTTTTGATGCAAATATTCCAGTAGTTGTTGGAAGCACAGGTTGGTACCAGCATTTTGAAGAAATTAAACTTCAATGCGAAACAAACAACCAAGCACTATTTTATGCTACCAATTTCAGTTTGGGGGTTAACATCTTTTTCGAATTCAATAAGATGTTGGCTAAAATAATGTCGAAACACACTGAATATAAGGCTTCTATTACAGAAATTCACCATACCAAAAAGAAAGATGCGCCAAGTGGCACTGCTATAACATTGGCCGAAGGACTTTTGGCAGAACATGTTGGTTATCATTCTTTTGAAACTAATACTCCTGAGCATTCTTCTCAAATATTGCCCATTACAGCTATTAGAGAAGCTGATGTTCCCGGCACTCATACTATTCAATATATTTCTGCTGTTGACCAAATTACAATAACCCATGAAGCATTCTCCAGAAAAGGATTTGCATTGGGTGCTGTTTTGGCAGCTGAATTTTTAATCGGTAAAAAAGGAATTTTTACCATGAAACACTTACTCAATCAAACTATCTGACTATGGATTTTAAATGGATCGTTAATATCATTTTACTTATAGCCTTACACATTGGACTATGGAAAATATTTGTAAAAGCTGGGCGACAAGCTTGGGAAGCATTTGTTCCAGGATATAATTTTTGGATATGGTTAAAACTAGTGGAAAAACCTTGGTGGTGGATGATTCTATTACTAATACCTGGTGTAAACATCATGATTTATTTAATCATGGTTTACCTCACTATTCGCAATTTTGAAGTTGAAAATCCACTAGAATCAATTGGAGGAACAATTTTTTCTTTCTTCTACCTACCCTATTTAGGATTTAGCGACAAACATCGTTTTATGGGTCCGGGTTATTGGAAAACCTACGAAAGAACTACAGCAGTTGAATGGTCAGAAGCTATTGTTTTTGCTGTTGTTGCAGCAACAATTATAAGAACATTTTTCTTCGAGGCTTTTACTATTCCAACTTCGTCTATGGAAAAAACTTTACTAGTCGGAGATTACTTATTTGTAAGTAAAGTTAGTTATGGCTCCAAAACTCCAAACACACCTTTAACAGTGCCATTTACGCACCATACTTTACCTTTTACTGCCTCCACACCATCTTATTCTGAGTGGATTCAATTGCCCTATTTCAGATTTCCTGGTTTTGGAGATGTTAAAAACAATGATATTGTAGTGTTTAACTATCCTGATGGCGATACCGTTGCACTAAACTCGCAAAACATAAGCTATTACAGATTGGTTAGAACTTTTGGCTGGGAAATGGTAAATACTCCTTCTGCTGTGAATTTATATACTGGTCAAACTTTTGGAAAAGTTACTTGGCGCCCAGTGGATAAAAGAGATAACTATGTAAAAAGATGTGTTGCCATTCCTGGAGATATCCTTCAAATTAAGGATAAACAATTGTATATCAACAATAAGCCAGCAATGAATCCCGAAATGATGCAATTTTCTTATGATGTTGCATTTAACAATAGTAATTTAAAGAAAACATTCGATAAGCTTGATATTACAGATGTTCAGCCTTACCGTGATGGAAATGTATTTCAATTGCATTTAAATGAAAAGAATAAAGCTAAGTTGAAAGAATCTCCTTTGGTAACTAACTTAGCAGAAAGCATTGATCCTGCAGGACAATTTGATTACGATATTTTTCCAAATGTTGCTTCTTACGCTTGGAATAAGGATAATTATGGTCCTCTAACAATTCCTAAAAAAGGAATAACAGTAGCAATTGACACGCATAGCATTCATCTTTATAAAAGAATTATTGATGTATATGAAAATAACGATTTAAATATAAATGGAACACAAATTCTAATTAATGGAAGTCCTGCAAGCTCTTATACTTTCAAGCAAGATTATTATTTTATGATGGGAGATAATCGACATAATTCAGCAGATTCACGTTTTTGGGGATTTGTACCCAATGACCATGTAGTTGGAAAAGCAGTATTTATATGGATGAGTCAGAGCACAAACAGAGGTTTTCCTAATATAAGATTTGAAAGAATCTTTACATTTATTGGCGTTCAGGGTATTACTGGAAGCTACTTTTTTCAAATTATGATTCCACTTTTACTAATTATCTTTGGTTACAATCAACGTGGAAGATTTATTACCAAAAGGTAATTCTTATCTTTCTATTGATTTTTTGTCTTTAACTTATTAAAGCTAACGATTATATTATAAATTGCGTAGCAAAATGATTCCTTTCTTATCTTAGATTTAGGATTTTGGATTGCAAGTATATGTTTATGTGGTTGAAGAATGGCTATTATTTATTGACGGTTTATAGCATTTGCTTGGTATCATGTAATTATGACAAGCCTTTAACTTCAAAAAATACAGTAAAAACAAACAATGTTCATGAGTTAAAAGGTAGAGTTGTTTCTCCAAAACTTCTAATTACGCCAAAAGTATTTACAGATATTGAAGTTTCTGTTTTAACCAATGTTGAAACATCAAAAGGAAATTTAAATTTCAAAACTTCTGTTATAAAAGAAAAAATTGGGTTAAGTTCTAATAATAACTGCATTTTGTTTAAACTGCCAGAATAACTCATACCCTTGATTTGCTGTTGCAATGGTAACAAGCCACATGTAAATTTTATTGATATTGTCATTTAGATTCT
>Ga0247832_1006168_pt1 | contig 13343 bp, 18 predicted proteins | sample LaCruzMarch2015__10_FD_192407 | JGI IMG/M metagenome (GOLD analysis project Ga0247832, IMG submission 192407) | Freshwater microbial communities from meromictic Lake La Cruz, Castile-La Mancha, Spain - LaCruzMarch2015_4m | ecosystem: Environmental > Aquatic > Freshwater > Lake | place: Spain... | reverse complement strand
TGGAATTAAAATTCGTTCCCTATATAGGTTAAAAGCTGGAAAAGGGGCTATATTAATATAATTTTTTTTGATTTTATATAGTATATACAAAAATATGGACAAAAAATATAAGAATTCCTTGTATCATTTTGTAGTGAATACGAATACCAGCAACTATGTGTATGAGCAAATGGATCGCAGTAAGAAGGAAGCGTTTGTCGGTCGATTGATTTCGGGTGTCGGTAAGCTCAAAAGCGATATCAATAGCTATACAAAAAACAAGGATGTGATTAGCAACGTGAAGACATTTCAAGCGAATCTAGAAGTAGGGCCGCTTCGTAAGTTCATTCACGTAGACGGAATTATAGAATTAGATAACTACAATATGCTTGACTATCCAAGTATCAGGAAGATGTTAAATACAGAGATGGGAGAGTATAGTAAGGGAGTACATTTGGATGTAAAGTATGTACACGATAATCGCGCGACTGTAGAAGAGTATGCAAATAAGGATGGATTGCGACTTATCTAATTCGCTTAGCCGCTTCAGTAGCTGCGGAGGAATCCAGGATCCTGGGAAGCAGATAGACTACAGCGATAAAGCCGCCAACATACAAGACTATATTGCTTGGAGATAGAAGGCCTGTGACGTTTTTTTGTAGGGCGTTAACGTTATCTAGTGATCTATCTGCAAACTTGCCCACTTTGCTTCCAACCTTCTCTACTGTCTTCAACACTTTGCCACCAACTTTGCCGAGTACTTTACCCGCTGGTTTGATTACTTTCTTGTACAGGGACTTAAAGAAACGTTTAATACCCATCTTTAAGATAGATATATAAAAAAAATAATAATTTATATAACTATTTAAAATGACTCTATCTAAAGCACAGCGACAAGTAACAAGGTCTGTGGGAGGCGTTAGATCTAAATCGTTCAATTTGGCAGATGCAAAACGTTTGGCAGACAGATACAATAGCAACAGAAAACCGTTGTCTAATCAATACAACAAAAGTGCTATGATTAAACCATTCAACAAGCCGGAAGAGGCGCCACACAAAACAGCTCCATATAGCTTTGGAAGTACTAAAGTTATCAACAAGCAGATAAATAGTCAACCTAGCTTAGCTGTTTCTCATATGAAAGAGAAAGTGGATGAACAAAGAAAAGACGGATTGGGTAATCTTATAGATGTTAAGGTAGTTGCTGCCGAGACTGTTATTGGTATTGGTATTGAAAGCGGCTATTACAAGCAACCAGTTGATCTTGTTGAGAACGCAGTTGTGTTCGGAGGAGCTAACGTCTTGTATAACAAATTTGAGAAGATGGGAGTGTATGACGGATTAGGACTTGATAAGAAAGTAGCTTGTCAAGTGTTTAGTACTGCGTTGTCTGTTTTAATCAAGATGGCTTACAATAAGCGCTCATTTAACGTAGATTATCTTGTTATATGCGCGGCTCCTGTGATAGCAGTTGAGAACCTAAACCTATAAATAATATATTAATTATATTTTTTGTCTAGCTATATAAAATGATAAGTAATCTAAAGCCAAGATTGGTCAAAGCCGCTGTGATTGCCGGAGTCGACAAATTTGTCTATTCTGAAGGATTAGAACCCAAGCAAGTTGCGTTAGATGTTGTTAATATCTCTATTGCAGATATGTACACAGTTAACGCTGTGAGTGGTCTTGTAGGAGGCGCTTTGTCAAGTATGAGCCCCGATCAAAGTCAGATGCTATTGGATGTGGTTGTACTTGTTGCACAAGATATGGCTATGCAGCGTTTGATTAACAGCAGAAAGCGTTCTTTGGTTGAATCTGTTGTTTCATTTGGAGTTGCAAGCATTTCGGAGCCTATGATAAGTCGATCGCTTGGACTCTAAATAAATATAGAATTAAATATTTTAGTAAGTGTATATAAAGTATGGTTGTATTTGAAGGCGGCCGCATTCTCCAAACGTATGTTTATCTCAATAGCAAGAATAGATCATCTGGAACAGTCTCTAACTTTACTACTAGGTTACCAGTTACTCTAGAAAATGTAATCTCTGTTATGATACGTTCTGTTGATATACCTATCACCTATTACGTTATTAACTCAACTAATAACACTTTTAAGTTTAACGGTTCTGGATTAAAGACAGTTACTATAACGGCAGGTAATTATAGCGCCAACGATTTAGCTACTGAAATACAGACTAGGATGAATGCTACTGCTTTTACAGGTACTACAGTAGTATATAGTGATTTGACTAATAAATTTGTATTTACTAACGCGGTTGCTTTTAACTTAGTGTTCGCCGCGAATACCTTTGCTCCTATTATAGGTTTAACTGCAGACACAGCATCTTCTACTACTGTAACAACTCAGAACGTTATTGATATCAGCGGAACCAATCATATCTTTGTAGTCAGTAATAACCTGCTACACGGTATAGACCGTTTGTATATATCAGATACTTCACAAAAGAATATATTACACAAAGTATCCGTAGATGCATACCCTACGCAAGTATTAACCGATAGAGTACAAGACTATCACGCGAACGAACACTTCTACGCTTCACAAGTATCTATAAATCATATCAATCTACAACTGGTAGACGAAAACTTCGTAGAATTAAATTTGAATGGATCAGACTGGAATATAGAGCTTGTTGTTAAATATCAATCTCGTTAGAGAGTAAATATGAATTTATTTTTTATATATTTTATTTTGGTTATATAAATATGGAAACCCAGATTGGTAGTATAGTTGATAGATTGGACAGCCAGCTCGGATCTACTCTAACAGTTGGAGATGTCAAAGAGTTAGAAGAAAGACAAACGTTCAAGTTTAATAAAGCGCGATTTGAAGAAGCTGTTCTAGAAGTGTCTAGCCCGAGTGGTCCGCCAGTAAGTGTCGCGAGGTTTAAGAAAGAGAACAAAGCGGCTATCAAACAAAGAATCAAAGATATGTGTGTTGCTAAAGGAATATCTTGTGATATGGACGAACTAGACAAAATGAAGAAGCCTGAGTTAATTGAGAGGTTGGGCGAGTTGTTGAGAAGCGGAATGGAAGCGCTTGAACAAGAACAGTCTATAGCAGAAGATGTGGCGATATGTGAAGAAGTAGGAGTAGAATACAAAAAAGATATAAGTATAGATATAGCCGCGAAGACTTTGTATGGGTTCAATCTCTTGATTGCAAGCGCGCTCCATTCTATCAACGAAAACGTATTGAAGGATACTACACACGCAAGCATCCGTAAGTACCCGGAGCACCTAGAACAGAATAAAACAGAGTTGTTAGAAATATATGCACTTATCTATCAAGAATATAAAACTGATATTGGTAAGTACTTGACTCCAATACACACCGCGATTCTAATTAACGGGCGCTGCCTGATATCAAGTGTAGAAGTAGAAAAAAAAAGCTCTACCGATTTATAGTCTTAATAGCGCTGCTTTGCTACTGCGCGAGTGTATTGACTTGTTATTTAATTATCTAAAATATATTTTTATTTTTTATATATAAAGTATGAGTGATAGCGAAGATGATAGAAGCGACACAAGCTCAGAGTCAAATATCAGTAGAGCTACTAGTCGCGCGAGTGTTCCAGTGGTTCGCGATCTGGGCAATTACTTGGATGAATGGGATCCCTCTGTTGGATTTCCTAAATACACCGCGGCGAACCGACCTTCTTACATACAGTCTGGCAGCCTTATGCCTTTTGCCGCTTTGGTTATCGCTAGTAGAAACAACGGAAAGTCCCATCTGGCGCGTTACTTACTAAAGAAGTACTTGTTAAAGAAGTTTGATATAGTTATCATATTTAGTAACACAATAGCTACAGGAGCATATGATTTTATAAATACCTCTCTGAAGTACTCTGACTACTCAGCGGATGCGTTAGAGCGCGCGTCTTGTCTAATAGAAGAGACAAAGAAGACTGAAGGTATGTATCCGAATACTCTAGTTATATTTGACGATTGCTCTAGTCAGAAGGTTAAAGACTGCGAAGTGATTGCTAAGATCTTTGTACAAGGCAGACACAGTGGTATGAGTATTATGTTTATTACTCAGAGTCCAACATATGCGCAGCCGAAGTGGAGACAGAATACAACTCATCTGTTCTTGTTGCGGACTAAGGGCGAGGTTATGAAAACACTTAAGACTAACTTTATAGCAGATATAATAGGAGAGGATGATATTCCCGGAGCAGATGACGATACTAACGAGCGCGGGATTAACAAGTTTGTTACTAAGTTGTTGCGCGACATATTCAAGACTCCGCACAAAGCGTTGGTTATAGAATATGAGAAATCGGGCAACGAATTCAAGTCCGCAGCTAAGACATTTATTGCGCCTAAATAATATAATTATTTATAGAATTTCTTTTTTTATTTTCATATATAAAAGATGAATAAACACGAGAAGTCATATCAAGCAGGATTAGTTGAAGAGGAGAAGTTCGCGCGGCTATACCCAGAAGTAGTCCCACAGAGCAGATTTGCAGTATTAGACTTTAGTTACAAAGGAGAAGAGATTATGATAGAACTGAAATCACGAGCAGTAAGACTCAGCCAGTATCCAACTACTATGGTGGATATTAACAAGTACACAGAAGTACTAAATAGGTTTTTAGGGAATAGCAAGTTGCGTTATTGCTTGTTTGTATTTAAGTTTACAGATAGTGAGAAGTATTGGTACTACAAGTTAGATAAGACCGAGTGTTACAAGTTGTTGAGCGCGGTTCCTAATCCCGGCTTGTTGCGCGAGTGTATAACTACTAAGAGAAAGATATTTAACAAATCAGAGTTTAGAGCAGTAGAGTTGGCGCTTGCAGATATAATTGACGACGGAATGACTAGTATGTTTACTACACTTACGTTCTGTGATAAAATAAACAAATCTACAGAATACAAGCTACAACTCTCGTTTAGAACTGATATGCTGACTGAGTTGACTACGTTACAAGCAACTGAAGAGGGCAAGTAGTATATTAATTTAGTTTTTATATTTTTTGTTTAGTATATTAAAACTAGATGAGTGATCTGATTCGACAATCCCAAGACGCTAACGCGGTGTTCTCAAGAAATACTGATATGGAGCCCGCTGATCTTATGGCTACTCCAGTTATTGGAAGTATTGCTTATTCGTGTGCTCCTAACAAGCAGTACGCTTTGCCAGTCTCTACTCCCGCATTCAATACTATTATTGAGTTTGAGCTTCCCAAAGCATACTTGAGCGAAATGTACGTTTCTTTCACTTTGGGAGCTTTTACTTCTGGCAGCTACTGCTTGTATCCAGGATTAGCACTTATTCAACGAGTAGAACTTATTAGTGGTACTGAGACTATTCAACAGTTTGATTATGCACCAACTACTCATATGTGTCTGAGCCGATTGTCTACTGCACAAATCACTCAAGTCTTGGAATCTGCTGGAGGTACTTCGTTTGCATCTGGAACGTGTATCGCGCCGTTGCCTTTGTTCTTTACTCGATTTGGCAACCCTGGTAAGATCAGAAACGCAGAGTATGTTGAACCACTTAACAACCGATTAGTTAACGGAAAGTTGCGATTGCGATTGACTTTGCGAACTGCTGCGGCTGTTGCTGCTGCGGGTGCTACAGTTGGATCTCCTACTATTGCTGCTCGTCTGTACTATTTGACTTATACAGTTCCTTCAGCTATTCAAGAGATCCATATGTCTAATCGAGAATCATATGTGTATAGAGCATATGACTTCGTTACTTTGTCTCCAGGAACATCTGTCGCAGCTGGTACAAATACTACGTTTGATCTGAAGTCTCTAGTTGGGTCTTTGGCTGATTTGTTTATCACAACTACTACTGCTGCAAGTATTACTGCTAACACATACTATTTGACAGTAGATGAAATTGATTTCCTTGAGGTCTTTGTAGATGGACAAAGTTACTGGAGAACTGATCAACAAGAGTCTTTGGCTTTTGATAAGTGGTTGCTCTCAGAAGTACCAGGCAAAGCATCTGTTATCAACTCACCGTATGTTGTTCCATTTGAGATTACTCGCGATCCTGCTATGTATACTGGAGCTTTGGAGTCTAACGGAATTACTTCGCTTACTATTACTCTAAATCACTCTAACGGCGGCGCAAATCCTGCTAACGTAACATATGCATTTGGATCAACAGTTAACGCGGCTATTTATATTGAGGGAGATTCGTTCAAGCGACAACGTTAAAAAAAAGTAGAAGTTACTTAGTAGAGTTTAGGCTGCAACTGTATATTAACAGTACAATTAAAGTAGACGCAGCAGAACACATATTTTTTTAGTATATCCTTTATGGAGCGGGAAGAGCGCGCTGTGTTCGGGGACTGCTCAGAACCTGTTGACGTCTCAGTCTTTTTTTTTCTATAGCCGCGAGATCTATAGAGACGTCGGGCGCGGGTTCAGGAGTCGCAACAGAGTCTGCGTAATCAAGTGAAGCTTGTATATTCTTTTGTAGTTCGTTAATATCGCGGTTGAAGGTTGGAGGCGCGTCGCTAGGTTGTACAGCGCGTTGTTTGACGCGGATCTTTTGTACAGTCTTATTGCCGTTAGTAGGTCGTCCCATATTTAATTATAAATATAAAATATATATATGTGTTAATAAATATGTTTAAGTATCGAGCAGTCAATAACTTGGCAGTTACACAGGATTTAGAAGTAAATGACGATTTAGATGTTAAGAGAACTATTACCTGCGCTACGCTTCGGGCGAATCGTGTGATCGCGGGAAGTCTTACACAAGCTGCGAAGTTAGCTCTAGTTGCGCCGGCTATTGGAACTACTGTATTTGATACAACTGCCGGGGCTATGAGTTTCTATAACGGATTTAATTGGTACTTGCCTAGTTGGATGAGTTTTAAAGCTTCGGCTTCGGGTACTCAAGGAAATATTGTGTGGGCGAGTTCTCCTTCGTCTTCTGATACTCGAATAACAAGAAGCGGAGCAGTATTTACTTTAGCAGATACTGGAGTATATCAAGTATGTGCAACTGCTACATTTATATTACCACTTGCAGATGTAGCAGAAAGGAGTTGTCAATTTATATTTTATAGATCACCTGCTACTGAGTTAGCGTCTAGTACTGCTAGTGTACAAGTACTAGAAGCAGCCGATACTACCACAACTGCATCTATATCTTATAATTTAGTACATACTGCTGGGGACACATATTACTTTCTGTTTAATAGTTTAACTCAAGGAGATACTAACTTAGAGAATATCACTCACGGGTTTATAGCACGAGTTCAATAATATACAAATAAATAATTTTATAGCTAGTTATAAATGAGTAGTTATAGAGCTGTTAATAACATACAAGCTGTCAGGAGTATAGAGGTAGATGTAGACGCGGAAATTGAAGAGGATATAGTATGCGACAGATTAGTAGCAGACGCAATTGAGATGATACCTTATACACAAGCCGAGAAGTTAGCTTTAACAGGAGTAGTTGCAGGAACAAGTGTATTTGATAGTACTAGTAATTATATAAGTTACTACAACGGAACTAATTGGTATGTGCCTAGTTGGATAAGCTTTATTGGTCCTTCAGATACTACACAGAGTGATATTGATTGGGCGTCTTCTGTAGCTTCTCCTGACGGGCAAATTAGTAGATCAGGAACTACTTTTACTCTATCAGATGTTGGAGTATATATGGTTAAGTGTGTAGCTTCGTTTGTAGTAAGAACAGCTACTACCCCAGAGTGTTCTATACTTATTTCATTTAATAGATCAACGTCTGCAGAATTAGCAGCAAGTAGAACAAATTGTACTCGATTAGATGGTAGCACTACTGGAGCGAATGCTTGTGTTAATTATATACTAAATCATACAAACGCTAGTAATCAGTATGTGTTTAAGTTTAGTAGTTTACTAGACGGATCTATAGAGTTGAGTACTAGGACTCACGGATATATAAGTAGAATATTATAATAAAAAGTAAAAGTATTTTATGATAGTTATATAAAGTATGCCACGTGGTAAGAAACTAACAGAAGACGAGAAAAAGTCTCGCGCTGAACTCAAAGAGCAGAATGACAAACTTAAGAAGCAACTCAAAGAGTCTAAGGATAAAGCAAGAGAACAAAAGAAAAAAGACGCTCAGAAATTGAAAGAAGAGAAAGCAGACGCCGCTAAGAAATTGAAAGAAGAGAAAGCAGACGCCGCTAAGAAATTGAAAGAAGAGAAAGCTAAATCGAAATAAGAAGTAAGAGATGCTAAGAAAAAAGAGAAAGCAGCAGAGAGGAAAGCAAATGCTAAGATGGCTAAGTTTGTTGAAGGATTGTAGATATATATATAATTATATTTTTTATATTAGTATACAAATGGAGAAGCCAGTTGTTAAAAAACGTGTTCCACTATCTACAAATGAGATATTTCGAAATCAACAAATAATTCAAACAGCAAAGAATGAAGAGAGAAAGAAAGCATTTAAGGAGTTAGATGAGCGGCGCGAAATAGTACAGCGTGCAGATAAAGAAGCTCCTGAAAAGAAAGTAGAAGCAGATAAAGAAGCTCCTGAAAAGAAAGTAGAAGCAGTTAAAAAGAAACGTGTTGCAAAGACTAAGAGTACTACTATTGCTAAGCTAGATGGCGCGAGTGTAACCGCCGAAGCAATTGGTAAGTTAGTTAGCGATTTACCGGCAGGAGATGGAATTAAGTATAAGATAGTTGCTATTAAGCCAATTTGAGTGAGCTATATATAATTAATTTTAAAATTATAAAAATTAATTATTATATATAAAGATATAGTATGATAAAGAACTTGTTGTTGTCTCTAGTTGAAGAGGGCGAGACTGTTGGCTCTTATAAGTTTGTTGCTAAGTTTGAGTACAAGGACGGCGGGAATCGTATAGTATACTTTGGGGATCTCGGACGCAAAGACTTGATCTCATACAAAGGATATAAGACGTTTGACAAAGAAGTACTAGAAGCTGTGCGAGTTGCGGCGGAAGGGCTGGAAGTAGAGAGCGAGGAAGTACTGAACTATTATATGTTATACTACTCAACTAGTTACTTGACAAATAAGCGCGCGTTGAAAGAGAAGTTTAAGGCGCGGTTTACTCCTAAGGCGTTAATAGATAAAGACTTTGATAGATTCCCGAAGACTGTAGCGGAGGAACCAGTTGTTAAGCGCGCTAGTAGAGGCCGGCCGCCAAAGGTAGTCAAAGAAGAGTTAGTTGCGGAAGGAGGCGAATAAGAAGAGTAGTTGTTTTTTTGTTGAGTGTATATACTATATAATTTTAAAATTAAAAAGATTATTTGTGTATATAAAACAAAGACAAGTAGAGATGAACGTTAACGAGATTCAGTTTATTGAGAATATTAACACATATATGCTGGATAATATGTTGAAAGACGCGCGGACATACGAATGGGAATACTTGTATCCTGGGCGAGATGTTAGTAACCACTTTATAAGAGAACTTATGTTGATTGAGTTAGTACAACGTAGTTTGCACACATATATGGAGTCAAATGGATATAATAGTTTTATAGAGACGCGGGTTAACACTCTAGTTAGTAAATCTCGTATGAATGGTAAGGAAGCGCTTTATCATATGTATAAGTGCTGCGCGTATCTATCGCAAGAGTTAAGCCCGATTCGTATTAAGGCACTTACAAATAGTAAACAAGTAAAATTTGAACAGTATAAGCTATATGCAGTTGATCAGTATTGGGCGAAGTTGTGGGAATAAGTTAGTAGTTGTTTTTTTGTTAGGGACGCGCGAGATTTGACAAATTAATTATATATTATTATAGTTAATTATAGAAATATATTTTTTATTTTTGTATATAAAAACAGTAACCAGTAAGTATAGATGACTACCGAAATAAGCTTTGATTGTACAGAACTGTTGAAGGAGAGGGAGGAGGATTGCGATTACGGAAATGACGTGAAGAACTATATAGCCGGGCGATTGCGGATTGAAGCCTTTGACAAGAAAGTAGTAGATGCATGCGTTGTTGAACAGATTCTAGATAGGATTGAGTTTGCTAAGGACGACGAATCAAAGTATGGAATAGGCGCGCGGGAGTTGCGAGTGATTGGCCGGATTCTGAGTAAGTACTTATACCCGACTGAGCTCTTAGTTAAGTTTGCAAGTAAGTGGGCCGAGTTTAATAAGACTGAGTGCTATAAGATCTATACGAGTTACGAGTGGAACTATCCGGAGAAGCGCAAGTCTGAGCCGGGATTCGCGCAGTTGTTAGATTACGCATATAAGAGTGGTCCGCCTAATAAGTGGACTAATAATCGCAAGTTTATTGCTCGGCTATTGCGCGGTTGCTGTGTTGCTGAGGAGGATAACTGGGTTGAAGAAGGACTAGTAGGATATGCTCGAGTGTTGCGAGATAAGTTTCGAGGGCGACTAGTTATTAATAACCCAGATAACGTTAAAACCCGCGCGTGTTGGATCTATAACTCGGAGAATCTATTGTGGGAACCTATTAATATGTTAAGTGTAGTTAACTTGTTTGCCGAGTACTTGGTTGAGCGAGTTAGAGGGGTTATAGCCCGCGGTAACAAAGATATTACGTTTATAAAAGCGGGAGATAAGATCCCAGATAGCTACGACGATATATTCGAAGACTGTATGACGGCGCAGACTGATAGCTACTCGGCGCGGATAATAAAGCTACAAGATAACCAGAGCTATAGAAAGAACATATTTGAAGTGGCTTCTGCAGACTACGTGGCGCGAACGTTTATTGATCGAGTTGATCTGTCGCCGGGTATGTTGAGTGTTCGCGGGGGCAATATGCTTTGCTTGAAGACCGGCGAGATGCGGATGCGTACTCCTGAGGATTACTGTACGTTTGAGCTGGACGTTGGGCTAAAGGGTAAATGGAAGGTGTGGGAGGAGAAGCCGTTGGATGAGTATCCATTTATACAAGGGTTCTTTGATTTTAACCATTCTGAAAGTATTATGGATGATTTATGTAAAACGTTACAGAAGGATCCTTCTTGGCTCTGGAAGGTAGTAGGGATGCAGAGGAAGGATATATACGATTGCTTTGACGCTAATAAAAGTCCTAGACTAACGCCTGTGCGACTGGCTTGGTTGCAAAGGATATATAGCAATATTGGAAGTGCTTGGTTAGGAAATGACGAGTGCGAGAATGAACGCGCGCAAGAGTTTGTTCGTAGTATGTTAGGACCTATTCTATTGTCTGAGGACGCTTGTGATTACAGTTACGTTGATAAGTTCTTCTTAGAGTTGGCGGCTGGCGATTCGAGTGTTGCGGAGTATATGAAGTGCTTGAGCGGTTATTTGTTAACTGACGAGATTGGCGATCGCGCGTTCTATATGTTTACTGGAGGCGGTAGGAACGGAAAGAGTACTTGGGTTAATCTTATGACAAAGTTGTTAGAAGTCAAATCTGAAAACAGCGCTAATCCGGGCTCTTACGCGACTGCTTTGAACGAAGCTGTGTTTGTGCAGCGTCGGGAAGCTACTGCTGGATCTGCGTCTTCTCATCTTATGCAACTGAAGAATAAGCGCGTTGGGTTCTTATCTGAGACACGCGACGGAGAGAAGTTAAATAACGTGTTGATTAAACAAATAACAGGAGGAGATCAGATATCTGCTAGAGAGTTACAACTAGAACAGACTGCATTTAAGAGTGTATGTAAGCTAGTACTAATTACAAATAGTCTACCAAACTTAGATATCAACGATATAGCTATATTAGACCGCGCCAAGGTTGTTGAGTTTAATAATCGATTTGAGGAGAATAGAGCTAAAGAGATAGAAGTTTTAAGTAAGTCAGATGACTTCTTTACAGTTCTTGTTGAATATGCTGGTAGATACTATCAGAACAAGAAGATAGTTGTACCAGAGAGTCTAAAGAAGACCCTGGGTAAGTATAAAACAAGTAACGACTCATTTGCGAGCTTTTGGGATGAGAATATAGAGTATGGGGATCCTGAGGCAAAAAGTAAGCCGAGTATGGTCCGATCAGAGTGCTACACGTTGTACAAGACATACTGTCAAACGAATGGTATGATTGCTCAGTCTAACCAGAACTTCTATAAGAGGATAGAGGCACGTGCAAAGGAACTCCCGGTTGGACAATTAGAGCTAGGACCCAAGAGAATCGTTGGGATTAAACAAGTGATAGAGCCATACCACCTGTAAGTAGTTATATTGATTTTTTTGGACGGGAGGTGTTATAGAGTAGTTAGTAAAAATTGAGTAGTTGAGTAATTAATTAATTATTTTTTTTAGATCACACTTTTTAGATTCCTCTTATTCATAAAGGAAAAATCGGCTTTTCGGCTCAAAGTTTTGGCGTGTTATTTTGAGGTGTTGGGAAGTAGTATCTAGCCGAGATAAATAATTAACTAGAAATAATTTTTATATAACTAAATAAAGATGAAGTGCTCAAGTGTTGATAAGGTTGGGAAGTTGGCGGATATACTCGCTAAGCAAGTAACAGAGACAGATATAATTATCGCGGGCAACAAGTTTGACAAAGCTATTATAATAGACGTGTTAAGTGTTTATTGTAAGAAAGGAGTAGAAGATGCGATAGTATTAGCCCGAGCTATCTACTCAACAGAGAAACAAGCGCTTAAGAAGTACTTGAGTGATAGGCGCGTTATACTAGAAGCGTTTATCAAAAAATATATGAAGAAGCTTAGAAAGAGTTACGCGGTTAATAAGACTGACTACTACTCACCGAAGATACTACAAGCTCACGAATTAATAACAAAATTATAAATTTTATTTATCTTATATAAAGATGATAGGAAGATCTAGTCCCAAGTATCCTTTGTGTATAACAAAGCTTGATAAACAAGAAAGAGACAAATCAGATGCTGAGAAGGTTTGGTGCTTGCTAAACCTGCCGATAGATAAAATTAAGAAATAGTTATTTTATATATTATAGTAAATGACTACTAAACTAGTTAAGCTGGTTAAGACAGATGAGGAAGACAAGAAGAAGTATATAGCTACTTTTTCTATAGGAGATAAGATTAAGAAGGTTAAGTTTGGCGCGAAAGGATATGAGGACTATACTACCCACAAAGATAAAGATCGGCGCGAGTTATATAGGAATAGACACAAAGGAGATAACTTAAGTGATCCAACTTCTCCGGGTGCTTTATCTTATTATATACTGTGGGGAGATTCTACTAGTATAAGAACTAACAAAGAGGAGTATAAACGGCGGTTCAATTTGTCCTAAGGGGTGGAATTAAAATTCGTTCCCTATATAGGGTTAAAAGCTGGAAAAGGGGCTATATTAATATAATTTTTTTTGATTTTATATAGTATATACAAAAATATGGACAAAAAATATAAGAATTCCTTGTATCATTTTGTAGTGAATACGAATACCAGCAA
>Ga0247832_1006165_pt1 | contig 13349 bp, 9 predicted proteins | sample LaCruzMarch2015__10_FD_192407 | JGI IMG/M metagenome (GOLD analysis project Ga0247832, IMG submission 192407) | Freshwater microbial communities from meromictic Lake La Cruz, Castile-La Mancha, Spain - LaCruzMarch2015_4m | ecosystem: Environmental > Aquatic > Freshwater > Lake | place: Spain... | reverse complement strand
TTGACTCGCAATCCGCATCGGCTAACGCACAATGCCAGCGGGTCGAGCTCTGGCTCCGCCGCTGCCGTGGCGGCGGGTTATGTGCCTGCCGCGATTGGCACGGAAACGAACGGCTCCATCATCAGCCCGGCCAGTGCTTGTGGCATCGTGGGGCTGAAGCCGACGGTAGGTTTGGTCAGTCGCTCGGGCATCATCCCTATCACGCACTGGCAGGACACCGCTGGGCCGATGACCCGCACCGTGCGGGATGCCGCGATGCTCATGAACGTCTTGGCGGGAAGTGATGCGAGCGATGCGCAGACTGTTGAAGCCGACGCACGCCAGGCCATCGACTATACCCTGGCGTTGCAGCCCGATGCATTGAAGGGCAAACGCTTGGGACTTCTGCGCGCGCAATCAGGCACCCATCCTGAAGTGTTGCGCTTGCTGGATCAGGCGGTCCTGGCGCTGAAGGATGCGGGTGCGATCATCGTCGAACCTGTCGAGCTGCCCAACGCCTCCAAGCTTGGTCGGCTCAGCTTCTTGGCAATGCTGGTGGAGCTTCGTCAGGACTTGAACGCCTATCTCCGGCAGCGTGGGGGCAAGATGCAGTCGCTGGCCGATGTGATCGCCTTCAATGAGGCGCATCGCGAGACCGAGATGCCGTATTTTGGGCAGGAGTTTTTCGAGCAGGCCGACAAGCTCGGATCACCAGGAGCCGTGGCCGATGGGCAGGCGGCACGGGAACTGGCGCACCAGCTGGCAGGTCCGGAGGGGATTGATGCCGCGCTGGCTGCGCATCAGCTGGATGCCTTGATCTGCGCCACGAATGATCCGACGCAGGCGATGGACTTGGCTACAGGCGACACGCATGTCCGAGTGGCATCCACGCCTGCTGCGGTCGCGGGTTACCCACATCTCACGGTGCCGATGGGCTTTATCGATGGTTTGCCGGTGGGCTTGTCGTTCATGGGTGCAGCATGGTCCGTGGCGTTGTTGCTGGCTTTGGGTCATGCCTTTGAGCAGGTGCTGCCCGCATGGCGTGCCCCTGCAATCTGATCTCGTACAGGCTTGCACAGTTCGGAAGGTCCATCAGAGTGTGTGGATCATGATGAAGACTTTCTCCCTCGCCCTACTGGGCCTGCTGCTATCGAGTTGGGCCGTTGCCGCTGACAAAGATTTCCCTTTGGTCACCGCGCAGGAGTGCCATCCGCGTGATGGTTTGCCCAATTTCTTGGCCAAAGTGAACACGCCGGGCGCGGAGGTGCGCATTGGCTATCTCGGGGGTTCGATCACCGCGCAGAACGGTTGGCGTCCAAAGACCTTGGCCCACTTCCAGAAAACCTATCCCACAGCCAAAATCAGCGAGATCAATGCCGCCATTGGTGGCACCGGTTCTGACCTCGGTGTGTGTCGCCTGAAGCAAGACGTGCTCGATCACAAGCCGGATCTGATGTTTGTCGAGTTCGCCGTGAACGATGGCGGTGCCTCGCCCAATCAGATCTTCAAATGCATGGAAGGCATCGTGCGACAGACGTGGCGCACCTTCCCTGACTGCGACATCTGCTTCGTTTACACCGTCACGGAGGCCCTGGTGCCTGCGCTGTTGGAGGGCAACTTCCAGCGCTCGGCCAGTGCCATGGAAAAGATCGCGGACCACTACGGGATCCCCACCATTCACATGGGCCTAGAAGTCGCGAAGCTGGCCAAGGCGGGTAAGCTGCTGTGGAAGGCTAAGCTGCCCAAGACTGACGAAGAGAAGAGGGCGGTCGGCGACAAGTTCGTTTTCGCCCCAGATAGCGTGCATCCGCATGCTGAGACCGGACACGAGCTTTATCTCCAAGCCATCGTTCGATCCTGGGACCCCATCACCGCCGCATCAAAAGCCAAAGGCGCGCATGTGCTCGCGGCTCCTTTCATCGAGACCAACTATGAGCGCGCGCAGTTGCTGCCCATCACGCAGGCCACCCTCTCCGATGGCTTCGTCGTTTTGGATGCGAAGACCGATGACTTCGGCAAGCGCTGGGCCAATCGCATGACTACACTGCACATGGCCGCGAAGGCAGGCGAGGTGCTCACCTTTAAATTCAAAGGCACGCGCTGTGCGATCTATGATATTGTGGGACCTGACTGCGGCAATGTGGCCGTCACTCTGGATGATCAGCCTGTGCGCAAGGTGCCTCGCATTGACGCCTACTGCACCTACCATCGTTTGTCGGCCCTGCTTATCGGCAGCGATCTGCCCGATGTCGTGCACACCGTGAAGATCGAAGTGCTGCCCGACAAGCTCGACAAAGCTGCGATCCTCGCGAAGAATGGCAACAAGATCGACAAGCCCGAGCGCTTCGAAGGCGTGTCCTTCTACCCCGGTGCGATCCTCCTCGTGGGCGAGATTGTGAAGTGATCGCTCATGGATACAAATCGGGGGCTTGTCGGGTTTCTTCGCTCAGTTTCCAACTCGAGTCCTCGACCCAGGCGAGATGATTGAAGTTGCCGATGCCCGAGCGTTCATGCATACGGCGGAAGGCAAGCAACTCCGCCAACACCTGTTTGATTTCATCCTCGGTGGCCTTGGAGTTCGCGAGCGTCAGCCGCTCCGAGACACGCGCGCACAGGTGTGCGTGTTGAAGGCCGAGTTGCAAGAACTGCACGCGCGCCTTGGCTTCGCTATCCTTGGCGACGAGCTTGATGGCCTTATCTAGCATCGCTACGGCAGGAGCGAAGCACTCCTGCGGATACAGTACATGCGCGGCCTTGGCCCAGTTGCGCCAGCGGGAGGTTTGAGTCGTCTCCATGGTGTTGGCGATCTTCTCGCGGCTGTTTGTCGTATAGGCTTCCCAGTGGTCGAAGTAGCCCTTCACGCTGCCCGAAGCAGCGCCGAAGGCCGCGTAGTATTCCGCTAACAACTCATCCGCAGTCGCCTCGGGCCTCACATGCAGGCGCGCGGCGGTGTAGAGATTCGGTCCTTGCGTGGCCCAGTGACCGGTCAGCGAATCGTAGTCCGTCGCGACCATGCCGTGCTGCACGGCATGATGGAACTCATCCGTGAACTGATGCGCGAAGATGAAGGGCATGCAGTAGCCGTCGAGCAGATGATTGGTGCGCATGAAAAGGCGTGCGCCTGTATCGCGCCAGCCGGTCCATTGCTGCTTCATCCAGGTGTGTTCGGCCTCAGAGCGGGGGAACCAACCGGCGGAGGGACAGTAGCCGACCAGGATGTTTGGGTTCAGCCGGATGCCGCTCGTCGGTGCATCGAAGTAGTTGAAGTAGGCATAGCCAATCACCGTCGCTGTGGGGTCTTGCTTTGCCGCTTCCTGCTGAATGCCCAGCCAGAAGTGCGCGTAGCGATCCGAGACAAAGCGCGAGCCCGCCATCTTCGACGTGAGCGAGTAATACCTCAGGTAATCGCCCGGTGCCGGTCCATCCAGCGCCTGACATTGGGCGCACTTGCAGAGGCCGAGAATGTCATTCTCGCAGGCATTGATGAATGCGGGCGTCTTCGCATCGGGGCTGCGCTTGGCCTTCCAGCGCGCAACGACCTCGCGTTGCAGATCCGCATTGGACACACACATCGAAAAGCGTGCGGTCTTCTTTGTCGGGCCACGCGTGCCTTTGTCGTTCCACTGAAACCACTCGGGGTGTGCCTTACCATCTTTTTGCCACCAGTCGGTGAAGACATGACCATAGCTGACCGGATAGCTCCGGCCCATGCGATGCCGCCGCAGGTAGATGTTCTGTTCTTTGTGGAACTGCTGGAACGCTTCCTCGCGAAAGCCAAGCGCCGGATGATCGCTGACAAAGCCGAGACCTGCGCGTAGGCGGCGCTGAAAGAAGCGCGGCTCCGTCGTCTCATCGCTGCTCTTCGCGATCACCGTGCTCGTCTTTGGCACATAGGTGCCCAGGTCGCCGGGCCAAAGCCAGCGCACCTGCACAGCGCGGTCCAGCCATTCATACACGCCCCACAGCGTGCCGGCACGCGTGTCGCTATCTAGCGGTTCACTGCCACCGTCATCACCGGCAATGAACACCGCCTTGTCCGTCACGCGCAGCACGAAGGCTTCCGGCTTCAGTTGCGCCACGGCAATGCCCGCTGCACGAGCCGCCTCGCAGTCGCCAATGTAAAGAGAATGCAACAGCTCATCGCGAGCCACCTTCTCGGAGATCACCGCTAGCCGCACGCCCGTCGCCTTCGCCACATGCGACACCAGTTCCTCCGCCGCATAGCGCGCGACACGGGTGGGACGATCGGCAAGGATCACGACGGCATTCGCCTTGCCCTCCTTCACCACCGACACATCTGCCAAAGCCAGGCCGCTGCCGAGCAGGAGCGCAAGATAGTGGAGAGAGCGAGCAAGACCTGTGATCATCGCCATGGGTAACGAAGCCTCCCAGGCCTTGCTTGCCACATATGCCTCACACCTTCGCTAGCTCGAGCTCCACATGCTTCAGCGACTTGCCGAAGCACTCATGCACAAAGCTCATCGCCTTCTTCACCTTCGCGAGCGCGGCAGGGTAGTCGGCATCAATGGCAAAGAGCGTTTCCGCCATCTTCTCCACCGGCGTCTCATCCATCTCCAGCAGCCACTCGTTCAGGCCGATGTCTTGGAACATCCAGCACTTGGGCGAGTGGAACTCACTGTAGGTGTGAATGATCGGCGTGCCATTCGCCAGCGCGATGATGGGTGAGTGCGGCTCATGGCAAACAATGGAGTGCGCGCGGGCGAAGACGGAGGCGGCCTCGTCGGCGTTCCAGAAGTATTCCAGATTCACCACGTGCTTCTGAATCTCCGGCGGCAGTAGGTCGTGGATCAGGCGTTTGTTGTGGTCCATTTCCTTCTTCACCTCGGGCGCGATCAGCACCTTGTGTCCTGTTTTCTGGACCCACAGCGTGACCAGCTCGCGATACTTCGCCGCGCGGCGCTCGTCATCGGCGATCTGCTCCGGTGTTGGGTGCAGCGGGTTCAGCTTGGGCGTGCGATTGTCGTCCACGCCGGGCAGCTTGGCCGTGTTCGTGCGCAGCTGGATCGTGATGAATTTCCGATCTTCCAAGCCCAGTTTCTTCATCGTCGCCAAGCCTCGTTCCTCATCGCGCACGTCGATGCCGAAGCAGCCATCGGGACCGAACTGAAGGTCCGCAGGCTTCACCCCGGCGCCTTGCAGGATTTTGAGCGTCTTCGTCTCGCGAGTGTAGATGAAGGATGCGCCATTGAGCAGTGCGATGCGTCCCTTAGAGCCCTTGCCCTCCACCATGCTGGGGAAGAACGATTGGCCGAAGATGCCATAGGGCTTGCCGTGCTGCTGGCAGAATTGCATGTGGGTGATGTCCTGCCCCATGCCTGAGTTACGGATGAACAGGTCGCAGCCCTTGATCGCCTGGCGCAGCAACTCATCCTTCTCGCCTTTGCCATCCAGCTTGCCTTGCAGGATCGTCAGCTTGGGGAAGCGCGCCTTCAGCATCGCCGTCACGCGTTCATCCAGCTTCATCGCCCACAGCACCACCTTCACCTGCGGCAGATGTTCCTCGATCACCCGCAGCGTCCCTGGCGTATGGCCGATATCGCCAATATTAACCGTGTCCCATGCTGATTGCAGCACGATCGTCTTCGGCTTGCCGTCAGCGGCAAAGGCGGAACCGCCGAGCGCGGCAGTGAGGGAGGCGATGAAGTGGCGGCGTGTGGTCGTGTGCATGGGTGAGATGGAAAGCTGTGAAGGCAAGCACCGCACCTATTTTGGACAGGAAATGCAAGCCCAAGGTGAACGCCCCGGCCCATCGTTCGTAGTAGCTGGCCTCTGCGAGGCCGGAACGGAGAGCTATCATTGCCGCCATGATCCTCGTTGGTCTGCGCGACGATGAGCGGTGTTTTGTGCGAGTTGGCCAAGTCCAGCCCCACCGGCCTCACAGAGGCCAGCTACAGGGGGATCACCGCTCAAAAGCAGGTGCACGGGGACATCTAGAAGAGGATTCGGGCAGGGCAGCAAGACGGCCCGGGTGCTCCTTCACTCTGTGCTCGGCAGCTTCACTCCGCGTGCTAGACCGAGAAACTGCGCCAGAGACTGGATCGCGGTCTTCGCTGCCGTGCTGCGGGCGGGGTGCTGGGAGAGGAGATGGAGGGCTCCATCCTCGCGGTCGGCTTTCACATCGGCGTGGCCGATGAACTGGCCGCGATGCAGCAGGGGCAGGGCGTAGTAGCCGCGAACGCGCTTCTGTGGCGGCACATAAACCTCCCAGCGGTAGTCGAGGTCCCAGACGTTCTCGGTCACGCGGCGGTCGTAGATGATGGGGTCCAGCGGGGCGATGAGTCGGGGCGGCGGTGGCGCTTGCTCGGAAGTGGAGAGCGTCTGCTCCAGCAATGGCAGGTCGCTGCGCAGGAGGTGGAGGCGCAGGCTTGTGCCCTCAAGGGAGACGGGCAGCACGTCCTCCGCAATCAGACGCAGCTCGGCGCTTTTCAAAATGGCGAGGCGGCGCTGGCGAAGCGTCAGGAACGCGAGCCAGCGAAGGGTTTGCTCGCGTGGGGGCACGGGTGCATTCAGCAATGTCGCAGGCAGCACGTTCTCCGGGAGATCGTAGTAGCGGCGCAAGCCGTCGCGCCGGGCGATGAGGACGCGGCCATGGAAGAAGAGCTTTTGCAGCGTGCTCTTCGCCAGTGTGGTGCTGTCCCAGGCGTGGGTCTTCGCCTTGCGGGCGCTTTCGATGTCCTGCGAGCAGAGCGGGCCTTCGGCGGCGATGCGTTTCAATACCTGGGCGGCCAGCTTCTTTTCCTCTGGGGACAGCTTGCCTGACCAGCTGCTGTCGGTGGACTGGCGCGCTTGCATGGCGTGCTGAAGATGGGGCCAGGCATCCAGCGTCACGGCGGCGAGGTTGTGCGAGTCTGGCAGATGATGCTCGAAGGGCCGGCGCGGGCCTCCGTGGTGCAGATGCCGCATCAGATCCCGTACACGCGGTGGCGCAGGATGTGGTCGTGCATGCGACCGCAGACGTTGATGGGGTCGATCTGGACAAAGCCCAGATGCCCGAGCGCGGTCGCGATGTCGGCGAGCTTGTCGTCCAGTCCCGTGGCCCGCAGCAGGAAGCGTCGGGCTTGAGCCGTGCTGAGGGTCATGCCCGCAGGTATCGTGTGGCGTCGAGAGATGCAATTGCACGCCTCACTCGCTCAAAGGATTCGCAGGGTGACGACGGGAGCGCGGGCACTTTTGCCCGCTTGTCGGAAAATGGAGGCGGCGGAGCCGCGAAGGATCGACGAAGCGGACGGGAGCGTCCGCGCTCCTTTACTTCGCGGTCGGCACCACGGTATCTTCCCAATCATCCGTGCGGAAGGGGGAGGCGGGTAGGTTCGCTCCGTTGAAGAGGTTGCCTTCACCGAGGGGGGACCAGCCATAGCGGACGGCGACGGGGTGCTTCACTACGGGGCTGTTGAGCATGACGAGGTGCCCCATGGTCTGCGCTTGGGCGGGCTGCCATTGCTTGTCGGTGCCGGCGATCTGGAAGCCGGTCAACGATTCGCCATGGGCTTGGAGCCCCGTCTGCGCGTGGTCGAATTTGACGAAGACCTGGCCGCCTTTTATGTCGTGGCCAGCGGGTAAGGGGCCGGAGTAGGCGTCCACTTTTTGCCGATAGACACGGGCTTGAGCCCACAAGGAGAGGCGCTCGCCGACGGCCTTCTTGTTCTTGGGATGGTTGTCGTTGGCTTCGCCGACATCGACGGTGATGGCCATGCCTGTGCCGGGGACACTGAGGGACTTTAACATCGCTTCCCGGACCTGGGCGCGGAAGGGGCTGGTCACAAAACCGGGCAGCTGCACCCAGGCGAAGGGGAGGTTGCGCGCATGCCACTGCTCACGCCAGTCCTGCACCAGCAGGGGCAGCTGCGTGGCGTAGAGCTTGGCCTTCTCCAGGGTGGCACAGTTGTGCTCGCCCTGATACCAGATGACGCCCTTGATCGCGTAGGGGATGATGGGGCGGATCATGCCGTTGAAAAGGTTCGCTGGGTGGTTCTGGGAGATGGCAGGATCGGCCGCTGGGCGGGGTTTGCGGGGCAGGGGCTTGCCCGCTGCCTTTGCCTTGGCGACGGCGGCTTTCCACCGCTCGTTTTGCGCTGCGGCGGCGGTCTTGGCTTTGACAGCATCGAAGGCGGCGGATTGCTTGGCCCAGGTGTCTAAGTTGGCCTTCAGGGCGGGCACCTTCGCTTGTGCAGGCTCGCTGGTCCAGGCGGCGATGTCGGTGCCGCCCCAGGACGAGTTGATCAGTCCCACGGGTGTTTTCAGCTTCCGATGCAAATCGCGACCGAAGAAGTAGGCGACGGCGGAGAAGTTTTGCACGGTCTCGGGCGTGCACATCATCCACTGTCCCTGGCATTCCATTTGCGGCGTGCGCATGCTGTTCTGCGCCACGGTGAACATGCGCAGCTGTGGCAGATCGGCGGCGGCGCTATCTGCGGCTGGCAGCGCGCACTTGTTAAACTGAAAAGCCATGTTGGACTGGCCGGAGGCAAGCCAGACCTCGCCGACGAGCACGTCGTTCACGGTGAGGGTGTTGCTGCCCTTCACGGTCAAGGTGTGGGTGGTGCTGGGCTTCAGTGCGGCCAGCTTTACGGACCATTTTCCATCGGCGCGAGCTTCGGCGGTCAGAGTTTGCCCTGCGATGCTGACGCTGACTTCCTCGCCCTCATCCGCCCAGCCCCAGACAGAGGCTGCGGTGTCGGCCTGCAAGACCATGTGGTCCGAGAAGATCGCGGGCAGCTTGACGGCTGCGCGGCAGAGCGTGGAGCAGGAAAGCAGAAGGATGGCGAGGCGTTTCATCGGCAAGCGCCCTTCAACGCGGCTCCCCAGACGGGTCGTGCAGGAAATCGCTGGTCAGAGGCCATATGCCCCGTCACTGCCGATCATCGTCGCTACTTCTGCCAGAACCACTTCCATTTGCGGGTGGGCGCGGCTGGCGGCGGGGCGGCCTCCACGATGGTGGGCCGCGGCGGTGGGCGTGGGATGGAGCGCTCACCTTCGATGATGACGGTCATGCCTTTGGTCACCAGCTTGGCAAAGCGGACCACATCCCAGTTCGCGGTTCTCATGCAGCCGTGGCTGGCGCTGCGGCCGATGGTCTGGCCTTGATTGGTGCCGTGAATGCCGATGCCGGGGCGGTTCAGTCCGATCCACATGACGCCCACTGGGTTGTTTGGCCCGATGGGCAGGTTGAAATATTCGGAACTGCGCACGCCGTATTCCAGCACGCTGTGGTCCCAGCGGAAGGTGGGCATCTGCGTGATCCCCAAGATGCGCCAAGTGCCAGGGGGCGTGGCGGTGTGGCCGCTGCCGGGGGTGATGGGCAGGCTGGCGATCAGCTTCTCACCCTCCCACAGGCCGAGAAGCTTCTCGCGGGTGTCGATCTTGATCACGCGGGATTGGAACTCGGGCACCTCGGGCAGGGCGGCGATTTCGGTGAGTTCCTCAATGAGGAAGGGCACCACATTGGGAACCTTCACCGCGTCCCCTGGCTTCATGGCACCCATCTTCATGGGTTGGTTGATGAACTCGATCAACTCCGGCGAGCAGTGGAAGCGCTCGGTCAGGAACTCCAGCACCGAGTCATAAGGCAGATATTTCTTCTTGGCCTGGAGCGAGGGCTTGCTGGGCAGATCTCCCACGAACTTGAGGTCCTCGGGGCGGATGGTGTAGGTCGTGTAGCACTCGGCGACACTGCTGAGGTCCAGCGTGTGGGTCTCCAGCTCCGTCTGGGTCAGACCGTTCGCCATTTGGTATCGCTTCAGCGCCTTGGTGGTGAACTCTCCGGGGCGACCGTCCAGCTTGCCCGGCCCGAACAGCTTAGCGTCCAGGAAGATCTGTAGCCTCAGGATGTCTTCCACGGGCTCCGGGGCCTTTGGCAGTGGGTTAGGAATCACGCCCTGCGCCGAGGTCAGCGACAGGATTGAGAGGGCGAACAGCAACAGGTTCTTCATGGGACTAGAGACAAAGGGAGCAGAGGCAAAGCCAGGTCGGCCAGGAATCCGAAGTTTGGCTACTACAGTCCATGGCGAGGCAGCATGAAATTTCAACCCGCACCTTCGTGCAATTCCCCACGCCAGTGCTCCGGCTGCGAGTCTAAAACACGCTGTAAAGGAGCCGCAGACCCCCAGGGTGCGAGCGATAACTCTTGGGGCGGACGGCACACGGGGCGCGGGGCCGCTTATTCTTCCCAGCGAGTCCGGTGCGGCTTCAGGTCGCGCTCCATGTCGCGGCGGTCTGAGTGGTTGCGTGCTTTCACGCGGTGGTCGCGTTTGGCGATGCGTTCGACGGTCATCTGGCGCTTCTTCCGGCGGCGACGTAGCTCGGCGATCTCTTCGTCCAGTTTGAGGAAGCCCTCGAAGCGTTCGGCATCCAGCGTGCCGCCTTCGACGGCGGCGCGGATGGCGCACCCGGCGTCGGTGCCGTGCTTGCAGTCGCCATACTTGCACTGCGCGGCCAGATTCTCGATGTCCATGAAGCGCTCACGCATCGTGGTCTCATCGGTCCACATTTGGACTTCTTTGATGCCCGGATTGTCGATGACGATCCCGCCCTTGCGCAGCACCATCAGGTCGCGCCCGGTGGTGGTGTGGCGGCCTTTGCCGGTTACTTCGTTGACCTCGCCCGTCCATTGATACTCGTCGCCGAGCAGGTGGTTGATCAGGGCCGACTTGCCCACGCCGCTGGAGCCGATGAAAGCGACGGTGTGGCCGCGCTTGAAGTATTGGTTTAGCACTTTCAGCCCGCGCTTCTGATAGACGCTGATAACTTGCACATCGGCCTCAGGGCTGAGGGCGCGGATGGCAGCCGCGGCGGCTTCGTTGTGTGCGTCGTCGTAGAGGTCGGCTTTGTTGAGCAGGACCACGGCCTTGGCCCCGCTGCGCCCGACGACGGCGAAGTAGCGCTCCATGCGCCGCAGGTTGAAGTCTGGCCCTGGGTCGGTGACGACGACGACGGTGGTCACGTTGGCGGCGATGACTTGCTCTTCGGCGCTGTCGCCCGCTGCCTTGCGGGAGAAGCAGGTCTGTCGAGGCAGCTGCGCGCGGATGACGGCGCTGTCATTGTCACCGCCGAGGTCGAGCGCCACCCAGTCGCCCACGGCTGGCAGGGCGGCATTGGTCTCGGCGTCGTGGTAGACCTTGCCGCTCATGACGACCTCTAGCTCCTCGAACTCCTTGTCCTCGACGATCAGGGCACCATACGAGATCTTGTTGTCGCGGATCAGGCGTGCGGGCACGAGGCCTTGCGCCTTGTAAGGCTCGAATGCCTTGGCGAATGCCTTGTTCCATCCCAGGTCAGTCAGTGTCATGTGCACGCATCGTAGAAGCATCCGTGGCGAAGTAAACCCTTGGCCCTGCCTCAAGTGATTGCCGCGAGGGCTAGGTCGGTAGCGGCTTGGCCAGCAGGGCCTGACCCTTGACGGGATCGAACTCCTTCTCCCACTTCGCCACCACCAGCATGGCCACGGTGTTGCCGATCAGATTGGTGATCGCGCGTGCCTCGGAGAGGAAACGATCCACGCCCAGGATCAAGGCAAGGCCCGCGACAGGGATGGTGCCGGTGGCGGAGAGGGTGGCTGCCAACGTGATGAAACCGCCGCCCGTGACGGCGGCCGCGCCTTTGGACGTGAGCAGGAGGACGGCGAGGATGCCGATCTCTTGCCCCAGCGTGAGGCTGGTATCCGTGGCCTGCGCGACGAAGAGCGCGGCCATGGTGAGGTAAATGCTGGTGCCGTCCAGATTGAACGAGTAACCCGCCGGTAGCACGATGCCGACCACCGACTTGCCACAGCCTGCCTGCTCCATCTTCTCCATCAGCGAGGGCAGCGCAGTCTCGGACGAGGAGGTGCCTAGCACGACCAGCAGCTCCTCCTTGATATACTTCAGGACCTTGATGAGGCTGAAGCCATGCATGCGGGCGATGATGCCGAGCACGATGAAGATGAACAGCGCGCAGGTCAGGTAGACGCAGGCCATCAGCTTGCCCAAGGACAGGAGGGTGCCCACACCATACTTGCCAATGGTGAAGGCCATGGCTCCGAACGCGGCGATGGGGGCCGCCTTGGTGACCATGCCGACGATGCCGAAGAACATCTTCGACACGGCGTGCAGCAGGTCCATCACCGGGGCTGCTTTGGTTCCCATCTGAGCGAGTGCGATGCCTGCCAGGACGGCGATCAGGAGGACCTGCAAGATCTCGCCCTCGGAGAAGGCGCTGACGAAGGTGTTCGGGATGATGTGCAGCAGGAAATCCACCGTGCTCTGCTGCTTGGCGGCGTTCGTGTATTGGCTCACGCTGCTCGCGTCCAGCGTGGCCGCATTGGCGTGAATGCCGTGGCCGGGCTGGAACTCGCGCGCGACGATGAGCCCAATGATGAGGGCCAGGGTGGTGACCACCTCGAAGTAGAGCAGCGCCTTGGCCCCCACGCGGCCGATCTTCTTCAGGTCGCCCATGCTGGCGATGCCGGTGACAACCGTGCAGAAGATGATGGGCGCGATCAGCATCTTCACCGCCTTTACAAAGGCGTCGCCCAGCGGCTTCAGCGCGGCCCCGTGCTCTGGCCACAGATAGCCCAGGCTAATGCCGAGCACGATGCCGATGAGAACCTGGATGTAAAGAGATTGGAGCCACTTCATGCACGCCGGGCTTACCACCGGGCGGCGGAAGTAGCAAGACTGGCGGTCGGTGCGCTGGCGGAGATTCCTTTGGCGAAGGCTGCAACTTCCGCGCACCTTCGCTCGTTTTTCCTCGCGACACGGGCGGTGTGCCCGCTAGCATTCACGCCCTTCCGAAACCCAACACATGACCTCGAAAGAACAACTCGATCAACAGGTGCGCGAGACCATCGCGTGGCATTTCTCCCCTGAAACCGGCAGCCCCTTCTGGCTGAACTGGGCGAAGGAAAACTTTGACCCTCGCGGTCAAGTGAACAACTACGAGGACATCATCGCGAGGTTCCCGCACTTCCAAGACGAGTGGCTGCGCGATCTCCAACCCGAGGTGTGGGTGCCGAACGCGTTCAAGGGCAAGCCTTACAACATCTTCGAGACCGGCGGCACGACCGGGATGCCGAAGCAACGCATTGGCTGGAATGACTTCCGCGTGGATTACGAAGAGTTCAGTCACAAGCTGGACGACAAGCACTTCCCACCGGGCGAGGCCTGGATCATGGTCGGGCCGACCGGTCCGCGCCGTTTGCGTCTGGCGGTGGAGCATCTGGCGAACTATCGCGGATCGCCCTGCTACTTTGTCGATCTCGATCCTCGCTTCGTGAAGAAGCTGATCACCAACAAACAGTTCGACGTGGCTCGTCAATACATGGATCACGTGGTCGACCAGGCCGTGACGATCATGAAGCATCGCAAGATTTCCGC
>Ga0247832_1006162_pt1 | contig 13352 bp, 8 predicted proteins | sample LaCruzMarch2015__10_FD_192407 | JGI IMG/M metagenome (GOLD analysis project Ga0247832, IMG submission 192407) | Freshwater microbial communities from meromictic Lake La Cruz, Castile-La Mancha, Spain - LaCruzMarch2015_4m | ecosystem: Environmental > Aquatic > Freshwater > Lake | place: Spain... | reverse complement strand
AGATCAACCAAGAAATGGGCCTGGCCATTTTGCTCGTCGAACAGAATGCCAACCTCGCTCTTCAGGTGGCCTCTCGCGGGTATGTGCTGGAGACCGGCCGGGTCGTTCTCCACGACACCGCCGAGAAACTCCGCGCGAACCCGATGGTCCGCTCCGCGTATCTCGGCGAGGAGTCGTGATCGAGCGGCTCTCCGGCTGCCTGGCTTGCAGGAGAAGCGGGTGAGCGTTGAGGCGGAGACGATGCCAGCGTCCACTTAAACAACAAGGCCATGAGTCGCAAGCTTCGCGCCATGCGCATGGCTTCGCACATCCTGATGGTCATCCACCCTGCCGAAGTTTGCACGCTTGCTGGACGACGCCGAATCCGGTATTAAATTGCAAATCATGGTGGTGTGGTTAAAGTTCGCACTCGGCATTGGCCCATTTCAGCAAGCTGGCCCCCTAGCGGACCGCCTGCTGGCAGGCGTGTGCAATCCTCAGGTCGGCGTGAATGCCGCACCTTTTGATAATCGTAAACGGGAGACAAACACCCCACAAGAATGAGCCTTTTCGGAAATTTTCAACTGGCCTTGCTCAACTGCTTAACAGGCGAGAGCGTAGTTGCATCCAAATGGCCCTTCATTGTGGGTTCCGGCGAGGCTTGTGATGCGGTGGTCAATGATCCAGATGTTGATTCCCAACACTGTGAAATTGCTCTTCTCGGCAGCGACTACACGATTCTTAAAGCTGGGCCGTCGAGATTGTTGCTCAACGGTGCCGAGGAAGATCGCACGCCGCTGGTCAAGGAGAAGGACTACTCGCTTCAAGTCGGGAGGAGTCTTTTTGTTTTCCGCCTGACCAAGAATCCCCAGAAATGGATAAGCTCGGTAGGCATCAATGAGTGGTGCGTGCAGCACAAGCAGAGCGGTCACACGGTTGGCCCGTTTCGCGCCCCCAAGGTGGCGGATCATATCGCCAACGGCACGACGGAATTTGAGCATGTTGTCTTTTTGCGGGGGGCCGCAGCCGGTTTTTTCTCCGAATCGGTGTCGGAGCTTTTTTCCTCATTGGCCGAACCGGAGGAGCACAGCAATTTTGTCCCGAAGCCACTGAGCGCTTCGGAAGAAGTGGAGGAGGCGGAGTTGACTGGGGAGCACGGCGCTCTGACCTGTCCGACGTGCTGGCTGAAGTTCGATCCGGGTGACGTCAAAAATGTGGCGGTTCATGAGAAACTCAAGGGGGATCCTTTGCTTGGCGAGGGTGAGATGAAGCGCTTCCGGGCCACGCGATTCAGCGATAGTGGCGTGGCCTTGGATCCGATGGGGATTCCAACGATGGACATCGCCTGTCCGCACTGCCATCGCAAGCTTCCGCCGGACTTTATTGATCTCAAGCACCACATCATCTCGATTGTCGGAGCTCCCACCTCAGGCAAGTCCTACTTCCTGTCAGTCTTCACGCAGGTCATCCAGAAGACGCTCTTCCGCCATTTTGGCGCGGCCTTCGTCGATGCCGATCCCAGCTCAAACGCTGCCTTAACGATGATGAGGGATACGCTTTTTGGTGCCGCGACCCCGGAGCAGGCGCGGCTGGCCAAGACCGACTTGGAGGGAGACATGTATGAGCAGCTCACCCGTCACGGACGCAAAGTTTTTCTGCCCAAGCCATTTATTTTCAACGTGCAGCCGCACGACGATTCGAGCGCATCCCGCGCGTTTATTTTTTACGACAATGCGGGTGAGCACTTCCAGCCCGGCATTGATCAGACCAAGCAGCCGGGAACACAGCATCTGGCTGCCTCCTCTGGCGTGATCTTCCTCTTCGACCCTGCATACAACAAAGAGTTCCGCCGCCGCCTGCCAGAGCACCACGACCCCCAGTTGAAAGTTGCCGGGCATGCTGACATCCAAGACACGATTCTAGCCGAAGCGCGGGTGTTGGTGAAAAAGGTGCTCGGCCTCGACGCTCGCGAAAAAGTCAACACGCCGCTCGCTTTCGTGGTGGGGAAACTCGACGTCTGGCGGGAGTTGATCGATGGCGATGATCTGGCCTATCCCATTGCGGAAGACCGCATGGACATGGCGGCGATTGACGAAAATTCGGATACCGTCCGAAGTCTCATGATGGAGATTTGCCCACAGGTCATTGCCAGCGCCGAGGCCATGTCGGACACGGTGAAATATTTTCCAGTCAGCTCCTTCGGTTGCTCGCCCGATGTTCTTGGCCACGATGACAAGGGCACGCCAATTTTGAGCCCCGATCCGGGAAAGATTAACCCGATCCTCGTGGAGATGCCGGTGCTTTGGTTGCTTTCCCGGATCGAGCCGCACTTGATTCCCCTGCGGGAGCCTGCCGAGGCGCAGACCTGATCAACCATGGCTTGGAGGATCGTTTACACCAGCGCCCCGCGCCTTCTGCAAGCGGGGCGTTCAGGCTTCGGAACTGTCGCGCGACACCGAGAAATTCCTCCGCTCGCGGTTGAGGCGGCCGAAAAATCATCCCAATTCAGTCGCCAACCAGGCCTGAATCCCGCGAGAATTGTTTTTGCTTACCGCGTGGTGCGCAGCACTGCAGGTGTTCTCCATCTGCTCACCCGCATTGCCGATGCGGGCACCGACTATAGCGGGCGCACCAATCATCTGGCTCAGCACTTGGTCTTGAGCGAGGCGGAGGCGGCTGCTCTTGCGGGCGCTGAGCTGACTCCCGCCGGCGTGATGCTGGCCTACCATTGGCCGGCATTTGATGGACCAGCGGTCTGGTTTGGAGCCGATGAGCTGTGGAACCCAGAGGCTCTGCCAGCGAACAATGGCGGCGAGCACTGGGGGTCAGTGACCCAGGATCCCGCGAGGGTGCGTCTTCTTGCCTCGAGCGAGGCTCGGAACGGGGCGGTGCTCGAATATCCGGACAATTACCAGGTCGAGTCCCACCCGTGGTTGTTGTGGCTTTTCGCAGAATCCCAAAGCGTCTGCCCCGGCAGTGGATGGGGGATCACCTTTACGACGAACATTCAACCGACAGACGACTTGTCTGATTTTCGCTGGATTGCCGTGCCTTCGGACTCCCCCTTGTTGTCTCGCCTGCTCGCCTCGGGCCGCGCCTGCTTCAATTTCAGCTCAGACCTACCGGCCCGCCTGCCTGCAGCCGAGTTCGTGCTGCAAGAAAGTGCAGCTGTTGTTGATTTTGACTCAGATGAGGAAGCCACACAGCCACCTAGCAAGGGAGGTCCAAGTCCGATAACCAGCCCTCCCGTGCCGATCATTCCAGCGCAGCCCGCTAGGAATTGGGGGCTGATCGCCGTTATTGCGGTCCTCGCCACGCTCGTCTTGGCTTCCATCGGATTCTATATCAATGCAATAGGCAGTAGCTCAAGTGATGAGGCGCCAAAATCGCGCACGCCGGCTACGACTCCGGCTCCGACTCCGGCTCCGACTCCGGCTCCGGCTCCGACTCCGACTCCGGATCCGACGCCGTCAGCGTCGCCGTCGCCGTCGCCGTCGCATGCAGACGAGAGTATCCCCGAAAACAACTTTGCTAAAATTACAAGACTCTTCCCCCAAGACATTGCTTTTTACGCATGGCCCGCAGAAACATCGGCGGATCTTGAGATGTGTCTTATTGAGGATGGGAAAAAATCGAATATTACTGTGCCGCAGCCACGGCCGACACCTCTAGCCTTCGAAGATCAAGCGCCCACCGCTGACGATGATAAACCTGTCGTCCTACATTACACCGTTAAACACGAGCCTATTGGGCTCCAGACCACTGAACTAAAAGGGTTGCCCAGCAAGTTTGCAGCCGAAGCTCCCGCGCTCGATCTCGAGGTCTGGAACAAGAAAGATCCCAACAAAGTTTTCAAAGTATACGTGCTTTCTTCAATATCAGGAGATCGAAATGACAAAGTTTCAGATAGCGACAGGCAGGAATTGTCGAGGTTGTTTCTCATGCCTGAAGGAGATGGCCTCATCCTCAAGTCTGGGAGTCCAAGCTTCATCGTTCCAAACTTCCTTGCATCTTTCCAACCCGTCGGGTGGCCGAAGGACAGTGCGCAGGTTCAGCAGGCAAGTTTCGCCCTGCGTGCTTCTCGCGAATGTTCTAAAGACTATCAGGAGACGATGGACGCCGCCTCCAATGTTACCGCGCTGAAGCAAATCTGCCAAAAGATGGAGAAGCTTCGGAAAATTGAGTTGCCAGTTGCCCTTGACGGCAGGATTGAAGGCACCCAATGGCTTAGAGGTCTGCAAGAAATCGTCACGGACCTTGACAGACTTGCCAATCCGCCCAAGGGACTGAACCCCACGGAAGTCCTGCAGCGCTTTAAGCAGGAGCTTAAGGGCTCACTTACGGAACTGCATGTTCTGCGAAAGGCGGAGGGCGGCGATAAAGACAAGCCCCCCGAACTCCAGACCCTTCTGACTCCGCTGGAGATAACGCCCGACGGCACGAGCGAAGCCACTGCCACTAGGGATATGCAGAATTTGCTCAACGCCTATTGCAACGCTGTTCAGCAGATGTTTCCGAGGAAAGGGAAGGCAGATGAATACACCAAAGCCGCATCCACTGCGTTGACCGAGAAAAAGTATAATGCAGCTGCGCAGCAAGTTAAAAATTTTCTGACTGACCTTAGCCAGCAAAATCGTACAGAGTATAAAGCAGGGTTAAACACTCAAGCGACTTCTCCCTTCATGACAACGTTGCAGAGCTTCAGATATCCAGATGAAGCTTCGGCACCTGCAAACAACAGCGCTCAGGCCAAGAAAGTCCGGGAAGGCATGCTCACTGAATTCCCGACAGCCTTCGAAAATCCTCCCCGGTTGCCAGATGTTGTTTACGAACTTCTCGCAAAGCGAGGCAGCGACGGGCCATGGTTTAGGCTGGTGAAGGCGATCTCGCTTAAGGGCAATTCTCCAACAAAGGGAGCGGTTAATCGATGACGCTCGGCGAAGCCAAATCCTTGGTTGATCGCCTGGCGGCCAAGCTGGGCAGCCCGGTGCCGAGTTCCTCCGACCAGAGCCTAGCCTCCGAGTATGCCGCGGCGTGTGCCGACGTGAACGCCCGCTTGGCGCAGTGTGCTCGCATGGTGGAGGGGGGCAGTTCTTTGCAGGCCTTGATGATCGCGGAGGAAAAGCCGGGGCTCATGGATATGGTCGCGGTGCTAGGATTTGCCAGGCAAGCGGAGTGGATTGCGTTCTGTCAGGAGAATGGCCTGACGGTGCCGGAGAAGGCCTCCAAGGGGGCAGTTCGGCTGCTCAACGATCTCTACAACTCGGGCAGCCGAGCGGAGCAGACCAAAGCGCTCTACCGTGATTTTCGGGGGGCGATGGCGACCAAGGACGAGGCGCGGGCTTTGGATGTCATTCGCACGATTTCGCAGCTTGATCCCACCGACAAAGATGCGGCCGAGCAGGTGGCTCGCCTCGAACGACGGGTGCAGGAGTCGGCTTTACAAGGATTAGATGCGTCCCTCGCCGCCAACGACGAGGGGAGAGTGCTCCGGTGGCTCGCGCGGTGCGAAAACCTTCAGGTTACGGAGGGGGAATCGTTGGCCCAAGCTCGACAAATACGGGCACGCCAGCAAGCCAGAGAGGCGGAGGTCCAGATCGAGGGAATCGTCGCCGAGCTTGCGGACTATCGCGAGAAAGCCAATTGGCAGCAGTGCGGCGAACGTGCCTCCAGAGTCCACACCCTGGCCGCGACTCATGGCCTTACACTCAGCGCGGCGGACTACGCCACGGTCAACGAAGCGCTCCAATATTTCGAAGCTTGTCGGGCAGAAGCATTACGCAAGGCCCGGTTCAAGGAGTCAATCAACGCTATTTCTGGCTGCGTTGAACGCCAGCAGGCCGCACGCTTCGAGGGGGTGAAGTCTTCCCTTGCTTCGCTTGAGGGAGATGCACTTGAACTGCGAAAAATTTACGAGACCGCAGCATCTTTCGGTCTGCCGATCCCCGAGGGCTTGACCGAGAAAGTGGCGCAGTTGGCCTCATCGCTGGACTCACAAATTGCTCAAGCCCGCAAGATGCGGCGCATACGCAACGTTGCGACCATGGCGGCGGCGTCTCTCGCTCTGATCGTTGTCGCCTGGGCTGGTTACATGCTGTTTCGCGCCAATGCATTCAAGGGCGAGATTGCCGCGATGCGGGAGAGAACTGCGGCCGTTCCACTGGAGCGGTTGCTGGCAGAGATCCGGGCGAACCAGGCGATCCTGCTTAAACTGCCATCCCTCTCGTCTGCTGTGCTTGAAGCCGAGCAGTGGCTTAAGTCCGTCGCCAGCAAGAAGGCCGTGGCCGTGGCTGCCCTCGGTTCAGCCCAAGCCCTGGCTGAATCGGAGTTTTCCCAAGTTACTCCGGAGCAGGCTGCGACCATTTTCCAGCAAGCGAGCGCCGCCTTGGATGCGTTGCCGGCGGACATTGCGGACCCTCTGCGGGTGGATTTTGCCAAGGCCGAGAAGGAGCTGGCCCTCTGGCTGCCGCAGCAGCGCGACGAGAAAGCGGTGGCAGCGCGAAAGATTTTGGTCGAATTGCGGCCATTGGCTGAGGACTTGTCGCCGTCCAAGCCGCCGGAGGTCCTGGAGGAAACCTTGGCGAAGATCGCCCCATTGATTGAGCAACTTAAGCCCTCGTTGGATACACAGGTGTCCGAGATGGCACTGCCGGCGGCTCTGCAGGAGGAGGTCAAGGCCACCTTGGACAAAGTGAAGGCCGTCTCCGATCTTCTGGCCCAGTATCGCAAGGCGAGGGAGCAGGTCGCAGCAGCCACCGATTTGAGTGGCTACTCCAATGCTCTGGAGGCCTTGGCGAAGGTCGGGCTACCCAAGTCTCGCGAGGTTCAAGCGGCCCAACAGGCTTCCAATTGGAAACTCAGCGACCATAGCGTCCTGGGCCAGCTCATTCTGCCTCAAGCAGCTGAAGCGTGGGAACTGATCAAGACCCCGGACGACTTGAAAAAACTGCCGTTTCCGGACACGCCGCGGCAGGCGGAAACCGACCGCCTTCTTGCGCTGATCCGTGACAAGGATATCGCGGACGTCAGCGAAGCACGGGTCGCAACTTCACAAGCCATTCTTTCCGGTCGGCCGGAATCCGGTCGGCTCATCTATTTTCGCGGGAAACCAACAGTCAGTAAGCCAAGTGGCTACGGGTCCAGTGATGAGGTCTGGACCGGCCTCCTCTATGATCCCAGCCGATCCCCGGGCACCGCCGTGTTTTCTGAAGCGTCCTTTCGATTCGGAACCTCGCCGACCGGGGTGGTCACGGGCGAGGCTGTGCGGGAAGCCAAACCGTCGCCAGCGGCCAAAGCCCTTGCCGCCATGAAACTCAATCAGTGGGTTTCACCTGACGGGGACAAGTTCCGGCAAAGTATTTTTCCCATGTTGGAGCGGGTCCGCATGGCCGCAGATGCGCCTGCTTTGATGCAGGCGTATGCCATCCAGCAGATGATGCAGATCGCCCAACTCCGACCCACGGCCTGGGGTTTGGCTTGGGCACCGGCCTTGCCGCGGATCGTTGATGCCATCCGGGCAGCCGCAAGCGGCCCCATCAATGCCGGCGACTGGATGGTCCCCCGACGCCAGGCTGAGGCCAAAAGCATCGAGCAAATTCTGCTCGGAGACAAAAGCATCAGCTTTGAAAAGCAGGCCCAGCTTCACCGCCAATTGGCCGCGGCTGCACTTCAGGCTGGCGTCGTTTATTGCGGGTTTGTCGATGCCACTGGGGCCAGAGTCGCAAGCGGCGGCACCGTTCCTGAAGAGTGCAGTGTATTGTGGGGGTTTGCCCCGGATTCCTCCAACTTGGTCGCCCTATTCCGGCGTGGCTCCTCAGGGGACTTCGAGCCAGCGGGCAGCGCGACTCCGTTGACACCCTTGTTGACTGTGCGCTCGGCCGGCGCACCCAACACTCTCGAAGCCATGCGTGCGCTGGGCATCGAAGAAGACCAAGTGCCTGCTTACGCCAAAGATTTGCCGCCGCTTTTCCGTGAAGGATTTAGCACCAAGCCCAGCGAATGAGTGCTAATCAAACATACTTTGTCCGCTGGAAGGGCACGACATCCGGTCCGTTCGACCAGCAGACCCTCAAGCGGATGCTGGAAGTGGGTGAGATCAGCCTGAATCACGAGGTGCGTAAAGATCAACAGTGGATGACGGTCGAGGACTTTGCTTCCGAGTTGAGTTTGTTGCGCCCAGCCGCCCCCGTGAGGAAGAAGCCAGATCCAGTGCCGGCACCACCGAAGGTGGAAACCAAGCCCGCACCAAGCGGAGAAGTCCCGGCCTCCGAGGGGCCGAAGTTTCCTGGCTTGGGAACCATGCCCACAAATGTTGTCGCGCCTCGGCAAGCTTCCGCGGGTCCCCCTCCGATGTCATCTTCAGACCTGCACATCAACAAGGACGGTCAGACCCTCGGGCCTTACTCGGTTGCGCAGGTCAAGCAGATGGTTGATGGCGGGTTGCTTTCGCCGTCGGATCAAGCATGGCGCGAGGGGCTGGCCGCATGGGTGCCGATTTCTGCCTTGGTTGCCTCTATCCCGCCACCACCGCAAAAATACACTGGCGTCTCGCGCATGCACCAGCCGTCGAGACCCAATGCAGCGGCGAGGCCGGAATCTGTTGCGGTCGGTATTCGGCTGCTCTACGCCGGGCTTGCTCTCCAGGCTTTCGGGATCTGCTTCGCTCTTCTGCAAGGTGTTCAAGGAATGAGCCCTGGCGACCGCGGGATGTTTACCATGATTGCGGGTCTTACGGCTGTCCTGATCATTGGGTTAGGGTGGCTCTTCATCCAGCAGGCCAGCGAAGGAAAGAACTGGGCGCGTGTTGTCTTGCTGGTCTTTGCTGTCCTAACGATGGTGGGTGAAATAGCAAGGCTCGCCGCGCTTGCCGCCATCCCTAAGGGTGTCGAGGGCTTTCAAGTAGGTATCGGTTGGGGCGTGTTCATCCTTGGAATCTCGGGCGTGATCGCGCTTTTCCGCGCTGAGTCCTCGCATTGGTATACTCTACGCAAGGCCCAACGGTATGCCTCGATTCTCGCCCAGAACAACTTAACCTAAACTAAGCTCCATGACTGAAGACAACGGCAAACCAACCAGCGCTCCTCTCGATCCTTTTGCGCATCGGGACTATCAACTCAACTGGGCCAAGTGTGACATCGAGCAGCGATTCATGTTTCGCGGTGGGCGCTTCACCAGCACCAACAAGCTTCTCACCTTTCTTGCCGGAGCCCTCCTGACGGCGGTGTTTTTTGGCGGCATCGTTACGCTGGCTCATGCCTATCCGGGATTTCGACCCGTGAGCGACAAGTTCCTCGAACGCGGCTGGTTCCAATACGCTTCCATCCTGCTCTTTTTCTGGGCGACCAGCATCATGTTTGTCAAATGGAGCAAGCTTCGTTTCCAACGAAAAGCTCTCGGATTGGCGGCCTTTCCTGCTCAAGCAGATTTTGTTCTCAACGCCGAGACGGCCCAATCCGTGCTCGAACGCATTCACACGCTTGCTGACTCGACAGGCCATTTTCTGCTCCTCAATCGCATTGAGCGGGGCCTCTCCAACCTCAAGAACATCGGCCAAGTCAGCGATGTTTCCAGTATCCTGCAGACTCAGGCAGAGAACGACGAAGCTCAGATTACCTCGAGTTACAGTCTGCTGAACGGGTTTATCTGGGCGATTCCGGTCATCGGATTCATCGGCACCGTGGTTGGCTTAGGCGACGCGATTGGGGCGTTTGGACGCACGCTGCAGGCTGGTGCAGACATGGACGCAATTCGGGGCTCCTTGGAGGGAGTTACGGGTGGCTTGGCCACAGCCTTCGACACGACCTTTGTCGCATTGGTCTGCGCTCTGATTCTGCAGCTCCTCATCACCTTCTTGCAAAGCCAGGAGTCGGAGTTTCTGGATGATTGCAATGACTACTGCCATGCCAACATGGTGTCGCGCCTGAGGTTGCGGCGGGAAAATTCTTAGTCAAAGGGAGGTGCCATGGCCCGTCGCCGCTTATTTGGCACCCAGCCAGGTGTAAGCTTTTTTGCCTTTCAGGATATCATCACGGCGGTCACGGGTATTGTCATCCTCATTGCTTTGATCATGGCGCTGCAGATTACCGAGCCTGAAGTTACCTCGGCCCGGGCCGCTCCCGATCAGATCGCGCTGCGTGATGCCCTCCGGCAGCAACTCTCCGCACTTCAGGCTAAGGCCAGCGCTGGTAGCGCCGAACAAGGGGGGAATTTAGCCGATGCGGCGTCGATTGCCGCAGAGATTGAAAACCTGAACACTCTGGCCGACTCCCTCGACAAGGAAACGATCCGTTTGGGCGGCGAGAGCTCCAACATGGAACTCCCCGGAGAAATCGAAGCGGATCTGGGCACCATTCGCACCGAAAATGAGAGGGCAGCCAGTGAATTGGCAGCCATCGAGAAACGGACGCAGGAGCTAATCGCGGCAATCGATGCCGCCCGAGCCAAAGTCGAGCGGGCTGAACAAACGGTGCTGGCCCAGATGGAGAAGACCAACGACCTCTGGCTCATCCCCGAGAAAAGCAACACATCCAAAGAGCCGGTAATTGTCTCCGTCTTGGCGGACCATTTTCTCGTCCAGCCGGTTGATGCCAAGCAACCGCAACAGGTCAAGCGGACTGGAAATCTGAACCAGGATATCGAGGATCTGCTTCAAGCCTTCAAGCCCACCGATCAATACATCGTCTTCTATTTTCGACCGTCCACGCTGCAATCCTACGACGCGGTTACAGCAGCGGCCAAGGAGCGAGGATTTGAGATCGGCTACGACTTGGTGGAGGAGGGTGCGGCTGTGCAGTTTGCTCAGCCACCAGGTGAAGCGGCGGACGCCGCGCCGGCGGTGCAGCCCGAGGCGACACCCGCAATATCGGACGACCAACCTATCGATATCGCCAAGGAACTTGAAGCCCGGGGCGAACCCAAGGGTAACGGCTCAGGCTTTTTTATTACCAAAGATGGGCACTTCATCACAAACAAACATGTGATCGCAGAAGGTAGCGATTTTCTCATTGCCTGTCGTGATGGTCAGTGGCGGCGTGCCCGTAAGGTGGCTGTATCGGATGAACTCGATCTGGCTCTCCTCGTCATTGACGGCGGAGCGCACGAACCACTGCCGATCGCGGATAGTCGGGAGTCTAAACTTGGCGCTACCGTGGCCACGATTGGTTTTCCCAACACCGTCATGCAGGGATTCTCTCCCAAGCTTGCCAAGGGTGACATTGCAAGTCTCGCTGGGTTCAGGGACGATCCCAACGAGTTCCAAGTCAGCGTGCCGACCCAACCCGGCAACTCAGGCGGTCCACTTTTCGACGACCGGGGCAACGTGGTCGGCGTGATTACCAGTAGGCTTGACCCCTCGGTGGCACTTGAGATGACCGGCATGCCCTCCGAAAACGTCAACTACGCGGTTAAGAGCGAGAAATTGCTGGGGTGGATTCGTGACTTGAACCTTCCCAGCTTGACTCTGCCTGCGGCCAAGACCGATCGGCATGATCGGTTCGAGGATGTAATCGAAGAGGCTGAAAAAGCTTCCGCCATGATTGTCGTTTTCTAGGAGTTGCCTGCATGAGCCGCTTTCAGAAGAACAAAAAGGACAGTCTGGATCTCCTTCTGGACACGATTTGCAACGCGTTTGGCGGCATCGTCCTTATCGCGATTCTTATCACCCTTTTGACCCAGCATGCCAAAGAAAGCGTCGATCCTCGCAGTGCCGCAGAAGATCGAGATGTGGTGGAGCAGCAAATATCCGACACCCAGCGCGAACTTGCAGAGCTGCAGAAATACTTGGATGACGCCGAGGCGGCGGTGAAGCCCGGCCCATCGTCCGTCGGGGCTTACGAAGCGGCTCTCGCCAGGCTGCAGAAATCACGTGCTGACAATTCTTCCGCTTGGCAAGAGTGGCAGTCCGCAGCGCAAAAGGCGGGGGGAGACGATCCAGAGGCCGACAAGCTTTTTTCTGACCGTGCCTTGTTGGCGCGGCGGTTGGCAGATGCCAAAAGCGCGGAGGCGGCGGCGGCAGTGACGCTGGAGCGGATTCAGCGACGCCTGGCTGAACTGGCAGGTAAGGTCCAAGAGCAGATCGCCTCACGAACGGAGAAGTTACGCCTGCCGAAGGAGGGGGCGACTGGGGGTGGCACGCAGAGCTTTGTTCTTAGATTCAATGAAGTTTTTCCGTTGTATTTTGCGAACAACGGGAGCTTTGAGGCCAACGGGGAAGCTCTAGGGGTTGAGGATGTGGAGGAAGAGACTTGGCGCGTCTCGCCGAAACGTGGGCTTGGGGTATCTCCGGCCGCTGTGCCCTCAAGGCTCGGGGAGACCCTCCAGTTAATCAAGCAGCGCGGAAGCTACGCCGCGATTTACGTTGATACGGCTTCAGTTGGGGCCTACCGCGCACTGAGAAAAGAGCTGGTGGATGCTGGAGTGCTTTTTGGATGGGAGCACAACGAGCTGAAGACCATCACCTTCGGTCCCGATGGGTCCTCCCCGCCGCCACTTTGATTCCTGCCGGCATGGCACGGTGCATTCGGCAAGAATACGAACATGAAAATTCTTCTGGCATTTGTGCTGGCGATGACCGGGTTGGGCGCGAACTGTGCGACAAAGCAGCCTCTGCACGAGTGCCAAGCTGGCCTTAACTGGTTCACGCCGCTCGCCATTCAATTCCCCGCTTCCTCGACCGCTCCGCAGGCCTCGGCCGAACACAGACCGATCGTCGTGAACATTCGTCACTGATGGACGGATCACGATCAACCATCGCAAACTCGACGATGCCGCGACGCGGCAGGTGCTGGCCGAGGTGATCAAGCTGTATCTCGGCGATACAGCGGTCCTGCGAGCGGACAAAGGCGTCGCCCACGAACGGATACTCCAGGTTCTCGATCTGTGCAACGGCGCGGGCGTTTCGTCCGTTGGTTTCGGCGTGCTGCCCACAGCGAAACAGACCGCGCCGCAGCCGCACACCTGAGGCCATTTCGGATTCCTCAATTCACGCTTCTTCGCGGCCGAAAAATTGATCCGCCGCACGCGAACACCCTCGCGGAAGAGCCGTCGGGTCGCGGCCCAGCAACTCGAAGGCATTTCCCCGGCGCATGGCAAGGTCCTGGGTGCGGACGGCGGAGACGGATCCCACATTGGCCGCGTCGTAAACGAGAAGGATGCCGGTCGCGCCGTCGGGAACTTCGTCAAGCGTGAGCGGATCGGCAACCACAGCGCGGGCCCATGGCGGGCCCTCGTGCAAGCCACCCGGTCCGCGCGCGTAGAATTGCGAGCTCAACTCAGTCATACTGTATTCATTATGTATATCAGAGACAGCCAGCCCCAACCGCTCCGTGAACATGGCGTAAAGGTCGGCGCGGGAAATCTCTCGCCCACTGCCCTTG
>Ga0247832_1006157_pt1 | contig 13366 bp, 5 predicted proteins | sample LaCruzMarch2015__10_FD_192407 | JGI IMG/M metagenome (GOLD analysis project Ga0247832, IMG submission 192407) | Freshwater microbial communities from meromictic Lake La Cruz, Castile-La Mancha, Spain - LaCruzMarch2015_4m | ecosystem: Environmental > Aquatic > Freshwater > Lake | place: Spain... | reverse complement strand
TCCCTCAACTCCAGTAATGATTTAACCCTAATCCTAACCCCTAACAACTGCCCCAGGCACGAAGCGCGTTTGGGTACCAACATAATATCTTCTTAGGTTATTTTCTACATAAATAACAGTTGTCTTCTGTCGTCTTAGGTTATTTTATACATAAATATTATACATGAGTCTCCATTCGAATCTCAAATCACCGTCCCTATATTATCACTGCCTCGGGGCACATGATAATAGTATCCATTACGGAATTGTTCGAACATTGCATATCCCTCCGAATACGTGTGAATTAAACCAACCATATAACCTCCACGCTGGTATGGTCTCCACATGTTGTCACTATGATGCCGATCGGCAAGACTCCAGCTTCCTGTTCAGTGCCTCTCACATAATGTAGTAGTTGGAGAATATGTTGACTGTGTCCGTCTTTTGCGGCTGTTACCGCAATAGGAATTGTTGTAACATAATATACGGTAGGCTCCACTTTTCCTATCCGTGTTGACAAAGTGGTGAGATTGTGAGTTCCCTCATCTGATGATTGCTGCTTCTCTTGCTAAACATTGGATGACTTTGTCTAGATCTTCATTTACTTCACCAAAACGCACCAAAACACGGAGGAATAATCGTTTTTTTACCATGGAACTGTGATAGAGTGTTTTTCAAATGGTCCAATGAACGTTGTTATTTCCATCTCCCACAACAGCAGCCGCAAACATATGATTTCTAGTTTTCTGACCTGCTGCATTTGTACCGATTCACTATATCGCGTGCACGGTCGATTTGCTGGGTTAATATTTTGGTTTGTCGTGGTTATATATCTTGTGGGGCAGAAGTTATATATGTTTTAACTTCAAAAAGATAGCATCGGCAGATCTTGTTGCTCCGCTGGCATTGACAACTTGTCTACCAGTGGGGTAGTTTGTGTGGCATGGATGGCCAGGCACAATGGCGTGTCGTGCATTCCTGGGATTGTTGCCTGGCTGTCTTGAGATATTGTGTACATTCTATTGTACTTAAATTACCATGAATCAAATCCAACTCGAACCCAAGATATTACCATGACCCCCTACATCCAGGGAGAAAATGAGTAAATCAAACACACATGCAGATCCTCCATGACGGCACAAACTATGTCCAGGATCTTGAAATCTTGAACAACCGCCCCAGAGCAATCTGACCCTTCCCGAGGCAAACAACTTGTAAATATGGCACCCCCTGTAGACTACAGTGTATCTAGAAGGAGGTGGTATGTGGTATCCATGGCCATTTGCTCGAGGAGCAATCATCACGCTTGCTTCTGGGAAAGACCAGTATCTTTGACCGTTTGCTTTCTGGTAGACAAGAATACTAATTCATTGTGTTTTTTAATCGATAGATCTCACAGTCAGACATTCCAAACGCCGCATTCCAAAGTGGTAGATATCATAATATCATTTTTCAAGCGTTGAAAGAGGCGGAGCCCCTATCGCCTATTCCACAAAAAAATCATGGCACGAGACGACGACGACGCTGCACTCGACAATTCAAACATTGCCAATGATGATGAGGAGGGGGAGGACGAATCGTACGAAACCGACGACGAAACCGACGAAGACGACACGGACGACGACGACGAGCGATGGTCGATACGCGTGCGTTTACTCAGCGCCGTCGATTTACCGCCCTCGCTCAGTCCGGAGGTGCCACTGTGTCCGTGGTTTGCGTTTGGTTTGGTCGAGGACGTGAATGCCGCCTTCGACAACAACAATGGCAATAATAATAATGACGATGGTAATAAAAGCGGCGGCATCGGCGGGGGTGGTACGGGTGCGAACAATTCGACGGCAACGGCGACGGCAACAACGAACAGTAACGCCACATCGCGTCTGCTATCGACGCTCCCCCAAAGCAAAGTACGATGTTCCTCAATACATATAATGCCACATCGAGGAAGGAGCTCCGGTCGTGTCGGACGTGGCAATGGGGCAGAGTGGGATGAGGAATACCGATGGGATATTGATGGTACTAGTCCCATGGAGGGTTGTTTGGTTGTACAGCTTAATGCACGATTAGGGCCGACTAATAATACAACAACAACAGCAGCAGCAGCAATGAAGCGACGCCGGCAAGAGGATGGTGGTAACTTGTCGTCAATGGGCGGTGGTGGTGGTGGTGGTGGTGGTGATGGAATCACTAATAATACAGCAGAACAGCCACAGTTGGGATTACGCGGTTTATGGCGTAAAGGACGAGAACAGTTGGAAGAACGTCGACGCGTGAGTGGTCTCGAACAGCAGCAGCAGCAGCAGCAGAATCAACCGACACAACATTCACAACATGGTGGTACAGCGCGAGAACAAACTGCAGCAACTGTGGCACAATATTTAATGAGTCGACAGGATAGTACTGGTGTTACTGGTGCAAATTCTGTCAACAAAGTAGAGACCATAAATAATGGCAATGATGGTATCGATGATGATGAGAATGACAGTAGCGATAATACAGCATCAGCATCAGTAGGAGGAGGTGGATTGTGTCTAGGTACACTAACTATACCATTATCTCGACTGCCATTAGAGGAGGCATTCTTAGGCAAGGACGCGGCCATTGTCGAACGATGGTATCAGCTTGAGGATACATATTCAACTACTAATAGTAAAATAGCATCAACGACGAGTAGTACTGCTGTTGATGATGATGATGACGATGGTGAACCAACATTGATCAAGGGACCACGTCGATGTCCATCGGTATTATTACAGATTACGTTCGCAAGTACTGAACATTTAGATACTATTGAAGAAAGAGAAATTGCAAAATGTTGGGAAGATGGGACTACTACTAACGATGGTGGCGATGATAGTGCTACCATAGATCTTTCACCAGGAGATGAAAAGAAGAATGAAAATGTCACTGTAAAGCCAGCAACACCTCTAACACCCATCCTCCCATCATCGAAGAATATTCAGGATAAAAATAGCACCGAAAAGAATATCGAGCCAATGTTAGACGCGGGGATTGTAGATTATGTATGTATAATTGGTGCACGTGATATTGGCAATCAACGTCATGATGATGGATCGAAAGGTTGGGTTCAAAGTACACCGGAGTATTGTGTACTCGAACGATATCCTCCCACCGACGATACACATATAAGTAATGGAAGGAATGTTGGCCTATTACCACAAATTGAATGGTTCTGTTTCCCCGAGGGATGCAAGTTATGGAGAGGTATTGAAGGGCCGACGGCTACCGATATGGTAAAGGCAGGTGTATCCATTGACTCCACATTAATAGATGTCGATGGTGAATATACACGTACAAAGTTTGATATCGCCTTGGGTACAATATGTTCATTCTCATGGTTTGTATTGTCATCGAATTCGGATGTGTATGGATCACGATTAGTCAAGACATATGGTGTGGTCATACGATTTTATGTCCCAGCACCAAAAGGGATCGACCCAACACAGGATGACTTTGCCTCGTCGTCGTCAGGTGGAGGAGGAGGTAGTAGGAATAATATTGGGAATACAAAAAAGAGATTATGGATACCAATTGGTATATGCTTCACGACGACACTTTCCATTGTTGGTGTCATTGAGGAGATACTTCTGCGTATGTGCAATGTTTTGGCAACTCAATTTGCAATTATGGATGATAAGGATGGTGATGGGTCAGTCGGCACGGCAGTAGTGACGAATAGTAGTGGTACTACCTCCATCGAATCAACCTCCATGTCATCGTCATCGATTGCTACTGGGTTGTATGCCATGTTACAAAAGGATTTATATAATCTCATCGTCAACTTCTCGAAGCCAATGGATGGGATTGTACATTGCTCAATACCATTCCTAGAGGGGGAACGATTACATGTAATGACCACCCCACTCAATGGACTACCACCACTGCCACATGGTGCGGCTATAGCATCTGCATGTCGTCTCCTTGGTGCCGAGGGATTAACTCTCCTATTAGCCGCGGCAATTACTGAATGCCGCATACTTATCCATTCGACGAATGTTGCACACGTGGCCATGGTCGCCGAGGTTATTACTGCATTAATATTTCCATTCACATGGCAATTACCATACATACCGGTATTACCGAAGGATATGTTGGAAATACTGGACGCGCCATTGCCATTCTTCGTTGGTGTCCCGACTGTTAGTTTGGAGCATGTTGAGAAGAGTATATTGAGTGAGGTTGTTGTGGTAAATTTGGATGATATTGCTTCATTTACTGAATATGACGCAAGCCAGGGTCCACGTACAAAGGTCCCCCCTGCGCTTCCGGCATCTGTCTCAATGAGCGTATCAAAAGCTGTCAAGGTCTTGCTACATGAAGAAGATGAACTAGATCTACACATGAATAAGGCATTCTTTCCCGGAACTCGTCGACCACCACGATTAGAAACAGAGGACTTACCAGAACGTATGTTTCGTATACATGTTGCCTTACAAATATGCAGCCTTATTCGTGGATATCAAGAGTGTCTTTTCTTTGTGTCAGCATCCCAACCAGTCTTCAATCGTGATAGGTTCCTTCGTCAAGCGCCTGCCCTTTTCGAGGATAAGCGACCCACAGCGTTAGTCAATAGCAACCTATCAGACCGGACGCAAAAGATTTTATCGCCCAGGTCAAAGCGATTCTTGTCTGTGCTTGTAAATTCCCAACACTTTCATCAACTCCTTGAGCGTCTTAATAGCGAGGAGTCTGCATTTTTCCATGAGGTGATGGAGGCAATCGATGGAGAAGACTCGTCAAAGAGTAACTTAACAACAACTTACGGTTTTCCTGAATGTGAGGAGGCAGCGCAGACTTTGTTTGAGTCATTGGAGCAGATAGAGCAGAAGATACCAACATATGTGATTCATCGACCAGGCAAACGCAAGCGTGATCCAAAGAAGCTTTGGTGTTTGAACGACCTTGAGGATGATGATAACTTCAAAATTGAACCACTTGTCAAAAGTAATGAACCCTTCTGGCTTCTCCCAGACGAGAAACCACCGTTGATTCCGTTTACTCATACCGTCCTTCAACCTATATTAGTGGGTAGCGCCAACGATTCTTCATCATCATCGGGAGAGGCAGGGGTGTATACATTGTCCTTGGAGTACCTTGTGGAACTTGAGAAAAATCCTTGGAGGTATCGTAACATGCTTCCTATTTTTTCTACCGAGGAGGAGACCAGTGATGACAACAAACAAGAAGTTCACCAATCGAAGACGAGAGTCCTTCCTCGTGTCAAGCTGTGTGAAGCTATAGGAGAAGAAAAATTTCGTGAGTGGAAAATTGCCCATGATCACAAGGATGATGAAGAAGAGCTCAACACCACAACTCCAATAGTCGATCAGTCCGAGACCGAGACATTCAACCTATCAAGTATTCTCTTAAATGTACTTGAGCTTCCACTTGAGAATAAAAGTACACAGCCACGTGTGGATGAGAAAGATCGAGAACGAGTTCGTCTTTGTTTAGAAAAACTCTTTGCCTTTGGACAGGAGTCTACATGTGGTGAATTGATATCAGAAGCTGAGTTGGCGCTTCGCAATCCATCTGCTCAACGTTATTTGTTTTCTGTTCTTAACTCGTCTGTACAACGAAGAAAGCGCTCGCAGGAAGAAAACAAGCAACGAGCGTCGTCGGCTACTCAGGTTACTCGTCTCGAACCTATTGCTTTTGAAGGTATTGTGCGTTTATGCTTTGCAGTGCTAGAGGCATGCACAGAAGAACAGAATTACGAGTCAGCGTATCGTCTATTGACTTACACCGGAGGGTTCTGTACATCAACTACCACTGCAAGTATTCAATCCGAGCAAAAGAAAATCTATATGACTGAGAAAATTAGCATCCATCCAGTATTTGCCGATTTGCGCTTGTGGGATCGTGTGCTCCTGATTCGACAGCAAGATCAGCAAATCAGTGACCGGAAAGACGACGTAGCAGAGACTGCAGAAAGCGAAGGGTCTGCATTAGACGAGGTACCCACTGATAATGAGGACATTACCGACAACGATGCATACGATAGTGTGAAATCTACCCTGTACGAAATGGTCGGCTACAATGTTCCTGCCGAAGAAGTGTCGCGTTTTGCAACACGGATAAGCGAGGAGAAAGGTTGGTTCGCTACAGAAAGAGGACAAGCGTTGCTTGTTTTGGCTCGCAGACTAACAGCCAAGCGTGACGAAGGGGACGTCGATAGAGAATTGGCAAATACATCGTTTCTCAGGAAAGATACCACTACTTCTATTGATTTTACTAGGAGAGACTCGTTACCAAGCAAGGACTTTGGAGTGGACGGCATATTTAATGATGACTACTTAGAATCAGAGGAAATAGCATGGTCGCATCCGTCTGTATGTCTAGTGACTTATGAACGAGCGAGTACTCGCGCCTTTCTTGGCAATATACTTGGAGGAGCGTCAGATATTCAGAGTGTTGGATCAAACAGCTCCCATGGGTTGCATAAAAGCTATCATGGGGTGTCTCAGAAAGGTCGAAGTAGCAAAAAGGAAGTGCTTGATGCCAATGCAGGAGATTACGCCGGAAGGGTTGCTATTACAGCTATGGCATCTTTCGGTGGATCAGCAGTTGTAACTGGTGGCATCGATGGGAGCATATTTTTAGCTCATACGATGAATTTCGGGGATAAATCAATTGGTCAATCAGTCTACGGTGTCCAGCTTAATTGGGGTGGCAAGGATATTGTAAATGACTCTACATCGGGATCAGTTTCTTGCATTGCAGCATCAAAAGGTTCTAGATTTGGTGGAATAGCCGATAAATCTGCTGCCTCGAAATCCGGTTCTGATCAGGATGAGGAAGAAATCAGTGCTTCCATGGATGGATGTCACATCATTGCTGGTACAGCATATGGAAGTTTGAGAGCATGGTTGTTAAAAGACACATATTATGCCAGCTGCGTAGCTCGTAGGGAAGCTGGTCTGGGTAGTGTTTTGTCGCCCACTATCAATAATCGGTCTCAGCACGGATCCGGTGCAACGAGTGTGAGACTGAAAGCTGATGACTTTGAGAAGACGCAAGAGGCTTTGGCAGGATTTGCCATAGGTGGGCACAGGGGAGGTGTGACGTGCATAGATTTACCGCCCCGGATGTATCGACCCGATTCTTTGGTTTCTGGAGGAGAGGATGGGCTTATCAAACTTTGGTCGCTGAAATCATTGTCAACCACTGATCAAAAAATCACCCAATTGCGTCACTCAAGCCAGTCAGACTTTGATGACACAGACGCTCAAGGGGTGCTAACCGGCCATGAAGGGAAGATTATCTGCCTTAAAACTGCCTGGCACGGCGACAGACTGCTTTCGGGTGGCGCGGATAAGACTGTGAGACTGTGGGACTTATCTAGCAGTGTCGGAAAACCAATTACGTCTCTCCGTGGACATGCGGGATGGGTCACCAATACACATTTCTGGGGATCAAATACAATTGTGTCTTCCTCGACTGATCGCTCAATTCATTTGTGGGACACACGAGTTGGATCATCTCCAATCTTTGCCTTGAGATATCACCATTCGCCAGTTTCTGATCTTCTACTTGGTAATCGTTCAGAGCCGCTCATGGTAAGTGCCGGAGCAGATGGCAGTCTTGCAACATGGGATTTTCGAGTTCTATCAGGACCCAGAATGGAATCTTCTTCAGAAACTAATAATAATGCGAGTAATAATAGTGTCAATGTGGAATCGTCAAGGACTATCCGCACGCCTATGGCAAAGACGACCCATGTCGATCAGATTAATGCATTGACAAACAATTGTGGGACAGTCAAATTGGCACGTGCAATTGTTAGGGATGATTTCTCCTTCTTTAGCGTATGTGATGATGGTATTATCAATGAATGGGAGGCTGCGAGTGGATCTAAAATGAGCACATGCGTATCAGGACACACAGATGCAATGTCTGGGCTGTGCGCATTTATTTCGACAGATGGTCTTCGTCAAACCAATAACAAGCATGTTGGTGGGACAGTTACTTGTTCGTGGGATGGTACTGTTCGTTTAAGAAGAATGGTACGAAAGTCTTCCAAATGTGCTTCCTAGAAATGGTTTCCTTGCTTTCATCATCTTACAACTTGATAAGCAGATTCTAGTAAATTCAGATTAATTATAAGTCCTCTCATGCAAAAACTAGACTTTGTTTGATGTTTTTGTCTTAGTTTTGGTAGGGTTAACATTATTTTGCCTGGAGGATACCGAGATTCAGCAGTTTGAATCTCGTTGAACCACCCGATTTCAGTGACTCAAGACTTTACTGTTGAAATAATCTTTAGGAGAGCCCAGGATGGCTATCTCGTGAACTCCACACATATCTTCTATCTAGTAAATTCAGAATAAGTCCTCTCATGTATGTAAGAACTCTTAGATTTGGTTTTGGTAGGGTTATTTTTTTTGCCGGAGGAACCAGAAGAGACAAGGATTAGAGAGACAAGCAGAAAAGGGATAATAAAGGTTAACAGTCCAAGTTCCGACGTCGTGTTTCTCCGAGAGTCGAAGTGGTTTGTTTCTCAAGTCTCTCTTCAAAGAAATCTTTGATAAGCTAAAAAGTACAAGCAGACAAGAGAGACCAGCATTAAAGGGATAATAATAAAGGTATGCTAAAAAGTGTATCGTTGTATTCTGTATTCTACAAATAAGTTGAGGCTGAGAGACAGATACAACATAAAACGAAGCCATACTTTGTCGAGTAGCTGTCATTAATGAATTCTCGTCCTTCCTCTCTTACTATGGAGAATTCTCGTCCTTCCTCCTCAACTACTATGGAGCATCAAATAATAGATCATCTTCAGTTCATGCAAGCTCAAGAGCCGCACTACCAAATCAGTGCCGACTACCTATCATCATCCTCTGCTACAATCACTGCAGCAGATCGGCGAGCTGTTTGCTCATGGTCCTATCAGATCATTGAAGCATTATCCAACATCAACAGGGAGGTTGCGTGCATCGGCATATCATACCTTGATCGTTTCATGGCCACTTCCTCTCCCATGGCAATGGCTGCACTAACTACGAGGCATGAATATCAGCTTGCCACAGTGGCATGTACTGTTATTGCCATCAAGAATCGTGGTGGGGTCAAACTGGGTTCTGACTTTGTTGCCAACGAGATATGCCACAGTCTGTACACGAGTGATGAGATTGATGTCATGGAGATGGAGGTGATGCAAGCATTGACATGGAAACTTAATGGTCCAAGCCCACACGAGTTCATTGATGCATTATTGGGGCTTCTCCCAGCCTCCTCTGAAGACGATAGTTCAGTCAACAACGCATCATCGTCGCTCCTCCTATCAAAACACTCAAAGAAACAAGTAGAGGCTGCTGTCCTTGACTACGATCTTGCACTGCAGTCATCATTATCCCTCGCATACGCTGCAATATTGACATCGCTTCAGACAAGTAGCGTGCTCCTTGATCACTTCAGTCCCATGACACTCATCAATTGGACGTTGAACATCAATTCTGTCATGGCTGGGTCACGGATGGATAAGATCTTTGTCAAGGGTTTAGTGGATGTTGTTCGAACCTCGTGGTTTTCATCACCTACTTTCGTTGTCACAGAAGATTTGAATGGAGCAATGCCAATATCAATCACGCTCAAAAGATCAAACGAGTAGAAGTGCCAAGTGGAGTGTAGTGATTTTGATGTAATGCGAATAAATTTCAATGACGATAACTGTTACTTAATTCAGTGATTAATAATCAAGTACAAAAAACAACGTGTTAATAACAAAAGTAGAAAGGTAATCTTATTCTCAGCCAGTGCAACAGGGAGTAGATTGCGTGAACTTAAGTGAACGTTTATCTTAGTATTAGTTTTCTAAATCTAATCTTTTCTATTGCATACTCAAGATTCGAGGCTCGTCATCTGGGCTGCATGCTCTTGCTCCGACTTCAAAGAAATTAGGATTGGTGTTATGATTGATTACCATTACCATAGTCTCTTATCCTCATCTAAACGTCTTCGTTGTTCCACGTCCACGGATATCTTTTGGGTCATATGTATGGAAGGATTTCAACTACGGGCTCATTGAGGGTAAATGATTTGTTTGTTTTTGTCTGGACGAGGGATTCCTGAGAAATATTTTACATCCTCCCAGAGACACAAGTCACAACAATGACGACTGCCTCCAGCGCCGCTACCAACTTGCTCAATGAGTTCGTCTCCACCTCCTCTTCTTCTTCCTCATCCTCATCATTGAGTCCATCACTACTCACATCATTCTTACAACGTTTGCTTTCGCATCCAAATATATATAATGGTTTTAGCTCTATACTCCAAGTCCCGCTTGTCACGACAGCATTGGACCAAATGACAATCACGAATAGGAATGCAATCATTACTACAGTACAATTATTTGCTAATGGTACCGTTGGACAATATCATGATTTGTTACATCGCCAACAGCAGGCAGTGGAGGGAGATGGCGGGGAGGAGGCGATCGCGGCGTCGTCGGTGTTAGTTTGGACATTGAATGATGCACAATTGGACAAGTTACGCATGCTTACTGTTGCCAGTGTGGCACGAAAACATGTTTCGCAGCAGCAACCACAATTGATGAAAGCGGGGGAAGAAGGGGGGAATAGTAGCAGCAGCAGTAGGGTGGGGAGGGAAAATGGGGCAACTTCGCCCGATGTTGAAATGAAAATGGCCGCGGTCCAAATGGGCACCACTACTACGACGCCACGTCCTACCAATACTACGAGTAAGACGTCATTGCTAATAAAAAAAAAGAAGAAGATGAAGAATCCATTGGCCATCCCCTACTCTCTATTGGCGTCTGAATTACACATTGCTACTGCTACTACAGCAACAGCGACAACGACGACGTATAATGAAAAAGAACACATGCGTCAATTAGAAGATGTACTAATACAATGCATATATAGTAATGTTATATCCGCCAAGTTAGATCAGGCGAGTCAATCATTAATAATTGTTCCACAGAGCACACTTACTCCTACTGTAACAGGAGGAGGAAAAGGAGGGGGGGGAGATGAGAAACAATTTACTAGCACTAACCGAGACACTACAGGACGAGGAGAAGTGATATATGGTTCTATTCTTTCACGTGATTTAGACATTGGTAGCAATTTTACTACTACTGCACCATCAATGATGGATGTAAAAAGTATGTTACATACATTACAAAATTTCTTAGTATCAAGTAATACATTACTTGATAAGTTATCATCTGTACAACAGTATAACATTGCACCGAATGTATCTAATACGACAATGATGGGGGTGCGAGGAATAGACAACAACGACGATGATGGAAATGTAGGTGGGAGTGGATATTATGATATGGATATGATGTCGAGTGGGACTACAATCATGGGAGGAGATGGAGGGGGTGGTGGACGACGGCAGGTCAAACGTAGCAAGGGATCGGGCATGTAAAAAGTGAGAGAGAGAGACAGACATGTTGGCAAAGGAGAAAAGGGAGAAGAAGAAGAGGAGGAAGTGGAAAGGAGAAAAAAATAATATTTAGGGTCATTGCGGTCCCGTTATTTTACTAAATATCCTAGTGGTTTCATCAGTTGTTGGTCTCACTTTCTCTCTCTAATTTGAATACATAATTTACAAACTCATTCCTTGGCGGCAGGTAGTATTGGTAGCAATTCCATTTTTCCTCCGTTACAGACAGACCAGGATCGTTTCATTTCTGGCAAAATATCCGTCTCAGCTAATGATGATAATAGGTATGTAAGATATAGTTTTAATACACAAACGTTGTTCAGCAAACCAAACAAAGTCAAATATGAAATTGCGAATATATATATAACAATCAAAACACTCACGCGGCCAATCCCCACCCTTCATGACATGTACTACCTCATCGATAGCGCGTGGACATTGAGTTAAATTAACACACCCAATATCTGTTATCCAAATATCATCTTCTAATCGTACACCCCCAAAGCCACGAAAGTCTTGCAATCTTTCATTATTAATATATTGCCCCTGTCGAGTATCGGTCAGTGCCATATCTAACAAGACATCGATAAAGTAACATCCCGGTTCGACGGTAATTACCATCCCCGATTCCATGATACGCGACGTTCGTAATTTCTTCAACCCCGGTCGCGAGGAACGCGGAGGCGTGTTTGGTGCATACCCCCCCACATCATGCACGTCCAGCCCTATTAAATGTCCTAGACCATGTGGCATAAATACCGCGCCTAAATCCACATCTATCATCTTGGCAATAACATCATCGACGTTATCATCATCATCATCATTGTCGTCGTCATCATGATTGTTGTTGTTGTTGGGGGGCATAACGAGGACGCCGCACTCGACCAATCCCGCTAATATCTCGCGTTCGGCCACATGGTGCATGTCCACCCACGAAACGCCCGGTTTTAATTTACCAATAACGGCAATCTGCGCTCGTAGTACGCTTTCATATATTGACCGTTGATCCGAAGTGAATGTACCATCGACGGGATAACTGCACGTTATGTCGCTCGCGTAGCAATGATATTCCCCGCCCATGTCCAATAATGCCATATCCCCGGTTCGTAATAAACGGCCGGAGTTCGGCCGACCGGCGTGTCCGTAATGCAATATCGACGAATTGGGTCCACAGCCGCATATGCAAGTGTAGGCCACGTGACGACATCCTCCATGATAGTACGTGTGGTGCAAGAATGTGGATTCCAATTGATATTCCATCATGTTCGGTCGACACGTACGCATGGTGGCAACGTGCGCCAATGAGGATATGTAATTGGTATATTTCATCAACTCGATTTCGGCGGCAGATTTAATCACGCGACATTCGACCAAACGCGCGAATAAGGTGGTCGTATCGATCCTCGTCATTCGATCGTCGTCGTCGTTGCTGCTAGTGTTGTAGTATTTTTCTATACCATTATAGTATGCCGGTCGAGCGTACTTTCCAGAATCGGTGTTTAGCCCCTTCAGCAGATACAACTTCGCTTTCGCTTTTGCGTCCTCCGCCGATGCTCCTTCTCGTGCGATAAGACGGTCCATCTCGGCCTCGACGAACGTCGATAATTCATCCACATCGCGCACCCCATCCACGCCCAATTCGTCCTCGACCGATGCGAGGTCGGGACACGGGCCGCGGACCGTCGCGGTTTCGACGTCGTGCGTCGGAACGAACATCGTCGTCTTCCCCGACGGCAGTGCGATCGCGCCGTAACATCCCGCGTACGACGACGCGCCGAACAGGTAATGAAAATGACTCTCCTGTCGGAACACTATCTCGGTATCGGTATCGTATCGCGTGCGTTGCCTTCCGCCCTCGAGCAATATCAACCCCGCCGCAGGCGACGACGTCATCATGGAAGAAAGTAATCGCGCGCGATTCGTGGCATGCAAAGACATGGGTACCGCGTAG
>Ga0247832_1006153_pt1 | contig 13372 bp, 15 predicted proteins | sample LaCruzMarch2015__10_FD_192407 | JGI IMG/M metagenome (GOLD analysis project Ga0247832, IMG submission 192407) | Freshwater microbial communities from meromictic Lake La Cruz, Castile-La Mancha, Spain - LaCruzMarch2015_4m | ecosystem: Environmental > Aquatic > Freshwater > Lake | place: Spain... | reverse complement strand
CTGCAGAAAGCCGATCAGATCAGAAGGCGACGCGGGCTTGGACAAGAGAGAGGAGCAATCCAACCGAGGACAGCAGCCCAATAAAGGCACCGCAATCGGCCTTGTGACTGACTTTCAGTCGGCCCTGGGTGTGCAGGGCATCCGGCCTGGATCAGTACCCCTTCCAGATCCAGCTCGCCGGTGATATAGTAGGGCTGACTGATCGCTACGCCCAGGGCTGCCGAGTACAGCTTCACCTGGGCAATGTAGACGCAGTCGGCCGGAGGCCATACGCCGACCCACCACCTGGGATCTGGGCGATGATCCAGTTGCGGATCGCAGTATTTAGAGCGGCCACATCCACGTGCTGGAAGAAGTAGTGGAAGGCTGAATCGGAAGGCGGCCGCCGGAGCTCAAGGCCCAAAGCCGCTTTGAGCACCTTGTGGTGGCGGTGGCATAGGCGAAGCCTTCTCCTTCAGGAGAAGCGTTCCAGATCCCGCAGGCTCTGGCAGCGGCTCAAGATCCCAAGTACCGCAACCAGCAGCAGGTACCAAGCCGGGATGCGAACGCCCCGTCGCATGCGCGCGTCCGGGATCGCCTTGAGGTAGCTGATCAGATCGAGATCGGTTGCAGCAAAAACGCTCTCGAGCACGGGGAGGAAGCGATTCCGACGACCTCGACCCATGATGACAGCTCCGACAAAATACCCTGGGACAGACTTTGAATCAGCCCTGCCCAAACGTGATTGGTGCTGTAAAGGCAGCGCTTGGAGGTTTGCACAGGTACGGAGTTCATCCAAAGTAGCGCTGCCGGTGGGTCGCAGGGGTTGATCGGTGAGGCCGGCCTAGAGCTGGCCGATGGTGTGTTTGCGGTAATTCAGCGCATTGCCCACTACCACGCCCGCCAGCTAAGGCATGCTCAGCAGTGGTAAAATGTGTTTAATCCGGGCCAGTCCGCCGAATGCCAGCAGGGGCAGGTCCGTCTGCGCTTCCACCGGCTTCAGAAGAGCAGCGTTGAACCCTTGGCCTTCCCCTTCGCCCGCCGCATCAATCACCAGCACTTCAGACACTTGCTCAGCAGCGATCAGCTTTCGGATCGAAGTAGCCAGTGGGGCATGGGAGCCGAGTCGGTGTTGCATCTGATGAGCCTTTCCCTCGGCTGTCTGCACCAGTGGAATAGCAGCCACCAAAGCCTGCGCGCCCACAGCACTGACCATTGAAACCTCTGCCTGGAGGTTGTGGCTGAGCACCGCATCCAGCACTAGTTATTCTAAGCCTGCCCGAACTACCGCCCTGGCTATCTTCCGTGGATAGACCGCCTCCGTAGGTGAGGGGGGGTGCTCAACCCCACAGCCCCCAGGCTTTCAATCAGATCCAGATCGGGGCCGTGATCGCCACGGCCCATCGACAGCACCACGATGCCATCAGCCCCCCAGCGATCAAGGCTGATAGGGGTTGCCAACATTGGGACAGGTAGTGGCTAATATTGAAGAACTAATCTTTCGCCTCAAGAATATATGCCATGAGAATTATAAGTGCTAGAACAATTAGCGTCTCTCAGAGGACGCCAAAGCTTTTGAGCTGGAGATTAAAATCTAGGACCTTCTAGAGCTACATTTTCCAAAAGGAACATTTCAAGATTTAGCATACGCGCAATAAAAAACTGCGACAAGAGACATGTATGCGACTGAATCGAAGCGACGATCGCAATTGGGGCGATATTAATATGGGAGCCTGATAGAAGAATTGCTTAAGCATCGAAGACGTAATGCGTGGTCAATAAACTGAAGAAGCAGATAGTCATCATATTTCTTTGCAGACAGCTGCAAGCTAATAGGTAAACCATCAACGGATAAACCAATTGGGACATTAATAGAAGGCATGCCTAAAAATGTCCAAATTAGGGAAGGGTCTGGCAATTCGGTTTCGTGTCGCAAAGGAGCGGTTGTAGAAGTGCTCAAAGAGATAATGACATCTATCTCTGCAAATAAATGCCGGCTTTTTTCAATGAGGAGAGATTGGCTTTCCAAAGCTGCTTTAAAGCTGGCAGAAGAGATACTGTTGCCACGTAAAATGGCTTCACGCATTAGAGAGGAAATACAATCCCGAGCTAGGGCTTCTTGCTCAAAATAATAGGACAGTGATTTGTCGTATATAACTTGATGATCAGAATGAAGATCTGTTCCAAAATGATCAGGAATAGTTTCAAGCTCGATATGTGAATCAGCCTGAAGTGCGTCGGCAAACTTTTCGATATTAGCCTTGATAGCTGGCTGAGCGGTTTTCCAAAAGGCAGACTTGAAAAGGCCTACTCGCCATAATTCGCCAGGTACCTTCGGATAAGGCCCACGTTTATCAACATTGCTGTAGACATAAGGATAGTTCGGCCCTTTTACCCGGATAGACGAGAGTATTCTTCGAAGATCTGAAGCAAAGAAACTAAAGAAACCAATTGTATCGAGTGTATCTGTGGTTTTTAAGGAGCCTGTTCTTGGAATAAGACCAAAGCTCGGCTTCATTCCCCAAACCCCACAGAACGAGGCCGGTCTAATGATGGATGCAGCCGTTTGTGTTCCTATCGCGAATGGAACAATCCCAGCTGCCACGGCTACTGCTGAACCACTAGATGAAGTTCCGGGAGTTCTAGAAGTATCGTATGGATTAAGAGTTTCATTCAGAGCATGAACCGCAAACTCAGCAGTTATCGTCTTGCCAAAAGGAAGAGCTCCGTTTCGAAGCAACGAATCGACGCATCGAGCATTATTGCCAGCCTCAAAATTATCCCAAAGGCTAGATCCCATCCCAGTAGGCATGAGAGAAGTGTTAAAAACGTCTTTGATACCAAAGGGAATAGATTTAAGTGGCTGAGCAGCTAAAGGGAAAGACTCATACCGCATTAAATCAGCTTCGGCCTGAGTATAAACACATTTAAAAGCGTGAAAAAGAGGGTTGAATTCTTGGTGTCTTTGCTCGGCGCATTTGTAAGGTGCAAATTTATCTATGTGCCCTGATTCTATAAACGCTACCAAGTCGCTAATTGTGTAACACCGAAATAGATCATTTAGGGCTTCTTCCTGCATCACGACCACCATGATTCAGAATCTAATAGATCTTGATCTTTAGGCGTTAGGCGTGAATCGGTAGAACCTTGCATCCGCTTAAGTATTTGCTCCACAAAAGGCTCGAGTACTTCTGGGCTTTTACGGAGTTTTTGTACTGGCTTGACCGAGGTCGAATCAAATGATGATGCGCGATGTTTCTTGATTTCATCATCAAACTCTTCCTGGGTAAGGCCAGATAGTTGTTTATAGTATTCAAGGGCATGCGGTATTTCCGCGTCTATGCGAGATGCTATGGCTAGACCCTCATCTCTTGTCATCAATCCGTTTCTAATATCTACAGCAGCCTGCATCGTTGCACGGCTAAAACCGCGCTTATGGTAACACATATAATCATGTACACCGGCCATAATACACTCGGCACTTTTAAATCCTTTGAATGCGCTCTCCATTTCCGTCTCGCGCCAGCCGTAATGTGACTTTATAAACTCAGTTTGTCTTTCTTCGTCCCAGAATATATAGTCTCCAAGGTGAAGGCCCCATACGCCTGTGTTGGCTATCTCTACAGATGAAGGGACGCGAAATAATGACAACTCTTTGAGTGAGGCGCAGCCAGTATTAGCCATCTCCTCTGCCGTCTTTTTAGCGGATACTCGCGTAAAGTAGTCTTTGTCATAGGATCCAACTGAATCCTTATATGTTGCTCGACCCGAGCTTTCGCAAATTGATTCACCCCAAATCAAAAGTCTAATTCCAAACGCAACTGCAATCTTCAGAGGAAACGACCCAACTCCAGCATGGCAATGCCAACATGAATCACCAATTTCAAAAAGTGATTGCCGCGCTAGCCGATTAACAAGATCTCTTGATGGAGTAAATTGAATATGGTCCAATCCAAAAGTCTTAAGGCAAAGCTGTAGATTGTAAAATCCAGTTTCAGAGTACCAATTATGACTAAACGTTACAGCTAGCGGACGTAAATTAAAGACCTTTGTGAGGATATGAGCCTGATAGAAACTATCTTTACCTCCTGATATTGGTAGAATGCAATCATAAGAGGTGGCTTCTTGTTTTGCTTTATCAAGAATTTGCTTAAGCTCGTGTGATCTGTCCTTCCAGCTTATATGCATTTTTTGTTCAGATGTTCTACATGCCGTGCAGATTCCTAGCTCATCAAATGAAACACCTTCCTGGCTGTCAGGAATACAGCATCGTTTACAGTAAATCATTTGTTATTTGGAAGAAAGTTTTGTCATTTAAAGGTTAAAATTCATGCCTTTTCAAACAAAAAATAGCTCGAGTCTTCATCTGCTGACATATTATCCTATCTCCAGACGAATCTATGATCCACTAGCTTTAAGCTTGGGTATCGTTCCCATAATTCCCGGCTAAATTCACGCTTAAAGAGCTTTTTGTTATGCCCTCTGTGCTCTAGCTCAATTGGGATTGGCGAATGATATTCATTGGCCAGTATGTATCTGCATGACAATGTGTAAAGCTTGTCGTAAAGCGCAGGCAGTAGATTTGGCGCTTGGTGAATGAGGTCTCCGGTGCAGAATGCAAGGCCATATGCCTGCCTGCTCTCAAACTGATAGAAAGAGCCTAAAGGCTTGGTGTTTCTTTGGTAGAACTGCATGGGCTTTGGCATTAATCTCTATGCGGCATGTGGTGATATTTGGGGAAAGCGCGGCATGTGCATCAAGGCTAATACCGATGTTTGCGCCCAATTCAATGGCTGTATTTAGAGAAATTCTATAGCTGCAAGAAATTTTGAGAAATAATATATTATCGAATGGCTGCTATTGCGGTGAACTTAAACGTCGCCGAAATCCCCAGCTCAAAAAGCTTCTTGCTCTAATTGCATTGTTTTTCGATGTTAAGAATGAGCTGTCTCCGCTGCTACTCATTTAGGGTAGCAGCGGAGACTGGTGTGTTAAGTTGAATCGTTGCCACAGCTTGATGCATCATGCGGCTATGTCATGTGGCAGATACGCAACAACGAAGAATGGGGCAAGCGACAAGGCGGCGCCCAAGGTGGAAGAGTGCTGAACGCGTGTAAACCGCAAGCCATGGCAACCACTAGGGCCTGGGTTTCGCAGCCAAATGCAGCATCAGCCCATGCAAGTGACTCCTCCAGGTAAACAACACTTTCAAGCCTGATCGGCCAAGAAGCTGCCGCTTCTGTGATGAAGTCGTCGTATTTATCGAGCGGTTCGGAGGGGTGGGGCCGCAGGACCAGGGCTTCAAGATCGGGTTGAGGGGCCACCCAGCCCTGTTCGATCAGATGTGGCAGCTGCTGCAGCCAGTAACGCAAGCCCTGAAATTCCCCAGCTTTTAATGCACCAGCTGCGCACTCGCTCCAGGGAATGCGAATCGGTTCGAGCAGGTAAAGCAGCCGACGGGCCGGCCGGCGCGGTTGAATTGGTTGATCCTCTCCTCCAGAGCTGCGGATAGCATTTACCTTATTGCAGAGACCGTCCAACCACTGGTTGGGGAGCTGCAGAACGGGCACGTTCGGAAACGCAGCCTTGGCCAGCATGGCGGCATCCGAATCCGCCACCCAGAGAGCATCAGGCAGCTGCTCTTCGCCATCACGCTCGAAACGATTGCGGTAGTTCACCCAGTGATCAAGCACTGCAACACTTGGGATGCTGCGCTTGCGGGCCAGCCACCGAGCTCTGTGCTCAAGGTCGCTGGCCCAGCCAGTGCCACTGATCAGAACAAGGGCTTCATCAAGCACCTCTTCGAGGTTGTACCTAACGCTCTTGGCCGTTCCCAACCGTTCTTTAAACAGCGGTTCCGCAGGCCCTGCCAAACACAGGCGCAGCTGCGGCTGGAGCGGCTCCAACCAGGCTGCAAGATGACTTGCGGCGCCGGCATCGTGGGCACAAACCGCCACTGAAGCTTCAGGCAGCTGGCTCAGCGAAGCGGGCGTAATAGAGAAGGTCAACTAGGTTTCCCTCGATCAGCTCTTGGTCTACACGAACGGACTCAAGCTCCATACCCGATTGTTCCATGATCCGAACCATCGCGCGGTTCGGGTGTGCGGTGCCACCAGTAACCTTACGCATCCCTTCTTCCGCCAGCAGGGCCTCCAGCACCGCCTGCCAGGCCTCGCGACCGTAGCCCTGCCCCCAACAGCGGCGTTCACCAATCAGCAGTCCGATTTCGGCTGTGCCGTGCTGGCTTTTTCGGTACACCGTGGCGGTGCCGATCGGCCGTTGATCCTGCGTCTTCTCAATCAGTAGAAAGTTGTTGCCGCTCCTCTCAAAGTGCGACAGATAGACCGCGCAGCTATCGGCGGTGTGCTCGATGAAGCGCTGATTACTGAAGCGGGTCACCTCTAGATCATTCAGCCAGGACAGATAGGTGGCGTTAATGTCCGCTGAATGGAAGGGTCGAAGGCGCAAACGTAGAGTAATAAGATTCATTGATCGATGAGCAGTATGGAACTGATGCACAGATCAGGAACCAACTTGCAGGCGTCGTATTCGGGGCTGAGTTCCCAACCAGTGCCGATAAGATCTGTGGCCGCCCCAGAAAAATCAGATGTTAGGTGGCCATGAAAAGATGATAGTAGTGGCAAACGAAGGCAGGTAGGCAAGGCAACTTTCCATGATGTGCGTGCGCAGGTGCTTGTTGCTGAAGCACAAAAGCTGGGGGACACGATGAAATACAAGGTAATTCTTATTCATGGTCTCGGGAGCGAGACTACTCAGCCTGACCACCGCAGTTGCCAATTGGAGAGCATAATTGCCATAATGAATAAACATTATGGTTTGTCCGAGTCACATATTCAACCAGATAATTCGACAGGATTGGCGAGCACCTTTTGGATAGCTACCACAAAGTCATCGATATCAGCTACCGTTAAGGGCTCGCGGATTAGTGGCGTATAAATCAGATCATGATTGTACATGCGCTCCGCCACAGGGCAGATACCCATGCTGTAGTTGTACTCAACGCCTGTGTTGACATTCCAAGGAAAGCCAGCGCGTCCCATCGCAACTTTATTTTGATACAGCGGCGCCAGGTAGAGCGGCTTGATATACCCCTCAATGAAGCCGGTCTGCTCCCATACCTTTGCCGGTGGAAGCTCGGCATTGACAGCACGCACAAATGCAGTGCGAGAAATGCCGGTGCTGGATGCGGCATATTTAACAGGAAAGAGGTAGTAGGCATGTTCGGCGCCTTCGGCAACCTTGGCTGGGGTCAGACCTGGAATCGCATCTAGCTGCTTGGCAAAAAAGGAGGCCAGGTGCTGGCGGTGGGAAACATAACCATCTAAACGGTCGAGTTGTGCGATTCCAATAGCAGCCTGCAGTTCCGTCAGGCGGTAGTTCGAGCCAAGCATATTGGTCAAATCCTCAATCGGCTGCACATCCACCAGGTTTTCACCATGATTGCGGATCAACTGGCAGCGCAATGCTACTTGGTCGTCGTTGGTGACCAGCATTCCTCCTTCGCCCGTATGGATGTGCTTGTGGTAGTTCAAGCTGAAGCCACCTATATCACCAAAGCCGCAAATGGGCTCGCCTTTGTACTTAACACCAGGCGATTGAGCGCCATCTTCAATGACCTTAAGATTCTGCTTGCGGGCTAACGCCATGATGGATTGCATCTCTGACGTCTGGCCAAAGATATGAACCACCATGATGGCTTTGGTGCGACATGTGATGAGCGGCTCGATAGTGGAGGCCGTGATGTTGAATGTGTCCGGGTCGATGTCGGCGAACACAGGGATACCGCCGTAAAATAGAATGGCAGTAGCGGTAGCCGACATGGTGTATGGCGAGACGATAACTTCATCACCCGGACCAATGCCCATAGCTCCCACGGCGGTCATTAAGCCGGTGGTCCAGGAGTTGACCGAAATGGCGTGTTTGTAGCCATAGTTATCGGCCCACTTACGCTCGAACTCTCTGACTTTTTTACCACCCAGCCACTGCGGACAAGGACTACCAAAGAAGCCTGATAGTTCGCCGCTTTCCATTACTTCAATGACGGCCTTCTTTTCCGTATCGCCCATTGTACGGCGTGCAGTGAAGGGATGGATACGGGTGGCTTCGCCACCGTTGATTGCAAGCTTGCTCAATTGAGTTCTCCTTAATTTCCTAGATGTTCAAAGTATCCAGCGTGACCCATCGCCCGTCGCCATTGGCCGAAAGCTTGATAGCCTCCACGGCCAGAGCGGTGCGCAGAGCAGTGTGAGCATCGCAACTCACCGTGTTGATGTCGCCCGCCGCAAGGCGGACCGCTTCATCGGCCATTTTTTGCATAGCTTCCAAGTAGCGAGGTGCCAATGCTACTGGGGGTGCCGGAATAACATAGCCCTTAAAGTTTGGATCGTACTGCATTTCGGTCCAATTCAGGCACCGCCCACCCATTGACAGATCGAAAATAGACTTCTGGCCAATTACACGCAGTTCAAAACAAGTGAAGGCTCGCTGATCAGTGCCAAGCAATGTCAAATTAATGCTGGTTCCAGCGGAATCAATAAATTCAACTTGAGCATCCCAGGCGCGCTCATCCTTTGTCGACCAGTCTGCCTCACCTACATCAAGGGGAGAACCAAGTGACCGAGCTCGCACAGGGCGCGAGCCACACAGGAAGCCGGTGAGATCAATCAGGTGAGAAGCGTTATTGCAGATGCCTTTGCCGTAGGTCGCCACGACGCGCTGTACCTTGCCCATCGCTCCCGCCGCTATCTTGTCCTTAATCTCTCGGATGCTGAGGTCCCAGTTGCGCGAATAATTGACAACGGATCGAGCGCCAGCAGCATCGATTTCCGCAACCAGGCGGCGGCTCTCTTCCAGCGTGGTAGCGAGAGGCTTTTCGATGACCAAAACCTTGACACCAGCGGCCAGAGCCGGTTCAATTATAGCCCAGCGTGACTCGCTGGATGCCGCTACAACTGCCACATCAATATTCTGCTCGGTGAACAACTGCCGGGGATTGGTATAGGCATGGGCGACCTGCCAGTACTGTGCGGCGCTGCGGGCCCGAACTCCATCGGAGTCGCACAAGGCCACCAACTGTGCATTCGCATGCTCACTGAAGGCACGCGCATGGGTAAGCGGGGGCGCATCATCCGGGGTGGTGCGGTCCCATTCGGTTCCGATCATCCCACAACCGATTATGGCGACACGGATGCGCTCAGGGGTATTCATGAGCCAGCAGTTGGATTTCGTCATTCAATCGTGGCAGCGTCAGTCCCATTCGTGCTTCAAACCGCTCGCACCGCATGCGCATATCGGTCGGGCGACGTGCAATTACTGTGGCGACATCTCTAGCATTCGAACGAATCAGGTTGGTCGTTGGAAGGGATGTAGTAGCAGCAAAAGCGAATGCGAAATCAGCCTTGCTCATGCCATCGCGCGAGCCAAGATTGAAAACGCCGAGCGGCCTTTCGACAATTGAGAGATCGATATAGCTGCAAAGGGTGCCGATGAATAGGGGGCTGAACATCACATCGTCAAACACATTGATCGGAGCTGTGCCAAGCAAGGCACAATGCAGCCAGTCGGTAAAGCTGGTACGCCCTTTGCGCAGACTGCGGCCGACAAAATTGGTACGCAGGATGGTGCTGGCGACAATCCCTGCTGCGAATTCACCCGCCAACTTGGACATCGCGTAGTGGTTGCGGATGGTAAGTTTGCCTTCCGCATGGGGGCCTGCGCCGTCATATACTTGATCCGAAGAAATCTGGATCAAATGGCAGAGCTGGCCAGCCGCTTGAATCCAGGCGCATAAGTTTTCAACCGGCTTCACATTGAGCAAGTAGGCTTCCTGCGGATGCAATTCGCAGCGATCGACATTAGTCAGGGCCGCAAGATTGATGATGACTTCTGGCCTTGCTTGGTCGAGGGCGCTCGCCGTCTGTTCAAAGCTGATCAGGTCAGCATTGAGATCGGTGTCGTGTGTGTGGCCCAGCCGAGTGATGTGATGACCGCGTTCTAACAGCAATGGGACAAGTGTACTGCCCAGCAAGCCTGTTGCGCCGGTGACTAATACGTTTGCCATGAATTACGAGGCCATGCGTCCAGCTCGATTTCTTCCAGTTTATTGGGGTCAAATCCTTCAGCGACGTTGCCAAATCCGATAATTACACAAAAAGATGTACCGAAGAACACCATACTAACGACTCTTATTAGTAGCGTAGGCTCGCGCCCAAGCGAGACCCAGCAGCATGGCACGGAAAATCAGCCAGTTAGCGTAAAAACCTTCGCCGAACCTTGATCTGCCCTTGCGATCGTGCGTCGATAAATGAACCTGTCGGATGTTCCAGCCAGAGCGTGCGGCCCTGATGGTCAACTCCGTCCCAATCGAGGGGTACGAGCACAAAATTCCAACTCCTTTAAGTTTTGACAAGCGGTATCCTTTCATGCCGCACAGGGGATCTGAGATACCCCAGAGCAAGACCGCCAAGCTAGCAAACAATGTCTCCGACACACGTTGAAACCTTCCCCTAATGCCAACCACGACATCCGCGCCATCCAAGAGCGCAGCCAGCAAGCTTTCGATGCTCGAGGGTTCATGCTGACCATCACCATCAACCGTGATCGCGAAATCAAACTCCTCTGCTAATGCCTTTGCTAGACCACTAGCAAGAGCCGCGTCATAACCGCGATTTACTCCATGAGATACCACGAGAGCTCCGGCTGCAAGTGCCACCTGCCCGGTGTTATCAGTCGATCCGTCGTTCACTACAATAGCTGAACCAAATACCGAGATCCCCGTCACAACTGCTGCGATCGCTTCGGATTCATTGAAGGCGGGAATAACAATAGCTACTCTCGCGGGCTTCATCTCGAAATTCATTCTATGTCGCTAATCGACAGATGCTGGCCTCTAACTTTCGCGCGGCGAAGAACTTTGTCGAGCAATTCACCCATTCGGTAGGGCGGGAGGCCGTCTGCAGGGCATGGTCTCAACACTTCCAGATCTTCTTTGTGAATAACCTCGCCTGAAGCCATGTCACGCACAAGACGTATAGACCGACGCTGAACGATGACCGTATCTGACTCGTTTTTCTCTACTTTTTTGATGCCATTGCCAAGAGCATTTTCTAGTTCCCGGGTGCGGTCGACCATCTCACTCCAGGCTCGTGGATCCATCGAGAAGGCATGGTCAGGTCCGACGCGATTGACGTCATCGGTGAAGTGCTTTTCGACTATGCGCGCGCCCAAAGCAACTGCACCCAAAACAGTTGAATGGCCCGGGGTGTGGTCAGAGAGACCCAGGACCATGTCCGGATACATGGCGCGATAAGTGTTCAGCACATTGAGCTGGATATATTTAAAGTTCTCCAAGTTTGCAGTGTAATTAGTATTGCATTGCATCAGGGCCAACTGAGGATTGATGGCCAGCGCGGCGCAAACGGCGCGGTCCACTTCGTCCGTCGTCGCAGCACCTGTCGCCAAAAAATAAGGTTTCTGCTTGCTAGCAACAAGTTCAATTAGTTCCAACCAGGTGATATCGCCCGAGCCAATCTTGTAGGCAGGTACGTGAACATCTATATAGTCGACCAAATCCAGGGAATACGGAGTTGTAAAGAATGGAATGCCGGCTTTTTCGCAGGTTTCCTTCAGCGTCTCCGTCCAGTCCAGCTTGACGCTAGCCGCTTTGTAGACATCAAATACCGAATCAGTCCACTTGGCCTGGTGCGACTGCTGGGTCTTAAGGCTTTTAAAGCCATCATCGCTGACGATTGTGGCCGCCTGGAAGTGTTGGAACTTGGCCGCATCGGCGCCAGCTTCGGCCGCCAAATAAATCAAGTTTTTGGCTCGCTCGAGGTCGCCATCGTGGTTAGCAGCGATATCGGCAATGAAATAAGTCGGGTAGTTATCGCCAATTTTTCTACCCTGGATTTCCAAGATCGGCAGCGGGGAATACATGGTGTTTCCTTCAAGTAAAATGATGTGTGGTATTCACCGATTTAGTACCTCGTGCAAGAGTTCGGCACGTTTCCAGTCGTCCTCATTGTCGATATCAACAACTCGCCAGCTAGGTATAACTAGACCGATGCCTGCAGTATGCATTTTCATGTGCGCCTTCCAGGCACTAGCTTTTCCCCAGTAAAATTGCCCAGTATCATGGTAGGCCGCTTCTAGGTCTTGGGTTCGGGCTATTTCGTGCTCAGGGTGTAGAAGCTGCATTTGGCCAGAGGGAAGTCGACGCATCGCACGCTGAATTGGATGAGCGTAATCAGTCACCGGGTAGCAAAAAGAAGCATCATTTCTTTGCATCAGCTCAAATGCATGTACTAGGTCAGATATTTCGAGGAAAGGCACGCAAGGATAGATGCAGCAGGCATACTCAATGCTCCAACCAATCTTCTGACAAGCTTCCACTGCATGAGCTATGACGGGTACCGTCGGCGTCAAATCGTCTGAAAAAAAGGCTGGCCGGAGAAAAGGCGTCTCTGCGCCAGCGGCGCGTGCCACGTCGGCAATGCTCTCATCGTCAGTGGATACGATGATCTTTTCGAATAATCTCGACTGCAGGGCGTAGCCAATTGCCCAAGCAATCATCGGCTTACCGCAAAAAAACCTGATGTTTTTACGGGGAATACGTTTGCTGCCCCCGCGGGCTGGAATCACGCAGAGCTTCATAGCGTCATCTAAGCAGCTAGTTCTTGTGGGTAACGGGATTCTTCATAAGCAGATCGAAGAATGGGTAATGAAACGATCATTAGGCTTGCCCTGAGATTATGCATTGATCAAGAGCAGATTGCCATCAAGGGCAGTAGCCAATAGTATTTTATTCATACTACTTCTCAAGCAAAAACCAGGATGCATCGTCTTGGTGATACAAATACTTGTCGCGATGATAGGAAAAGCCGTACTTTACAAGAGTAAGTCCATACGTGGACATAAGCTCGCCTGCAAAGTCACGCTTGAAAAGCTTATCGGAATGACCCCTATACTCAATTGCGACTGGAGTTGGGTTATAATACTCGGAAACAAGTATATATTGATTCGAATGCTTGACTAAGTTCTCGTAAACGACGGGGAGCCTGGCGGGATCAATGTGAATGAGGACTGTATTTGTAAAAGTAAGATCATAGGTGATTCCCAAGTCTAATGGCTCAACTATAGTCTTTTGGTGTATGGTCGCAACCTTCCTGCTAGCAGCAATCTTGGCGGCTTCTTTATTTAGCTCCACGCCAGAGAGGCTGAGATTAGAATCAATCAGGCTTAGAGCATCTGTAACCGTTCACGGGGTGTGCCGGCCTGAGCTTGACATGACGTAGGCAGTCACCACTTCATGATTGATGCACAGCTCATTTGCTCAGCCTCTCAGCGCGCACCTTTCACTGCTCTGGTCGCTCTG
>Ga0247832_1006149_pt1 | contig 13385 bp, 12 predicted proteins | sample LaCruzMarch2015__10_FD_192407 | JGI IMG/M metagenome (GOLD analysis project Ga0247832, IMG submission 192407) | Freshwater microbial communities from meromictic Lake La Cruz, Castile-La Mancha, Spain - LaCruzMarch2015_4m | ecosystem: Environmental > Aquatic > Freshwater > Lake | place: Spain... | reverse complement strand
CGGAATGCGTTGTTGTTGAAGTCCGCTTCGTTCGTGTGTTGCAACCCATCCTCGCCCGGAGAGGATTGAGACAGGTCGAGGTGATCGGTTACACCGTTGAACTCTGCTTGGAGGTTGCAACCCATCCTCGCCCGGAGAGGATTGAGACCTAGTTTCAAAAGTCGGACTCATCTTCCGTTGTAACAGGTTGCAACCCATCCTCGCCCGGAGAGGATTGCGAGCCCTTTGAGTTCTTGGCTTCAGGGTTCGCAAGCATGGGATTCAGCCCATCCGTGCCCGGATGGGACTGACAGGCGGGGAGCATTGCCAAAGGATCCTAGATAGCCGTTGGCCGATGGCGGGCATACCGACGGCGCCGCAATTCCCCGTTCACTCGAACTCAAGTCACTAAGGCAACGAATCAGAATCGGTCAGGAAAGATAAGCCCACAATCACTTCAGAACCTGGCTCCGGCAGGCGAAGTGACGCGTCAAATTTCGAATCGATGTAGAGCACCTCAATCTTTCGATGGAGGGCGATCATTCCGGCAGCAACGCTCATGCTCTTCTTGCCGCCCGATGCATCGATGAAAATTCGGGGTGTGCTCGGCCGCTGCTGGCTGAGTGCTTCGAGCCAAGTCCCAACAGCTTGGTCCATCGACTTCACATCAGTAGGGTCACATACGACAGCGATCACAGCAGGAACCGGCCAGCCGCCGTGATGATTGGTAAACCAATCGCGAATCAAGTCGACGGACTCACTAACCCCTGCAGTTGCAATGAGAAGTAGGTGGCGCGGCCGTAAAGCCTCCGCAGTCAGAATTGTCGTCTGAGGAGAGCTTCCGACGAGGCTAATCAGCCCAAAGGCCGGTGGATTGCGCAGTTCATGCGTGAGCGTATTGCTCAACACCTGCGCGACCAGCGGCAGCAGGTTCTTGCGATAAAAAGAGTTCGCCTGCTCGATGGGGCTTCCGCTTCCGAAGGAAACCTTACCGGTAGCGATGTCGCGCCATTCGGTGACCAGCGTGATGAACCGAGCCTCCCTCACTGGGTGCGTTGGCTCTGGTACTGACATGTCGGGGAATTTGTCAGCCATCTCGTCCACGCTTTATGAAGTCAAACATTTTAAATGACCACTCGAGTAGTGCCTTGATCTCGTCCTCATCTGACAGCACATTCGGAGCAACTTGTCCGGCAACACCATCTCCGGGGTGCATTACAGAATTTCGCGAGTACTTCAGAGCCTTCAACGAGTTGTATGCGGACTTGTTGCCATTGAGGGGCGCGCCGGACTTGTTGCACTCGTCCCGGAGGGCATTGTTTGCCAGTTGGGTCAACACTTCGTAGAGGCTGTCGCGCTGTCCATTCGTGATCGCAAGTTCGGCTTCGCTCCGTAGTCCGTGCAAGTCCACAACCAGGCGTAGCAGCGCTTCATTGGCGAGGCTGAGGGCTCGGAGGTAATCGCGGCGCTTGCACGCGACTTGCGAGCGTGCTCGTAGTCCGAATGCGTCCCCGTCCGCTGTGATTCGGGTGAGCGCTTCTTCAACCGCCTTTGCGCAGACTGTTTCAATAGCCGATGTGGATTGAAACCTTCGCAGCATTCCCAACGCTTGACCGCGCGGTGCAGAAGACTTTCCGTACTGCATGATGGATTCGAAGTGCTGCGTTCGCTCAAGGCGCTGTTTGAGTTCGGTATTGGACGAAGCAAAAATTTCAGCAATGTGTCCAACATCGTCCATCAGTTGCAATTGCGCCAGCGCAGGAGTCAATTTGGCCAGTCGTGCGCTGTTCTCCAGCGATTGCGCAGGTTTACTGCCATCGCTGTTGGCCTGATCGAATGCCCCGTACAGGATCCCTGTGATTTCAATGTCATTAATCCAGCGAAGCGCGCCGAGGGCCAACAGGGCGTGCATCGGCATCGTGCGGTAGCCGTGCGTTATGTCGAGTACGACCTCACTTTGTGGGGCAACAGATTCCCGGATCGCTTCGAAGATGGCATCGGCATCGTTCGCGACTGCATAGAGTCGGACGTCTACCCCTAGCGCGATTGCAAAGTTCTGTTCAAATTCGCGAAGCAAGTCGCTTGTGATTGGACCCGTTTGCAGCGTTTTTTCAACTTTTCCTGCCCAAGTTAGCGCTGCTTCCGCAGAGTTTGGATCGGTTTGGGCAACAAAGTCGAGGAGTTGATCCCATCCGCTTGTCGGAGTGCCGATGATGACCCAACGGCTTGGAACGAGAGTACTGCGTCCATGTAAACTCTGCCACCTCATGTGGTTAAGTACGGCAGAGCCAAAGTAGGTTGTGGTGAATTCAAACCCATCTTCAAACCGGTAAGTGGCGACTTTATAGTTTCGATTTGATTCGGTTCGACCGATGAATGATATGAGGGTAGTCATTGAATTTACGTTGACCGTTTGCAGAGAGGCGGCGTTCCAGCGGTCGCGAAACTATTGATTGTCATTGGTGGTGCTCCGTCGAGTTTCCGCACCAATTACTAACAACGCAAGCGAAAGGCCCAATTGCGTGCAAGACATTCGCAGCTTTGCTAGCGTATCAGCCTGATCTGGTATGTATTTCCCGGCGGTTAGCGCTTCGGTAACGATTGTACGTCTCAAAGAAGGGGTAGACGCATGACTATGTATGTTTGCTATGACATCAGAGGCATTCAGTCGTTCATTTTTCGTATCCCGAAGTTGAAATACATCATTGGCGGAAGCGCCATCGTAGATCGATTTGACAGAGACTTCGCTCGTAATTTGGACGTGCCGGGCGTGCAGTGCTTGTTTGCGGGCGGGGGTCGCGGAACTTTTGAAGTTTCAGATGCGTCAAAGGTTTCACTACTAAGGGATCTCGTGTGTCAAGAAGCGCATCGGTTCGGTTTGGACATCCGATTTGGATGCAGTATCGACTACAGCGAAGCCTCGCGAGCCGCTACGGATCTCTATCCATTTCTTCCGAGCGAGTCTGAATTGGACGGGCAGCCTTGCGACATGAGCGGTTGCTATCCGGTTTCGCCCGCAGCCATGGTTAGTGGCAAGGCGAGTTCTATTCACCCGACAGTTATGCGGCGAATTTTCGATCGTGGCGACAAGATGTCGCGACGGTTTGAGGATCGATTGTTTGTTGGACTTGACTTGGGGCCCGAGTTGAAGCTGGACAACATTGCGTTTCTTTCTAACGTTGATGAGTCTGACGAAGATGGTTATGCGGGAGCAGTGGCGCTCGGTGGGCAAAATCGTTGGGCTGTTATCGCTATGGACGGGAACGACATCGGTAGCCAGTTCCTCAGCAAACGGTCAGCAGGCGACCTGAAGGACTGGGTCGGTCCGATGAGTGAAGCACTTGACGCCTGTTCCTTCAAAGCTGCGCAGGCCGGCATTGAAACGGTGGTACGAACTTGGTTCGCTGATACGCGCGATCAGAATCACACTTCTGCCGCGCACGGCCGTCAGCACGTCATTCCTGTTCGACCGCTGGTGGTTGGTGGAGATGATTTGGTGGTTCTGTGTCATGCTCGCTACGCATTTGACTTTGTAGAAGCTGCCACGAGGGCGTTTGAACGCGAAAGTGCGGTGTGGGCACAGTCCTACGCGCGCAAGCATCAGGGAAAGGAACTTTGGCCCGCTACTGGAGGGCGCATCTCCATAAGTGCGGGGGTTCTGTTCGCGTCAACGAAGTTGCCGCTGCATCTCGCGTTGCCGTACGCCGAGTTACTTCTTGCGAGTGCAAAGTGGCGAGGTCGCATGGACCCGATTGCGGGCGCGCCATCGCCAGCGTCGATTGATTGGGAACATGCAACAGAGAGTCTGCTTGACACACCCTCTGATCGGCGTAATCGGGAGCTTCGATTTGCTGACGAGGATCTTTGTGGGCAGGAAGTAACTCTCACTTGCAGGCCGTACACCATGGCCGGATTTCGCGAGCTTAGAGATTGGATAGAAGGGGAAGACGGGCTGTCTGAGCTCCCGAAATCCCTGATTCATTCGCTTCATGATGGTCTGCGCGCCGCATTCTGGGATCGTCAAGTGTTCTCGGCGCGGCTGGGGAAAAATTCAGCATTGCTGCAGATTGCGCTGAGTGAGGGGGAGAAAGCTATCCCCTCGGGGAGCCGTTGGTCGCTAAGCAACGCCGGGCGCCGAACCGACATTCTTGACGCGGCACTAATTTGGGAAGAGTCTGGCCGCATGGACCGCGAGAAAGGGCACGGCTTCTAATGTTGAGTATTTCCTTCACAGTGACGCTGATAAGTGATTCGGAACTTGGAACTGGCCTCGGGACTGAGACCGTGAATGATTTGGTTCCGCGTGATTCAAATGGGAATGCATATGTGCCAGCCTCGCATCTGAAGGGGCTTATGCGGGAGCATCTCGAAAGAGTATTTGTACTGCGTTCTTGGAACCGTGGGTTGCTTGATGCTGTTCTCGGTGCCGAGGGAACATTGCAAGGCTCTGCGCGGATGGGTGATGCAGTTCCGACCGCTGATATTGGTATTCGTACTATTTCGCGTACTTCGATCCGTGAATCGGGTACTGCCGAGGCAGGTTCGCTACGGACATCTGAAGCAATTGCGGCCACTTCTACATTCAACGGGACGCTGCATTGTGATGCTGACGTTGGCGCAGCAGAGGATGTCGCCGCTCGGCTTGGGTTGAAACTCATCTCGGCGGTCGGGGGAGGGCGCAATCGTGGAAGCGGTGCCTGCCGTATTGACATCGCCGGCGAGTTGCGTTCCCCTGGGGAGTTGCTCGTAGAACTCGATCGGTTGATCGGTAAGTGGAAACCGAAGGACCAAGGGGCACCAGTTACCGCAGTTGCACTCTCCGGGTCGAGCGCCGTCTGGTACGCGGTTGTGTTTCGTGCGGATGGCCCGGTCTGTTGTCCGGAAACACCCGTTGTCGGGGTGAACCACTTGAGCAGTGGAATCGCGGTGCCCTCAAGCGCCGTCCAGGGGGCTGTGCTAACTCGGCTCAATTCCGTTGCACCGGGATTGGCTTCGGCATGCTTTGCAAGTGCTCAGTTTCGATGCTGGCCGCTGCTTCCTGCAACTTCCGATGTGAGCCAGCAGATTATCCCGTATGCGGTTCGTGTTTCTCTGACGCATCGGATTAGCAAACTTCGAGATGTTGAAGGCCGCCACTTGTATTTGGACGAGGCGATCGAGCCATACCTATGGACGGATGTTCGGCGGGGCTCTTCGATGAAGGGGAGTGATGGCGTACTGCTTCGCGAGGCAACTGGCCGCGTGAAGGTTTGGCGTACAGCCGAGATGCCTCGAATCGTGACTGCGCACGGCGTACACGCTGGCGGCAGGAATCTGTATTCGATGGAGAGTCTTGCCCAAATGGTCTACAGCGGATTCATGGCAGTCCCCGAAGCAGCCGCAGAAACCATAGAGAAGATGTTTCATTCTGACTCGTATCTTTCAGTTGGGAAGTCGCGCTCGGTGCGCGGTGGCGGGCGTATTGAATTGCGCCGGATCGAGGCTTCGGCCTTTGATTCTTGGGCGCCGGCGCCGCGCGGGGCTGGCCAGGTATTTGTAGTGCAATCGCCGCTGGCTCTCCCTGATGGTCCCCTGCCATCGTGTGCAAACGACATGCTTTCGCAGTTGGTTCAGGCCAGTGGATTAGGCACTGTCGTCGAAGCCCATGCATCGGCTCGTGTGGTGTTTGGTTGGAATCGGTCAGTTGCCACAGCCCACATTGGACAGACGCAGCGCCTGCGAGCAACCCGTGTGATCTCGCCTGGGTCCGTGTTTGTTTTGGAGTCACCGGTGAGAGATTTGGAAATGGTTCTACTCAAGGGTATCGGTGCCGGCCGCGATCGAGGATTTGGTTCGATCTTGCCGCACCCAGGTGTGGCGACATCTAAGTTTGAGCGTGAGTTGAGGATTCCAGTGGTTAAATCAACTGATGAGGCTGGAAAGTGGGCGTTGAACTTGCATCGATTGTCGGTGGCGCAGGGGCGAGGGCCAACGCCGAGCCAGATTGGCGCACTTGCTGCTAAGGCCGCACAAGGACTCGATTTGGCGAAGGCGTCCGAATACCTCCGGGTTCAACAGAAGGAGCGGCCAGCTGGGTCCGCAGATGTCTGGCGGTCCGTTGCTTCAGAACTGGCAAACCTGCTCGCCAAGGAAAAATCGGTCGTTTGTAGGGCCTTTAGGGCATGGCAGGATTTGGCCATCATTCATCGCGAGTCAAAGCGTGAGAGGACAATATGAGTTTGGTACACCATCTGAAGTTCAGTCTTTCATTTCCCTCTGGCTTGTCGCCCGGAGATGGACAGTCCGGAAATTTACTGACGGTGTCCACCGACGGAAGTGGTCGACCGGTCTTGCGCGGTAGTTCCTTGTGCGGCGCCCTGCGGTCCGCCTATGCCCGTTCGATGGGGGAATCCAAGAAGGACGGGGCGAATGTATCAAAGTGGTTCGGCTTAGCGTTCAGTGATCGAAAGGATCAATCGGACAGTCGTCTGATTGTTGCGGACACCTTGCTCGATGTAGGGTTGGCCGGAAAGGCCATTCGTACCCACAATGCCATAGATCGCCATACTGGCGCCGCCATACACGGGGGTCTGTTTAGTTTGGAGTCCTTCCCGCCTGGAACCACCGGCGCGGTTCTCCTTACGCTCACAGATGTCAGTGGTGGCGGCGGCGAGGAATTCCTGCGGCAGATTAGCGGGATTTTAGAGTCGGGAATTCAATTGGGCGGGCGCTCAGCACGGGGAATTGGTCGAGTAGTCGTTCATTCGACCGTGCATCGTGCGTACGACCTGTCGCGCATTGAGGATCATGCAGCCTTTCTTGATGTGTGCTGGGGAAAACCGCTTGTTGGCCAGCCACTCGCGGGGATTTCGCCGCAAACGCAGTTGTCGTTGACTGTCACGTTCGGAATTCCGCGTGGCCAAGACCTTTGTGTTGGTGATGGCGATGGGCTTGATCACACCGTCGAGCCCCAGGCTGTTGTTGATGTTCATGGCATTCGGCTTTGGCGAATCCCGGGTTCTGCGTTGCGCGGTATCTTTAGGGGGTGGATTGCTCGGCTCGCTGCGCGTGATCGTTGGCCGGTCGCAGATAGTGTCGACAGAGAACTGGCAGAAAGGGCGGTGTTGGGGGGCTCGCCAAAGCGCTCCGGGCGTGATCTTGCTTGGGGGTTCATTGAAGACGAAGCAGAGCGTCGCCGCTTGCAAGTGGATCCAAGCCGAATCACTTGCCCGGTCATGAGGTTGTTCGGCAGTGCCTATTCCAAAGGTCGCATTCACTTCAGCGACTCAACATCAAAGGTCGGTGATGGGCAATCCCGCATGCATGTATCAATTGATCGATTCAGCGGGGGTGCGAACGACGGGTTTTTGTTCAGCCATGAAGCTATCACCGGCAATGCACGGTTCTGCGTTCAGATCACTGTCGATAGCCCAACTGAACAAGAGGCCGATTGGCTATTGAGCTCCTTGAGGGCGCTGGACATGGGTCTACTTCGGGTCGGAAGCAGCAAGTCATCGGGTCGCTTATGTATTCAGAGTCCGCCGATCGCGTCGGGGCGGCATTCTGAGCGCTTTAAAGACGTCCTACAACCGGTGGAGGTTAAGTAAGCCATGGCAAAGTTTTCGAACAGAGATCATCAAGATTCCAAGAAGCCTGATCCATACAACGCCCTTGGTTTAAGTTCTGAAGATCGAGTAGTTGGCTCAAAGGTTCCGAAAATTCACCAAACCGTTTCCAAACTTGGAAACAAAAATCTCTCGACTCTAGAACAGAAGAGTTACCGAGATTGGATGGCCGGTGCGAAGTTTCAAGAATTGACAGCGGAGCAGCAGAATCTGGCCAAGCGGCTCGCGGATCAAATTGATGCAAACACTAGCCAACTTGCTGACGCTGCAAATGTGTCGGCAATGTCCACAGCGGTGGTCGCGCCTCCAACTTCGCCGGCGCGGTCAGGTAGTTTCAGAATGGGGGAATCTATTGCACCGGCAAGTGCACTAGGAGAATCGTTTCATAATCCATACACATTCATTCCGTTCGGCGAACATCCAAAGCGCGGGCGCCACACACCACTCACCATCGATGAGATTGAGTTAGACCGCGTAAGCGGTGTTCTGGTTCTTGATGTGCGAACGATGTCTCCACTTTTGACATGTTCGCCTAAGGCGAAAAATCCCCAGGAACGCGATCACAAACAGTTCTCCGTGTTGGCAATCGGTCAGGATGTCATAGTTCCGGCAAGTGGAATACGGGGCGCACTACGGACACTCATGACCATCATTACCGGCGGCACGCTTGGTTATATCGATAGCGAGATTTTTCTCACTCAAGGCAGGGACAACAACCTTGGTCCAGCGGGTAAGAAGAGCCCTTCGGGCACCCCGCGTCGGGTGTTTCTTGCCGAGGTAGTTGAGGCTGGTAGTAGCACTCGCGCCGGACGGGTGCGTCTGGGGCAGACACGACTCATCAAGGCGAACGAAGCCGCGTTAAGTTACGGACGGGAGTTGCCGCGCCCAGAGCCAGGGGTCAAAGAAGTACCACTTTGGGCGGAGCTCCAAGATGATGTGTTAGACCAAACCGGAATGCACAGCCGTGTTCTGAGCTTTAGTACCCGAATGGATACGAAGCACTCTTGGCGCCTGAAGTTGTCTGGGCGTCCGGTCGACACGAAGGACCAGGGCAAGCGCGAGGGTGCTTTCTTAGGAGACGGCCCGGAGTTCGAGCTACCTGCGTTCTATTGGAGTGAATACCAAGGGAGGCATAGGCACGGCGATCATCCCCAGCTTCGGAACGGAGATCTGGTTTGGCTTGACCCAAACGACGTTGACATAGAGCGTATCGAACGACCCGACCAAATTTTGGGACTGCAGTGGGCCCGATGGGGGCGAACTGGGGAGCAGTTAGAAAAGTGCATTCTCCGCCACCACAAGGCAGTGTTTCCAGACAGCCTCAATGACGATGGAAATGTAGACGAGATATCGGATTTGTTTGGTCAGGTTCCGGTGTCACCGTCCGCCGCCGGTCCCTTCGCAGCTCGGATAAGGCCTGAGAACTTAGTATTTTTCGACAAGCGATCGTCAGTCAACATGGTTGCACTAGCGCCGCTATCGGCGCCTCACCCAGGTTGCGTGGCTTTTTATAGGGATGTTGATAGCGATGGTAAGGCGGGTCGAGAGAGCAAACTTCGCGGCTACAAGGTGTATCGCAACACGTTAGAGCGGGGATCGGCTGCGCCTTGGAAGTTTGAAACGCAGGGCAGTTACGGGAAGAAAGGCGAGCCTCTTGATTCGAAACAAAGATCCAATAAGTCGTGCGAACTATTGCCAGAAGGAGAGGATGGAACATTGAGAATTTCCTTCCGCTCGCTGACGCAGCGAGAACTTTCGTTGCTGGTACTTGCTTGCAGCGTTGATTGGCGCCTCGGTGGCGGAAAGCCCCTTGGGCTTGGCCATTGCCGCGTCACTAGAGCACACTTGGTGAACGAGAACGGTTCGTCGAGTGAACTCTTTCAGAGGTCGTTTGATGGATATCCAGATCCAGCGAATATTGGTTCTGTCTACAAGGAACACGTAATAGATTTGGTTTCTCGTGTCAATCTTTGGCACGAGAGTCAACGACCAGTGGTGCATCTCCGATATCCCCGCGCCGTCAACGAAAATAGATACAGCCTCAATCGCGGCGGCCATGTCTGGTTCGGTCGGCACGCGGCAGCCCGCAAGGGACAAGTAGCGGACGGTAGCGGCAAGTCAGGATTACAAATCTTGCGAACGAGCGGGAAGTTGAGTCAGCAGATTGGCGGTCGGAGTGAAGTTTCTCCACAACCCCTTCCGTCTTTCAGTGTCACTGATGTAAATGCCGATTTGCTTTATGGGTATGACTTGTTCAGTGGCGTTATGGATCGACGTGTGTTCGATGACAACTCCACTGTGTATTCGAACCTAGAGCCCTTCAACCCCGCAATTCACGCAAAGGAGTCACACCAAAGCGGTGGGAATACCAGTCAGAACAGTGCGACGCGACAAACATTCCGAGATGAGCGTCCATGAGCACGGAGTAGTGGCGGCGAGAATCGTAACTCCACGTACAACGGTTCCCCCTGCCGTTGCCATCAGAGGGTCAGGCAATATGACGTCTTGTCACACTCAACGCGTGACGGTGCTTGTGGCGTTGCACCATCGACCGGTTCTGTGATGGTTGTTCGAGTACTGAACAAGGCCACCAAATCGCCCACGGTTGGTATTGGACTTCGATCCTTGAACTGCGCAGCGATCTGTAGGCGGTGGACGCGAACCGTGGCACCATTCACAAGTTGGACATCGAGCCAGGCTGCGTGTCCGGTCCCCACACCGACGACTTTGCCTTGAATGTCGACGAGTGAGTTCTTTACTGATGGCGTTGAGAAACTGACCCAGCCTTCCGTGGCAAGTTGTTTGCGTGAAGCAGGGCAGCGGTGTCGCCATTGACACTTTCTGCACGCCCCATTCGTGATTCCCCTCGCCAGCCCTTCGAAATCGTGCTCCTTTAACTTTGAATCCGTTTCTCGTTTCAGTTTGACGAGTGCTTCGAATGCCTTCAAAGCATCTGCGGGAGCGATGGCCTTCTCGATGGTCTGCCCGGACTGGCTCTCAAGACGCCATTTCACAGGCCATTCCTTGTGATTCCGAAAAATCATTGCTGCGTAGATAAGCAATTGTTGCTCGTACTCTGGCTTGACTTCGAGATCATCTGCGCCCTCCTCCTGAAGTTGCCCCGTCTTGAAGTCGACAATCACAAGCCCATCTTCACCGCGTTCCAGTAGGTCGATCTTCCCCTTTATGCCGGTTTCTAAGTCGACGATCGGCCGCTCAGGTCCAAGTGTCAACGCGCCATCACCAAGACCGCTGCTGCCCAAGCGGGCAGTATCGACGGTCATTTGCGATAGGTATCGAGCCGCCAATGCCAAGCCTTGCTCTCGCCTACTTGCAAAGTTATGAATGTCGAGAAACAGTACTCGGTCAGTTTCTGAAAAATCTGGCAGCCATGACTTGCGATCTCCGGCAGCACGGGCGTCCTGCGCATCCTTGATATGTTTTCGGAGTCGCAGGTCGTACGCCTCATCCATCGTTTCGCCGTCCGCCAGTGGATGTTCGATCAGTTCGTGGATGACTGTTCCATGGACATTCCACGGGGGTGTCGGAAGCGATGGAAGTTCGCCCGTGATGAGTTCTCGAAGTGGGCACTCGCTCGCCCGAATGAACGATGAAGGGCTCCCATAAAATTCTCTGTGAAGAGACGTTCCGTAGACTGGAAGTTCGATCGGGAGCGTCATTGTGCTGCCTCGTTTCTGTTGCGAGCTTGAATCTCAACCCATGCTGGTCGCGCTTGAAGATTGAAGTAATCCATGAAGTACGGTTCAAATCCAGCTTGGCGAACGCTCTCGACAAACTTCGAGAATCGACACGGCCTTCGCATATCAGTGGCATTCCATAACGGATGGGTCACCACGAGCGCAGTTTCCTTTCCATTGAGAAGCATTCCCTGCGCACCAAGCCACGCAGTATCAGCCGCGTGTTGGACCTCATCTGGCAAAGGACACCGGTCGCTTTCGCGCAGTAACTTTCCGAACAATTTCGCAGACTGACGCGCCAGTTGCGGCACGGAGCGCAGGTCGTCAGCCGCCTGCCAATCACCATCAAGACCCATCGCTGTTTCGCCATGCGCAACCATCGTGCGGATGAGTGCCATTCCAGTCCGCCAATCGAGCAGAGGATCGATGAAGCGATTTCGATAGGATCGAAGACATTGATAGCAAGCGCGCTGACATGTGTCTCGATGTGCTTCGCTTCGCAGGGATTGCGCAAACGCAAAGCCATTTCTGACCGGTACCCGACTACAGAGCCACCCCTTATGAGGTTTCGGCGATCATAATCGATGCCGCCTTTCGTGTGTTTCCCGTCATTTCCATCCGTTGCACCAACCTTCGCGCCGCAGATACTTCGCACTTTGCCGCGTGTTCCGCCGGTGTTTGCTTGCCCAGCGCGCGCTGTGGTCGTCGATGGTTGTAATCCGCACGCCACCTTGCGCAAAGTAATTGCGCCTCCGCGAGTGTGGTAAAAATCTCGCTCGACAACAGCTCGTCGCGCAATCTGGAGTTGAAACTTTCAACGATTCCGTTCTGCCACGGCGCGCCTGGCTCGATGTACAGCGTGTTGGTTCCGCTTTCTTTACACCACTCTTTCATCACATCCGCGATGAACTCACTTCCATTGTCGCTGCGAATATTTTCTGGCGCGCCACGTATCGCGGTCAGTTCATCAAGCACCATAATCACATCGTGCGACTTCAATTTGCGTGAGACTTCAAGCGCAATATTTTCCCGCGTGTATTCATCCAGCACCACCAACATCTTGATTGGCCTGCCATCCGCCGTTCGATCAAAAATAAAATCCAGACCCCACACTTCGTTCTTGCGCGTCGATTGCTTGCGAAGAATCCCAGATTCCGCGGATCCAATTCTTCGCTTTTTCCTGCAGATTTGTGGCACTTTCAGACCTTCTTCTCGCCAGACATGCCGCAGTGGTTTGTGATTCACGCGCCAACCTTCACGACCCAACAAGTCTTGCATGTATCGCCAACCACGTCGCGGATGCTTGCGCGAGAGTGCGCGCAACCGTGTTGCAAGGCGTGTTCGATATGTGTTCTCAACAAGTTTTCTTCGCTGCACGCTTCGATGTTGACCAATGACGCGACACGCGCGGCGTTGCGAGATTGAGAAAATAGTTGTGACGTGTTGGATGGCCCGACGCCGTAGCGCCGGGCTTAGAATTCCCCCTTGGCCACCTCTTTCAAGATCTGAATGTCGAGTGCTTGATCCGCAACCAGACGCTTAAGCCGGCCGTTCTCACGCTCCAATTCTTTCAAGCGCTTCACCGCGTCGCGGTCGGTGGATCCGTACTCCGTTCGCCATCGATGCAGTGTCATCAAAGACACGCCAAGCGATTTCGCGACATCTTCAAGCGTCTTTCCCTGCGATAATGCCTCGTCAACTTCTCTCAACTTCGCCACGATCTCTTCTGGTCTGTGGCGTTTCCTAGTCATTGCACGCTTCATTCGAAACTCCTTCTGGCCCTGTTGGACCTGGTTTAGTTTCTCATAAGCGGTGGTCCTTTATCGAGGTCTCCTGTCAGGGCGCGATACTTTCTTGCGGATGCAAATACGTTGGCATTCTGTTCAATGTATTGCTTTGATCCGATCGCTGGCGCGCTCGCTCCCCGGTTGGCGCGAGCTGCCTCAGGAAATGCTGCCAAGAAACAAATGACTGACGCGTACTTGGCCTGCAGAGTCGGATCGACCTCACCCATTGCGTTGCGCGCAACTTCTTCTGCGTTCTGTATGAAGCTCATGGAAATCCCCTATAAAGAGTGTGACAAAAGCTTCAAAGTTCTGCGGTA
>Ga0247832_1006146_pt1 | contig 13386 bp, 10 predicted proteins | sample LaCruzMarch2015__10_FD_192407 | JGI IMG/M metagenome (GOLD analysis project Ga0247832, IMG submission 192407) | Freshwater microbial communities from meromictic Lake La Cruz, Castile-La Mancha, Spain - LaCruzMarch2015_4m | ecosystem: Environmental > Aquatic > Freshwater > Lake | place: Spain... | reverse complement strand
AGTGAAGGTTTAAGTAGGTAATCATTTGATGCTGCGATTCCAATCAATTTGAGGTCTAAAAGATGATCCTTTTTGCTGGGAGAAGGGTAGTCTACCTGGAGAAAACCTGGCGCACAGCCTTCAGCCAGGATAGCGCTTCCACTGAGTGTCAAAGATGGAGCAGTACCAAAACTCTTGGCTTCTAGGAATACCGCCGAGTCGTAAATTTTGTCGCGTACATCGGCCAAACCTAAGCGGATTGTATATTCTTGACAAGGCACAACCTTGGCTACCGCTTTGAACACTTTGGTGAAGCCATCATAAGTAGGCTGACGATTGGAGTGCAAGTTATCGACGTAGAGGTGAAAGTTTAACGTATCACATCCTGGAATCAGTGGGTTGGGAGGATGGAGCGTATTGATGGTAACCGGAAGTTGGGTGCCCGGAATTAAAGCAATGTTGCGCGGTTGATCATAGCCAGGGCCTTCGATAAAAAAGCCAAAAACATCATTGTAATCATCACAACTGAATTCGGGATATTCCTCAGAAGCAAAGCTGTAGCGGAAACTAAGGGTGTCTGCGAAAGGGACAAATGTAATTTCGAGTAAAGTGATGTTTTGTAAGTGACCCTGGGTAAGTTGAGCCAAATCGGGAAAATTGGCCGTGCTTTCATTGTCCCATGACGCAAAATCTTTGCCCGTTTTTTCAATGCCTGTGGTGATACCCGAGCTTGCTACATAACCAGTGCTCATTACAATACCGCTATCGACGCCTAATGCTGCTAATCCTCCCTTGAAATAACCAATAGACAAAGGATTACCCGTGTACGTTATTTTTTTGATGCTGACTCCTTCACTTAGCAAGTAGTCTTGAATGATTTTTGCTGGGGTAAGCTGGTCGTTGTTGCTGGCTTGAACCTGGAGGGTTTGAGTATATGCACTGTTGATTAGAAGTAATATATTGGTGAGTACAGCTAATAAGTACTTGATTTGACAGACCATTTGATTGAAAATAATACCCCTCCAGCACGATGTGATGCTGAAGGGGCATGCGTTTTATTTGCACAAATCTTGGAATCCAATGGCAGAATAGGTTAGTCCACTCAGAGTCCCACGTAGGGTTTTGCTCTTTTTCCCTCCAGTGTTGTAATTCGCGACCAACGACACTTCAACTTTACCATTTCTTTTCCCTGAGCAATACTCCAAGATGTAGTAGCTATAGGCCTCATCAGAAACCAGCTTACCAATTTCCAGAAATTTGGTTTCAAGTTGAGATTTGTCAGAAGCAGGCAGGAAGCCATCTAGACCAAAATCTTTCAGGTCTTGAAGATTGGTTTCGTTTCCAATCCCGAGTGATAAAAAACGAATTCGATCCTGAGAAACATTCTGGGCAGAATTGATCGCATTTAAAGCATCCGGTTTAGAATTACGACTGGCTTCGTCTCTGCCGTCGGTAAAGTAGACGACTGCCGCACCAGCAATGATCTCCTGTTTGGTGAATTCTGCCACGCGTAAATTGGCAATTGTAGCGCTTTGAATGACTGCACCATTTAGATTTGTTGAACCATCACTGCTGATTTGAGCCGTAATGCGACCAATTGCACTGGTTAGTTCGGTGCGATTGCTGGAAAAATTGACCAATTGCTTGATTTGAGCACTACCATCAAACCACCAAATGCCCATGGTGAAACTTGTTGATCCTGCTTCCGGCATCACCTTTTCCACAAAGCTTGTGGCTGCAGTTTTTAAATCTTCCAAATACGCAGAAGTGATACTTTTGCTGAGGTCGAGTACCAACATGGTGCTGAACTTGAATCGTTGCGGATTGAGCACGATTTTTTTGTTGGTTTCTGCATTGCTGGTCTTTTCGTCGAAGCAATTGTCTCCTTCCCCCTTTTCCCAAATCGAAAAATCTGTCTCTTGCAAGTTGGGAACAGGCTTACCGCTTGCGTTGTTCTCGCGGACCTGAAACAACACCGAGACTTTGTTAGATGGAGGTGTAGCCAGTACACGACCGCTGAGGTTGCTTATCTTGAGATCCTGCAAACTTTCGAGGCTACAGCCGTTGGGGGGCTTTACTTTCATTTTGAAAAGTTCGCAGGTGGTAAGGGTGAGGAGCAGGAGCACAAATGTGCATAACTTGAGTAATTGCATGGTTCTTGTGTTTTGATGAATGGTCAGAGATTGAGTGAATGACTCTATTCTATTTTTTGTAGAACAAATCTGATGGGGTTGATGTCGCCATTAGAGATGCTTTTGGTTTCTTCTTTATAGCCTGATTTTCTGGCGATTATATTTATTCTTTGCCCAAATTGGCCCCAGTCGACAGGGACAGTGCAATCGGTAGTACCGAATGATTTTCCATCAATTTCTACAGATGCTCCGGGGGGATCCGACGTTATATTGATGTTCGTTTTTCCGTCCACAGGGATCGGTGTACCCTTTTTTTCCATCAGAACCTTGAGCAGTTTAGGGTTCTTTGCGGCTAAATCACGATTGGGAAAGATGGCATCAGCAGCGACGACTAAGTTCTTGTTCTGAGGGATGTATCCCTCCATCTCAATTCTGAAACTAATGGTTGTTGATTTTTTGTCCTCCAGGGGGAGTACCTGGATTTTGGTTGGAGTTTCGCCAATGAACTCCCCTGTTTCGGCTAAAGAAACAGACGCAGCAGTAGGTGTGGTTAACACTTGATAGGCCGCATAATATTTTTTTGGCTCTAAACTGAAATTTAAATGCTCAGCATTGGTTCTGGAATCCGTATCTGAAGCGTACTTAGGCCTCAATTCGATTGTTCTTTCGACGGTTTTATAATCAGGGTGCTCAATCTTAAGGAGCCTTTTTTTGCTGGGGTCTCCAGTAAAAAACTCAATGGTTTTGGTTAAGGGTGTAGTCCCGATTTTTTCATTGTCAAGAAATACCTGAGCATTTTCTACGTCGGTTTCCACTTTGACGGTATGATAAAATCGCTCGGGCTTTAAGGTTAGCTTTGCCACATACCGGTTCGCTTGAGCATCCCTGTCGTTTCTAAATCTTTTGTTGGCAATGTACAAATTGAGATACTCTGTTCGATGATTGGATTGCGTAACAGAAATCTTTAAACTATCCGAATTTTTTGAGGTAAGGTTGTATTTGTACAAGTGATCAACAATTGGCGTATTCCCTATAAATGCTCCATTGATGTATGCCTGTGCATTGGAAGGCGTGGATTCGATTGAAACTGCGTAGTAATAACTGCTAGGTTTAAGCTCAGGGACATTTATTTCTGTAGCATAATTTTGCGCTTTCCGATAAGAATCAAAAAAACTTACATAAGTATTCTGTTCTACATTTTCATATCCATATTTTGAATAGAATAATTCTACTTTTTTTTTGGTTGAAAGAAAAGGCAACCCTTTGGTTTGTACATCCAGACGCGCTTTGTTGGCTACTGTCTCCGTCAGGGAAGACCCGTTTGCGACCCAAGCTTTCACATCGGTGTTTTCGGTAGCGGTTTTGATGTTCAATACTGCATATTTGCTCATGCAGGAAAAAGTGCTGATCAAGATGATCAGAGATAGTAGTAGCGGTGTCGACTTTTTCATGGTTTGGTGGTAGATTGTTCGGTATGTGTGAGTGAGGAAAATGCAGTGAATGTTAAAGCAGTTCTGATCCCTATTTCAACGAGAAACTTTGTACACCAAGAGTTTTTTTCTGGTTTTCGAAAACAGAAACAAAGTTTCTTTTAATAACGTAAGCTCTCCATCCAGACCTGGCTCAAGCACCTTTAGTTTGTTGTCTTGGTATAGGCAAAGACCCTGAGGAGTTGTAACAAACAAAGCGTTGTTGTCTAAAACCGCGAAGCTTGAAATGCCATCATTCAAGTGTACCAGCTCTTGTAAACCTTCATTTTTTGATAGGGAAACGATTCGATCGCCAAATGCTAAGAGGACAATTTCGCTATTCAGAAACATTAGACTATTTGGAACAAATGTCGCCGAACTATAAAGGGAGTTAAGCGCATCACCTTTAGCTTCATAGATATGAAAAGCGTGTTCATCTGAGCCGTAAATAAAAATGGAAGATTCAATGTTTTTGACATAGAAGAAACCTTGGGGTAGGCTGGCAATGGTTACCGTCTTTTGATCAGCTGAGGACTTGCTGTAAACCACCGTTTTTTGAGTGCGTTTGTGATACACCGAGAAAAAAGAGTTTTTTTGGTCGGGAGACAACTGAAATGACAGTAAAAAATCATTGGAGTCAGGTTTTTCAATCCAAACATTGGAGCTTAGGCTATAAAGTCCACCATTTGCAGGCATGATTAGTTCGTTGCCGACAAAGCAAAATTTACTGTTGTAATTTTTTAACTGCTCAGGGATGTCTAACTCAATTGTTTTTTGAATAGCCGTTTGAGCATCAATTTTGACACCATACAGTAAAAAGGCAGACAGCATTGTGAAAATGAATCGATTTCGCATACTTCGGTTATTTATTTATACTGTGCCATAGGTCTCCTAGTCCGGGAATAATGTTCAGAAGGTTCTTTTTTACTTTATTAAACACATCATCTACCATAACATCGGCTTGATCGGAATCAAGATCATTTGATTCTATAAAAAGCCGATCCATTAATGATGAATAATCTTTTACCAAGTCATTACCCACTTGATCAACGGTTTCCAATCCTCTGTTTTGCCAGTAATTCAGTGGTTTGGTAAAGCCTAAACCCTGGAAAAAACCAAGAATATCCTTTTCTTTCAAACTTTTCCAGGCATTGGGAAGGCTAAAAATGGGCTCGGCTAAATCTCCATTGAAATTATCATCGTCGATGACAGTCTCTGTAATTTTTTGGTCAAGGGTAGTTTTAATCAATTGAGAACCTTCATCAAGTATCGGATTAGAGTACGTTATGGATTTTCCAAACAGTTTCCCTTTGAATTCAGCTAAACTTTCTCGCTGTCTATCTAAGGTTTCTTGACTTTGGGTTCTGACCGCATTCAGCGCTAGTTGTTGCAATTGTGACATGTTAGCTCTGAATTCCAATAACCTTTGTCGGCGCAATTCTTCTTCTCTACGTCGCCTTTCTTCTTCTTCCCGGAGGCGTTTTAATCTTTCTTCTTCGGCTTTTATTTTTCTTTCTTCTTCCTCTTTTTTCTTTTTTTCTTCTTCCTGTTTTTTCCTCTCACCGTCTTCTACTGCTTTTTTTCTTATTTCTTCTAACTGTTGCAGTTTTGCTTCTTCCTCTAATTTCTTCTGTTTTGCTTCTTCTTTCTTAATTTCTTCTTGCTCTAACTGCTTTTGTTTATCTAGTCGTGCTTGCTCTTCAGCACGTTCTCGTTGGAGTTTTGCCTCTTCTGAAGCTTTAACGCTTAAAGGGTCCATATCCCAACCATACCTTTTTCCATTTTTTTCCACTGCAAATTGTACGTAAGGTTGTTTCATGCTTACGCTTTTCAGTCCAGCTGGATTAGCTTTACGACTAAACCCTCCATGTTCAGCTGTATTAACCGCATCAGGTTCTATATTGGTTTTTGATTCACCAGGACCAAGAGTTGATGCTATATTTTCACCTAGAGCAGAAACTATCCGTCCATCAGAAAGGGTATATTTTTTATCTGCGATGCTAACATCGTAGACGGTTACATTTTTTGTGTAGTTTGTTATTCTCCACCTCACATATCCATCGTAGCCAGATTTCCGTATACCAAATTCCAATCTAAATAATACTCCAGTGCTATTGGTGATTTCGTTAAATATTGTATAATTCCATGATGATTGCGCACTTACTGTAACTGTAAATAAAAGCGCTACGAGACAAAGTAGAAACATCGAATTTTTCATGTTTGACTTAGTTTTAATTGATAAAAATCATGGTTTAACAACATGATCTGGAATTGGGAGTCCTCGCTTTTCGAATTGATACACCATTTTTTCTAGGTTTAACAATTGATTTGTTAAACCTGGTAAGTCAGCATAAAAATCTTTGGTATACAAGGACTTAAAAGAAGTTTTAAAAATTTCGCTCAAAACCGGTTTATTCCTGGCATAGCTCTGAATTCTGTCCAAGATTCTGGATGGGTTATTGGCTTTGGTGAGTGCATAATAAATGGTTTGAGTAGCAATGCTTTCTGCGGGATTGGATTCATCATCAAGTAGTTCAGCAGGAAGAATAAACTCCGCGGAACGGGTAACAGACCTAAGTTCGGAATTGAACTGATCGTTAAATGCTATGTTGTCATTCACTATATCCACCGTAGTAGCGAAAAAGTTTATAGATGTTATGGGGTCGGCAGATAAAGTAGCAACGCCTGCGGCGGTGTTTGCAAGGGCGTTTAGGGTAGACCAAAAATTATGGGACTTCTGCTGCGCCAGTTGCGCATCCAGGTTTTCACAAAAACGATTTACCTCACCGATAAAGGAGTAGTAATCTTTGGCTTGGCCTTCCAGCTCGGAATACTCGGCTACCAGTTCGAGGCAGTCTGCAGATAGTTTAACGAGTTCGCTGTACGCAGGCTGATTTAGAGCTTTGGTACATTTGGCAATATGATTCAGCAAAAATACTTTAGACTGCACTTTTACTTGCTCACTTGCGGTCATATCATCTGCCAGCATGTAGCAGGCATACAATTGATTCAATGCCTCAGCATATTTCTGTGTTTTTTCATATTGTAAGGCAGCATAAAAGTAATTGCTGAATACGCCGGGTGAGTGGTATAAAGGTTCAGTTATCCTGGCGACTACCTTTTTTGTATCCCAAGCAATGTTTCTATTTTGAGAGAAATTGGTAGGTACCTGCTTAGTATTATAGAATTTGAGAACATTTAGTGCAGCATCCCCTGCTGCAGATTTTTTTGAGATGTGTATGGGAATAAATCTTTCCTGATTAAAAATGGAATCCCGTTCCGGAAACATGGGCGCCTTGTGTACTTTGTTAGAAGCATTGGTTGAAAATAAATGACTCGATTTTTTTACATCTGGTAAGTCTAGTTTAATATTTTTGAAGGCTTTATTCTGACTTGCGTTTAAATGAAATGGATAAAATTTTAAATCAGTACTTGCAGTTTTTAAAGAATGTATGCATGAACTAAAAATGAGAATTAGGCTTTCTTGAGTCAGGGGACGAGTCCAGGAGGGACGAGTTATCCCTTCTCGCTCTACTTCGACTTCATATACTTCCCGGTTAGTTTGGCGCTCAAAAGTTAATTTTACGCTTGAACCTTCCTCCCCTTCTAATCGATCGTACAGATTATCCATGCCTGTAGAACCTGCTGTATTTCCATGATTTTTGATCAAAATATCTCCAATTGATGAATAAATCACAGAACCCGGCGCGATAGCAGCCACTGTAGTTCCATTAACTTTGGTCAAAATGTCTCCAATTGATACAGAAGTGGAAAGAAGGTTACTGTTTGGGAAAATTTCTTTTAATTGAAGACCAGATTTGGTTGGGTTTAAAACAATACCAACTCCGAAAACGGGATTTTTATTTACAAGTTTTTCAATAGAGACGGTGTCTTTAGACTTGACTTGACCGTCCTTGAAATAAGACACTATCATTGTAGCGTTTTGAATTTTCACTCTAAAAGCAAAATTTGCCTGGGATGGATGCTCAACTAGTTCAGGGAAAACCTCATTTTTACCTGCCATAATGGGGTATTCCTGGAGTGCTCTTTTGAACAGTTGAGAATAGTTAAGATGAGATTTTTCATCGTAGACATCAACGATTCCCAGGGTTAGTTTTTTAGCTTGATTTTTTTTGTTTGAGGTGCTGGAGCTTTCAGAAGCAGTCAATTTTTTATCCTCTCCTTTAGATGATGCAGGATTTGTGGTCTTTGCCAGTGATTGATCGAGTTCACTGGCAATCAACACCATGCCGTCCCCATCAAAACGTGTGATTTTGCCTGAAGATAGTTTGATGTTTTTCAACCAGTTTTGGTCTTTTTTCAAGTCTGGCAAAGCATCAGTCAGGTTCACGAAACAGGTTGCGGTAAAGATATTATTGCCCTCTTCTTGTAGGTCTTTACAAAGATTTACAAGCTGGGTGTATTTATTTCCTTTATGCTCAATACTAATTTCAATTGAATAAGATTTAGGTGCAATCATTGCAGGATTCAGCCGGTTTGAAAGCGTTTTGGCTTCAAATGACTTGTCTTTAAGCGTAAACGCGCTAAATTCTATCGGTTTTTTATACAACACATAAAGGCTAACAACATCATAATCCTTTCTAATTATGGCTTCAAGATTCATGGTGCCACTTGCCAGCAACGTCGGATGGTTGGTCGCTACATTGGTGAAAACCGCTTTTGCTTCCGGGTAGTAGATGTGCTTTTTTTCTTGATCTACAGATGAAGCCCCCCAGGAGAAGCTTTTGTTTTGAGCAGACGCAAATTCAGTATAAAGCAGTACTAATAGAATGAAGAAGAATAGTTTTTTCATGTTACTTTATTTTTCAAGGCAATTCAATTCAATTGGAACGGGCAAGCCTGAAGCCGATGGAGTAGCCTCGGGTTAAAGGAGAACGGTTAAGACGGCTGGACACCCTCACTCCCTCTTTTCCCAAATCCCATGATCCCCCTCTAATGACTCGATCTGTGCCAGTGCTTGGTCCGGTAGGATTGGTCTGGTTGGATGAAGGGTATTGGCCAAAACGGTCGCTGCACCATTCATTCACATTTCCACTCATGTCATATAGTCCCCATGTGTTGGGACGTAGACCTTTAACTGGTTGGGTCTTTCCCAATGCGTTGGAAACGAAATAAGCTACGTTGGTAGGCAAATTACTTCCTGCATAAAAATTGGTACTAGATCCCGCCCTGGCTGCATACTCCCACTCCGCTTCGGTAGGCAGCCGATAGGTGTAACCAGAAAGTGTATTTAATTTTGAAATAAATAGTTGAACATCATTCCAAGACACCCTTTCGGCAGGGCATGTGGGGCAACTGTGCAAGGGGGGAGTAAAGTGGAAGGGAGTAGTTTTCATGATTCTTTGCCATTCAGTCTGGGTGACTTCCGTTTCAGCCATTAAAAAGTCGTTGCTTATAGTTACATTTCTTGTTGGCCTTTCATTGGCGTCGCAACTTGTGAATCCGGAGGTACAACCCATGGAGAAACTACCTTTGGGAATTTGCTTCATTTTATTTTTAAACGGATCGATGAATATCGTTGTATCCTTAGAATCAGTTCTGCCTCCTATCCCTGTGATGGAGAGTTTTACGGTTATTTCACCGCTCAAAGAATAGGAATGTGTTAAGGAACTGGTGGTAACTATTCGCCCATCGCCCATTTCCCAGCGGTAGGAAAGCGCATTTTTCGATTGACTTGTAAATACAATTTGGTCCCCAATGCCAATCCGAGTAGAAGGACTGAAACTAAAATCTGCAACTAGTATAGGCGAGTTGACTGAAATGAATTTTGACTGAATATTGTTACCGGTATAGTTGGAAACAGTCAGCGTGATCTTCTTCACACCTGTGGATGTATAAGTGTGAACGGGGTTTAATTCTGAAGATGGAGACGTACCATCACCAAAATCCCAACTGTATTGTTCGCCATGTTTTGAGTTATTGGTCACGGAAAATGACTCATTCACTAAAACATTGGAAGGAATAGTAAAGTCAGCTTCTGGAGGATATACGTCAGGTATTTCTTCGTACTGACACTGCCAATTGAAGCAAGCGATCAGGATAATTAGAATGATTTGTTGTTGTTTCATGGCTACTTAGAATTTCGTAGTGGAATAGAAAGAGCTACTCCGTTTGGTAAAAAATTATAAAATTGAAGCTTGGAATTGTTGCTAAGAAGACTGGCATTAGAAATAAAGCTCACTTTAGGCGTTGCCGTTCTATCCCCTTTTTTAAAGAGTGTAATTAACCCTATGGTGAGCGAAACAGCACTACCAGCGGCGCATGCTTGAGCAATTAGTAATTTTGAGTTAGCTTGATCTATATAACCCTCCCGATAGAGCTCGGTATAAGTTGGAGATAGAGGATTACGGTCATCTTTATAGGTTTGATATAAATCTTGTGATTGCTTGTAAGTTAGGTATGAATAAGCTCCTGCGGCTATACCAACAGATGTTAAAATGATCGGTAGAACCTTATTTTTTCCATTGGCAGTGTAAACCTCTTTTGCCTTTGTTGCGGGCACATTTTTTTGTACATTAGAGGTATTGCTTATCAGCGAACTGAAAGGGAAACGACCATTTCCATTTAATAAGCCTACAATTTTTGTGATATTGACACAAACAAGTTTGTCGTCATTGCTATTGATTACAATGCCTACTAGCCCTTTATCCGAGATTACAGGTACCCCATCGATTCTTCCGAAATCTATTGAAGTGTTAAAAGCAATGGAATCTTGAATAAAAGTGGCCTTGCCTAAGGGTTGTATGCTAGAGTCATTTGTGTTTTTGAGGAATAGACAAGCAGCAAATTGATTGGGATTTAGGTCTGTTTTTAGTGATTCCAATTTGGAAGTTGAAGGCTTAGGTATTTCCAGTAATGTGATATTTAGGTTATGCCATTTATTCAATACGGATGATTCAATGAGTTGGTCCCCTATTTGAACTTTGACCCCAGGTTTATTGCTAGCGCCTCTTCCGGGAGAGGAGGATACTAAACTGCCAGAAGTGACTATAAACAATGAAGATTCACTTTCACCGGTGATTAAACCATATCCTAAATTAGAGATACCAGCACTATCCGAACGAATAGCAACCATGTTCTTTATTACTGTAGCAGCTGTTTTTTCTAGGTTCTTATCTATTTGGGCCTCTATCGTTAACCCATAGCTAAAAACTAGACACAGTAACAAATAATTTAGTAATCGTAATAATTTTATATTCATAGTTATGAAGATTTGAGTTTAAAGAAATCACTAAACGAATATCGATTTTCCATGATTCCTTGGAAAGTTGTTTGGTATGTGAGTGTGAGGAAAATACAGTGAATATTGTAAAGTTTTAGGGTACTAGAGCAGACGAATATGAGACTGCCCTAGCGGTCTCCCTAAAAAGCTTTATAATATTAATTTTTCACACAACCATATATTGCTCTCCATCAGGCCCTGTTTCAAACTTTACTAGTTTTCCTACTTCACCATCTTCTGATTTTACAAGTTCATCAGATACGGCCAATGCTCCATTCTTTGTTTCATAGCCTTTACCTCTTAGTGTTATGTTGTTTGGAATTGTAATGGCTGCTCTTATCTCTGAGCTTTGGGGACCAGTTGTTTTTTGAGCTTCTTTTTCGTCGTAGTATTCATTGACTTCATCCCAAACATTGGCGGCACCCTTGAGTGTATCCCTAATTCCAATACTACTTCTCGCTGAATTTAGTCCCAATAAGGTTGGTTGAGTCCCAGGTGTTTTTGCAAAAGCGTACATGCTACGAATATGTTCCCATATGTTTGGTACTCCGATCTGTTGATAATTACTATTTTGCTGCAATAAATATTGCATTTGTCTAAAGTGTTCAGTCTGAAGCCAGGTATAGTATTGCTGCTGCTGCCGATAATAAGCATCCCATTGATTTACAGCTTGCTGATAAGCATACATTTGCTGATACTGAGCTAAATTATTATAATTATAGCCCTGATGATACCCAAAATTCGTTATCTGTTGGGCATCAACCTTGTTGAATATTCCTGTTTTGGGTCTTAAGATAGTAACTACCTTTTTTACTCCACGAGGAAATGGTAGGGTAATATCCTTGGAAGGTTCGAGGAACTCTTCTACTAGCCCCCATGGGTTGGCAATGGTAAATCCAGCTGTGAGTGCTAAGGATTTCAAGAACACATTTCTTTCCATTATTTTAGTGTTTTTGTCAGTTAAATATTAGTTATGTTTTTGAATACCAATAGTATCCATTCCCTGAAACAAGTAGAGTCCATATACCTTTCCTGAAAGGTAGTATCTTCCAATTTTAGTATTTCCAGAAGTGTCTTCGTCTAACTGAAGAAAAAATTCTCCCGAAGAAGAGGTATGAGAAAACCCACTCTGTGATTCAAGGGTGAAAAAATTTCCATTCAAAGCATATTGAATGGGAGAAAGAGTGTGATTGAATATGATCACTTCTTTTCCTGTTAGTGGTTCTTGATTTATGGGCCTATCAGGAGGCGTTTTTGAAATATTGATTTGATTTTCTTGCTGAGCAGCTTTGAGTTGTTGTGCGTTGAACTTTTGAAATTGTTCATATGCAACTTGAGTCATCACTGCAGTATTTCCACTTAGAATAGCTCCTGCTTGAGAAATTCTCTTTTGTAGATCACTGGTTTGTAATTTGGCGACCCCAAAATCTACATAAACACTTCCTGATCCTTCTGAAGAGGCTCGTAAAATGTCCTTTCCATCATGGCTCACCCTGACCCTTGTCGGATCAACGTTCAATGGGCGTTCACCTTTTATAGTTGGTACTACTTCGGTGTTGAACCATTTTTTGAGCCCACCAAATTGAGCATTTATCCTTGTAAATACTCCAGTAATAAGAACGAGATGAATAGTTAATAACCAAATTTTCATGTTTGTCAAATTTATTTAATAAAAATTTCCTTACCTCACCTCCACCCATCGCCTCACCCCCAGCTTCTCCTTTATCCGCCTTTTATGCGTATTCACCGTATTCATCGACACAAACAGTTGCTGGCCGATTTCTTTACTGCTGAGGCCTTTGAGTACAAATTGCAGCACTTCCCGTTCTCGGTTGCTCAGTACCTGCAACTTATCCAGCACTACAACTGAACTGCGGAGCCGGATTAAGTGCAAAGTGGCCATCAACTGGGGTTCAGTCACTGGATGCACCAGTACAGCTTGTGGTTCAATGTCAAGGGCAGTTTCCAATGCAGGAATGTCCAGTTCATCGCAGCAAGCCAATACTCCACACCTGGTTTGAGTCTGGAAAGCTTGTATGAGCTGACTTTCACGAGCATTTATAGGCAACATCACCACGCAGAGATTGGGCTGGCGTTCCTGCCAAATCTCTGCATAGTGCAATTCGTCTATGGATACCTCCCAATATTTTTCGCTGTATCTTTCAAACAGCGTATTATAAGAAGCCAATCGGCGATTTTGGTCATGAATCATCAATATGCGCATAGCTATCCCTGAATCATCACTGACGGTGAAGCACAATACTTGTTGAATAAATAATCATGTGTCATATCTGGTCGGATTGATCCGAAACAGAAAAATTCAGTTATTGGGTCAATGACTACACTTGATAGCACCCAAATAGTTTGGGTTATCAAAACAGAGCGAATTTTTTGGGATAATATGCAATAAAAAGGAGTGTCGATACGCAGTAGTAAAATTACTATGCATTCAAAGGATTCCTTGTCACCGTTTATGGTGAATTTTGACCATTACCATCCCAAAGGAAGCAATAATGCCCATGCTTCAATTTGTCGGCGTTGATTGCTTTTTACGGATGGTTGG
>Ga0247832_1006145_pt1 | contig 13387 bp, 9 predicted proteins | sample LaCruzMarch2015__10_FD_192407 | JGI IMG/M metagenome (GOLD analysis project Ga0247832, IMG submission 192407) | Freshwater microbial communities from meromictic Lake La Cruz, Castile-La Mancha, Spain - LaCruzMarch2015_4m | ecosystem: Environmental > Aquatic > Freshwater > Lake | place: Spain... | reverse complement strand
AATTTATCGTGAATTAGGCGAGCCAAGTGATCTTAGCCACGCTAGTATTGCTTTTTGGCTTAGAACCAATATTGGCGATCTTAATATTTTAATTAATAAAAAATACTATATTATAGAAAGTACTCTAGAAATTGGCATACTAGAAGATAGCGGAGATACATTTACAGATATCGAAAAGAGTATTTTTAAAATGCTTTATAGCATTCATTACTATGAAAGACTTTTCCGCAACGCCCTTGGCGCAGCTAGTACAGATAGCACAATTGAAATTGATCAAAATGGATTTAGAGCAAAAAGAGTTAACAAAAACGAATTAGCAAAAACTTATTCTGATCTTAGAAAACAAATTGTTAGCGAATTAGATATTCTTACTAGAAATTATAACCTTAATGAATCCCAACCACTGCAAGTAGCAGGAGACGATACAATAGAGGCCCCAAGCAGATCTTATAGTTATAGTAGAAATATAGAAAGTTTATAAACTTATGGCAAGCTTTATATCAGCAAATGATGAAGCTTGGTTTTCTGATGCAGCAACCCAATGGTTTGATACTTTTAAAAGACTTATTACAGTTCACAAAGAACCAATTAAAAAAATTAAAAATAATATAGATACTCAATTATTTGGTTATGGTCAAAATGGACAAGCAACTTCTCAACAAGTAGAATACATTCCACGAAGCCAAGATTTTTATGGTGTTATAAAATATAATAACAATCAAGATTTAAATTTAATAGCAGATATTAACGCTTATGTTGCAAGCCAAAATTACGTTACAATGATTGTGGATTCTACTGCTAGAGATTATATATCAAAAGAAAAAACAGAAAAAATTGCATTTGATGGAAAATCTTTTAATGTTATATCTAATGGAACAGTAAAATATTATTTTACAAAACAATATTATGAATTTATTATCAAGGAGGTAACATAATGCCTGTTTCTATAAATAGATCAGTTTTAATGAAATCTTTAAAAACTTTTGATCTTTCCTCATTAAAAGACCAAGCTCTTCAACAAGCTCAAGAAGAAATGAGCAAAATAAAACAAGAACTTTTAGAAGATTATAATGATCATCCTGTTACTAAAGAATTAGAAGCTGGCGCTGATTCAGAAAATATTTCTCAAACTTTAAATGGAATTGGAAATTTAACAACTTATATAGGATTTCAAGAAGGATCTAATCCAACAGAACCAGTAAGAGATAAATTGAAAACTGTAACTTTAAATCCTAAAGGAAAAGTTTCTGATAATGATTCTAATTTATCTTTTGAATTTGAAGTTATTGCTCCTTCAATTGAAGAAATCGAATCGGTTGGATCTTTGCCATTTGAACAAGGAAATAGTTGGATTAGAGGAATAGAAAATGGCATATCTGGATTTGGAGCATATATTTATGGTAGAATGTTTAAAAATAGTAGATCAGGAAAAGGATTACAAGGAAGAAAAACTTTTAGACAAGGTAACTTTAGACCTGTATCATATATGAATGAGATAATGAATAAATTCTATTTAAAAATTAAAAGATGAAACCTCAAGTTGATAATATAGTAATGTCGAATATGCTTCTTTGGTTAGATAATCAAATATTATCTAAAGGAGAAGCTTTTACTAATTATTCTGGTAATTTTTATCCAGTTGATAGTTTGGTTAATGGATTTTATACTTATGGTTTGCCATTTAAACAAGTTGTAGCAGATGCATCTATTAGTGGTGCTAATTTAATGTCTGGCATATATTTGAATGGTACATATATAAATCCAGGAACTAGTGGATTTTCTGGTATTAATCCAAATGTAGGATACGCTTTCTTTTCTTCTGATCCAGCTGGTAGTGGCATAAGTGGTAATTATGCTGTGAAAGATTTTAATATATATTTAACTAGTTTAGCTGAAGAACAATTAATATTTGAAACAAAATTTGAAATTAACCCTAAAGTAACACAAAATCCAACTGGAATATCCACTTCAGCATTAACTTATCCAGCTATATTTCTAAAAAACAATGGTGGTCAAAATAAACCATTTGCTTTAGGTGGTCAAGATGAGACTTTATTACAAATAAGAGCAATAGTAATGGCAGATAATTTGTTCTCTTTGGACGCAGTTTGCTCCATTTTAAGAGATACAGCCAGAAAAAATATGCCTTTAATATCACAAGGCAATATGCCTTTTGATAATTATGGTATAACCAAGAATAATAATTTTAATTATATTAATCTTGTTTCTGGTATAGTTAATCCAAATTTAATCTATGTTAAAACTGTCAACGTTAGCAAAATCATACCCTATAGGTATGAATATCAGAATAACGTTAATCCAGAGATATTCAGTGCTTTTGTGGATTTTGAACTATCAGATTTCAGATATCCACATGCATAATTATTTCTCTTTGCTTTAAAAACAATGTAATAAACAGTATAACTTAAGGAGAATTTTTATATGGCAAGAAAAAGAGTAATTTATCAATCAGAAGCAGTTTTTGTAGGACCAAGTGGAGGTGGAAGTAGCGTCTCTAACGCTTATTCACTATCAAAACAACTAAACCGCGTACAAAGCGCAAACTATAGTTTTAATATCGCTAGACAAAATGTAAATCAATTTGGCCAAATCGGTGCAATTGATCAAGTTATTCTTGAAGCTCCAACAGTTAGTTTAGATTTTTCTTATTATGCAAATTCTGGAGAAAATGAAGCAACTTTCGGATTAGCTTTGGGAACAGATGGAAATGCAACCGTTCCTGCTCTTAGAAATATTCTAAGTGGCGGAGCAAATGCCCAAGATACAAAAAATTATTATATCGTAGTTGCTCCAGAAGGAACAGATGCGAATTTAAATCAAACAGACGTAACTGGAAATGGAAAAGTTATTGGAATTGGAAACGCAGGATTAACTTCTTATAGTATTAATGCTGCAGTAGGAAGTTTCCCAACCGTTTCAGTTTCAGCAGAAGGCTTGAATATGAGATTCTACGATAAAACCACTGGAACCGTACCAGCAATTAATCCTGCAGACGGAAGTGATGCTACTGGAATTTTTGCTATTTCTGGTTTAACAACTGGAGCTGGATATACAGCTCTAAGACCAGGTGATATCACAGTAACATTCTCTGGCGCGAAAGGCGTAGTAGAAGAAGATCTAAAAATCCAAGACTTTACAATTAGCTTTGACCTTGGAAGAGATCCAATTCAAAAATTAGGAAATAGATTTGCTTTCTCAAGAGAAATCACATTCCCAGTAACAGTTAGTGCATCAATTAACGCAGTACTTGGAGATATTGAAGCAGAAAATCTTGCTGAAGTAATTGCTTCTGATTGTGCAGATGCAGATCTAACAATCAATATGTTATCTCCAAAAACTTGTGAAGGTGGAGCTCAATCTAGAGCATTGAAATATACTCTAAAAGGAGCTAAACTAACATCTCAATCATTCACAAGTTCAATCGGAGCTAATAAATCAATCTCTCTACAATATTCAGCATTCTTGGGTGGCCCAAGTGAAACTGCTAAGGGATTGTTTATTGATGCCCCAGCACCTTAATATAATTAATAATTAATTGTTAATATTAAAAGCCCCGCTTCGGCGGGGTTTTTAGTGTAAACATATGTAGGTAAAAGGTTGGTCAAAAGGTATAAGTTATGCAAAATAATAATAAAGTAAAAGATTACGTATCTTTTCAGATACATAAGAGTTTAGTTAATTTATATAAAAGATATCTTAATTTAATAGAAGATATTCAAGAAGATCACAACTCTATGATAGATAAAATATCAAGTAAAATAGATCAAAATACATTAAAAAATATAGATTATTTTGATGATAATAAATATAATTACTTAAGAAAGAAAATACTTGATATAGGTAACGAAACCATAAGAGATATAGAGAAAAACTTTGACTTTATTAAAATGGAATTTAAAGATGAAAATGAAAAATAAATACATTAGCTTTCCTATTGACGCTATTATCCAAGCTAACTTGGAAATGCAAGCAATACAAAGAGAATTAAACAAATTAGGAATTAAAAATCCTTCTTTGAATACATTTAAAAATAAGAATTTTTTAAATCAATACAGCTCTTGGAATGAAGAAAAACAAAATGTTTTTATAAAATTAATTGGCGGAAATGCCAACTATAAAAAAACAAAAGGTTTTATTGAATCTTTGAAAGTGGGATAATAAATTATGAATAAAAAAATATATGAATTTACAATAAGCAAACAAGAAGAAGTTGATAAAACAGAAACAAAAATTGAAGATGGCAAAGAGATTTCTATTACTTCTAAAGTAACAGAAGCTGTTCCACGTAAATTCTTCATCAAAAAACCAACTAGAGCATTATTCGAAGAAGCAGAATTATTTTATGCTGTTAGATTATCAGAAGGAATTAAAGCTGGCCTATTAACTAGGTCTTTGTTATCTAAAAGATATTCTAATGATGGTGGAGCATTAAGCGATCAAGACAAAGGAAAATATGCAGAGCTTTATGTAAGATTATTTGAAAAGCAAAATGAATTTCAAAAATTATCAATAATAGATAAAAATGATAGAAACAAAGAAGCTCAAGAGTATTTTGATAAATTAAGTTCTGAGATCATTAACTTAAGAACAGAGATTCAAGATTTTGAAATTGCACAAGCTAGTTTATTCGATCAAACTGCTGAAAATAGAGCTAGAAATAAAACTATCCTATGGTGGATTTTGCATTTGTCTTTTATGATTGATAAAGAAGGAAAAGAATCTCAATTATTTGGAGAAGGATCATTTGACGAAAAGCTTGCTCTTTATGATGGGATAGAAGATAGTCAAGACGAATGGTTAAAAACTGTAGTTAAAAAGTTTGCTTTTTATGTTAGCTTTTGGTATATGGGAAGAGCTAGCACACAAGAAGAGTTTGAGAAATTAGTAACATTTGAAAATGTATAATCTTGAACCAAGAGGAATATAAATTACTTTATCATGATATATTGAATGGCTATTCATTTTACAATGATAGTAAAGATTCATTTTATATAAAACATTTTTGTTTAAAAGATCTAAACGTAGTTAATAAAAAAAAAATAGAAATCGAAACTAAAGCTAAAAGATTAGGTCTTTTGGATGAAAAAACCCAGCTTCAAAATTTAATCGATAAGGATTCTTGGTCTAAAGATAAAGAAGACCAAATAGATAAACTCAAAAGCTTTATAAAGAATTTAAAATACACAAAATCAAAATTAATCGTTTCTAGAGATATAGAAAATATGAATTCTCAAATTAAAGAAAATGAGGATAAATTAGATATACTTTTAAAAGAAAGACAAGAACTTTTGGGTACTACTTTAGAGTCTTATAGTGGCAAAAAAATAAGCGAATATTATGTTTATGTATCTCTTTATAAAGATGAATCTCTAAAGAATAAACTATTAACAAGTCAAGAATTTGAAGATCTTGAATATGAAGAGTTATACGCTTTGTATACTAAATATAATATTGGTTTATCTGGATTGAATGAAAAAAATCTTAAGAAAGTAGCTTTATCTGGTTTTTTCTTAAATTCATTTTATTTATGTGATGATAATCCATATACATTTTTTGGCAAACCTATTATTGATCTTACTTTTATACAAAGCGAATTATTTTCTTATGCCAAATATTTTAAAGGTATATTAACTAACAGTACAACAAAAGCGCCAGATAATGTACTTAATGATCCAGAAGCATTAGTGGATTGGTATGAAGGATCAAAAAATGCAGCTGAAGTTGCTCGTAATACGAAAAGTAAAAATTCAGAAGAAACGCTAGGAAGCTCTTTGGTAGGAGCATCAAAGGAAGACCTTAAGAAAATGGGCATGAAAAATACAGATAATATTAGCTTAACTGAAGAAGCTAAAAAGAAAGGTGGATCGTTGTCATTCCAAGACCTCATAAAATTACATAATGCTTAATATTTAGTGTAATTTATCACAGGAAAGAGGTATAAGGAATGGCTAATGTAGTCGGAAAAGTCCCAGTAGGTGCAGATACAAGGCCACTAGAGAATGACATCTCGGCGGCCCTTAGTAAAAATTATCAATTAAAGGGATTAAATGAAAAGGCGTTTTCTCAACCTCTTGGTAGAATTACTGGTGCAGTAGATGAATTTAGAAAATCATTAGATGCGTCTAATGCTCGTGTTCTTGCGTTCGGAGCTTCTGCTGGTGCAATTTTCGCTGTTCAAAAAGGTTTTGAAAAATTAATTACTACCACAATTAATGTTCAAAAAAATCTAACAGATATTAATACTATATTAGGTTTAAGTGCAAAAAATCTTTCTAATTTTGGCGATCAATTATTTAAAGTAGCTGGTCAAACAGGGCAAAGTTTTGAAACTGTATCTCAAGCAGCAGTTGAATTTTCTAGACAAGGTCTTGGCGTAGAAGAAACTTTAAAAAGAACAAGAGATGCATTAATTTTAACTAGATTAAGTGGATTAGATGTTGTATCTAGTACTCAAGCTCTAACTGCAACAATTAATAGTTTTAATAAAGTAGCTTTAGATTCAACTCAAATCGTAAATAAATTGGCAACAGTCGATGCTGCTTTTGCTGTAAGTAGCGCAGATCTTGCTGATGCAATTAGTAGAGTAGGTTCATCTGCTGATAGCGTAGGAGTTAATTTAGATCAATTAGTAGCATTAGTTACTAGCGTTCAGCAAACTACTGCTAGAGGTGGTGCGGTTATCGGAAACTCTTTAAAGACTATTTTCACTCGTCTTGAAAGAACTGACGTATTAGATCAGTTAGAAGCTTTAGGAATTCAAGCTAGAAATGTTGACGGAAGTTTTAAACCAGCAATTGATACATTAACTCAATTAGCTACAACATTTGATGGTTTATCTGATGCTCAAAGAGCTAATGTTGCTGAATTAGTTGGTGGCGTATTTCAAATTAACATTTTAAAAGCTGCATTAGGAGATTTAGGAAAACAATATTCTATTTATAATAGCGCATTAAATACAAGTACAAACGCAACAGATGCAGCAGTAAAAAGAAACGAACAATTAAATCAAACATTAGCAGCATTAATAAATAAAACAACAACAAATTTTACAAAACTTGCAGCAGACGTTGGCGGATTGACTCTTGCTCCAGCAATAGAAGGAGTTTTAGGAAATATTAATTCTGCACTTGAATCATTTAATTTAGCAGATGCAAAAGGTCCTGGAGAAAAATTAGCAAAAGGATTATTAGAAGGTTTAGGAAATTATATTAGTGGACCAGGATTAGCTTTAATTGGCGCAGTAATTGGTAAATTATTTATTAATTTAGCTAAGTTTAGTGGTCAAGCAGTAGGGCAAATATTAGATATTAATAAAGGATCTCAACAACAAGCTCAAATTCAAGAAAGAATCAATTCAATTCTAGCCCAAAATCCAAATTTAATACAAGGAATTTTAAATAAACAAATAAGTCTTCTTCAAGTAGAAAATCAAATTCTTTCTGTAATTAAAGCTCAAACAGTAGCTAGAGAACAAGCTGGAGCAGTTTCAGCAAGTTTAACAGCAAGTTTAATGGGTAGAGGAGTAACTTCTGTAGGAGGAAAGATTTCAGCAAAAAGCGGTGGATTTATTCCCAATTTCGCTTCAGCAGAACAAGCAGAAGTTTATGGTGCATACCTTGGAGGATATAAACCAGGAGCAGTTTCAAGAATGAATATTCCTGGTGCTGGTCAAGTAGTTTATAATAAAGCAGAGCAAGTAAAACAATTTCCAGGAATGACTCAACCTGCGATTATGCCTCCTGAAGGAAGTAACGCTGGAAAGAATTATGCTCAAGCATTTCAAAGTAAATTAGGATTTAATCCTTACGCTAGTTATGGATTTATTCCGAACTTTAGCATACAAGGAATGGCTCGTCAAAACTATTTACAACAATCAGCTTCTAAACAAGACTTGGTAATGATAAGAAAAACGGAGGTAGACGCTGCGGAAAAAGCTGGAATACAAATATTTATGAAAACTGGTATTCCTTTCATAAATAAAGTAGACAGAAATAAACTAACTCTTGCGTTTAAAAAATTCGAAGAAGGTAGTGCTGCAGATAGGGCTGCCGCTATAAAACAAGAAAAAGGTGTTGCTGGTTTTGCTAATAGGTCAGGAGCCGCAAAGTATGGAGTTGTTTTTCCATCTTTTGGTCAAAATGCAGTAGGCGAATCAGCGGGATATGTAGGTGAAGGTAAAAATAGAAAAGCTTACAGATTTAAAACGTTCCCTTTCCCTTCAAATAATTTTGATATTAATGAAAAATTATACGATGACGTTAGAAAAAATTTGATTGACATATCTGCAAATTATTTCAAAGGATTACTAACTAAGCCTCAAATTGTTGATACCAATAGATTTAGAACTAATATTCAATCTAATTTAAGTCGTAGTGCAGTAGAAGCTTCTGTGGGACAAATATTTGAAGCAGGAATAAAATCTTCTATTAGTACTTTATCTCTAAGTGAGATAGCAAATTTTGATTTAGACGCTGGTGAATTAGGTAGAATTAGATCAAGATTTAAATTACCTTATGAATTTTCAGGAACATCATTTGCAGATTTAAAAAACTCTTTATCTGCTGGCAATTTAAATAGTATGGCAGCAAAAATTGATAAGTACGAAAATCCCTTAAAAAAATCAAAAGCTTTAGGATTTATCCCAAACTATTCTCCCTTAATGACTTCTATGATTAGAGAAATATCAGCAGGAGTATCTCCGTCTTCTATTAGAGTAGGACAAGATTCAAGACTATCTAGTTCAGAAAATCCTATGGGTCTTGGAGTATATAATACAAAAGATGAACCATCTGGTTTAGGGCAAGGTATTGCTAGATTTAAAGATATATTTGCAGCTAGAAAATCTGGTGCAGCCAAAGGATTTGTTCCAAATTACGCAACTAGAGCATTTGATTCAGATTATAGACAAAAAGTTTTAAACTCACGCGGTTTAACAACAGGTGGTAATAAAGTTCCTTTTGGCCAAGGAGGAGGAGCTTTAGCTGGATCAATTTTATTACCTACAATTACTGGAGCAGTTTCATCTGCTATGTCAGAAGAAAATATTGTTGGAAGAGGAATAAGTTCTGGATTAGGAAATATTGGTAGTTACGCCTTAACTGGTGCAGCTCTTGGGGGAGGCACTCCTGGAGCTATTATTGGTGGTCTTTTCGGCGCAGCTACAACTTTAATAGATATTCAAAAACAATTCGATGAAAAACCATTTAAAGATTTAGAAAAAGCAATACAATCTTCGCAAGAAAAATTAAATTCATTAAATGATTCATTTATTAAATTTAATGGAATATCTGAAAAATTAAATCAAGCGTATACTGGCAATATAAGATTGTCTACTCAAGAATTACAAAAGTTACAAACTGCGCAAGTCGCTGCTTTATCTTCGTTACCAGCTGAAACAAGAAACGCTATATTAGAAGCTCTTGGTAAAGGTGATACTCTTGAAGTTCAACGAATTGAAACAGACGCACTAGAACTTCAACAATCAAACGTTAAAGCACAACAAGCAGAACAAGCTGCTGAAGCATTAAAATTAACACAAAAACCAGGTTTCATGGATTATTTTAATGCAATGAGTAGCGAAACTTTCGCCACTCCTTCAGAAATAAGACAAGAATATTTAAAAAATAATCCAGAAAAAATACAAAAACAATTAAGTGCGCGTCAAACAGAATTACAACAATTTGCAGGTCAACGCTTAGAAGGTGGTCAAAGCATTGGAGATGTAATTACTAAATTAAGTTCTGGAGGAGCTAAACCAGAAGAAATTAGATCAAAACTTTTAGGATTAAAATCTCAATTTACAAATGTAGCATTATATGCAGAGTATATAAAAGATTTTGATATACAAGGATTTTTAGATACTCTTAATAAAGCAGAGGAAACTAAAAATATAATTGAAACAAATGCGCGACGAGTAAAAGATACTGCGAAAGGATTCTTAGATAGTTTAGAAAATAATATATTTGAAACTAATAGAATATTTTCTGAAGGTGAAACTAATATAGCAAATGTTACCGCACAAATTCAAAGCCGCCGCGGAACTTTCTTGGAATCTATAAAAGATTTATTTGGAGAATTTACTCAATTAAATGTATCTCAACAATTTGATGACGCTATAAGAAATGCAGAATATGAAAGATCAAGATTACAAATTACTCAAAAAGTAACTGGAAGTTTAAGCGCTTTAGGTGGAGGAGCAATAGAAAATTTCAGGCTTTCTCCAGCTGCAGATACGGGTATCGTAAGCTTCATAGATGCAATACAAGAAAATATTGATAATTTAAAATCAACAACAAATTTAGATGAATTAAGAAAAAAATCATTAGATCTTGCTAGCGCATATGACCAATTAGTAATAGACTACTCAACTGGAGATGATAAAAGAAAAAATGCAGCACAAGAATTCGCAAATCAATTAAGAAATTTAAATGGAGATATTTCAGATACACAAAATAAATTGAATGCTTTAAGTTCTACAACTGAGAATAGCAAAAGAATAGCAGATCAAGAATACGCTGCTAGAGAAAAATTATTAAGAGTTCAACAAGCAATTTCTTTTGCTGGAGGAATAAGATCTTATCAGCAAAATGCATTCCCAGGAATGACGCAAGATTTTAATAACGCAAGAATGAATTTAGGTTCTAGCAATGTTGGCGTTAGAGGAAGAGGGGCTTTAGGAATATTAGATCAATTAAAACAACTTGGAATTGGTCCAACAAGTCTTCCTTCAGGATTAGTAAATACTGCACAAACAGGTTTAGAAGCTGATCTTCAAAAATATCTAAGTTCAATAGGTCAAAATCTTTCAAAAGAGCAAATTGGCCAAATAGCAAAAACACAAATACAGAACTACGCAAAACAAGATCAAGCTATTGAAGCTCAAGCAACCAACATACCTAAAATTGATACGGCTGTATCTGATATATATAAACAATTAAGTCAACAAGGTATTAAAATTGATAGTTCTAGCATAAATGAACTTGCACAAGCCGTTAATGGAGTTACCATAGGTAATCAAGGAACAATAACTGGACAACCAACAAATACAGCTGGAGCAGTAATGAGTGGTGCTACATATACAGGAGGATTACCAAGCTTCTCACCTACACCAATGGGTCAAGGACCATTTTATAGAGGTAAATTATTTAATGAATTACAAACTAAACCTAGTAGCGTTGGTGCATTGTCTCCAAGTGAAACAGTATTAAATAATACAAAAGATAGATTAAAAAATTTAAAAGATTTAGAACAAAGAAGAGGTGAATTTACAAAACAAATTGAAGATCATTATATACAAATGGCTGCCATGGCGGGCGATACTCAACAGAATGAAAAAGTAGCCTCAGAAAATAGAGCAAGAGATTTACAAGTTATAAATGATAAATCTTTAAATGCAGTACAAATAACACAAAAATTAATTGATTTACATACGAGAGATAATCAATTAGCAGAAAGAAGATTAAAATTTAGGCAAGACGAAATTGATCGTATGAATGATCTTGCTGATCTTGCTGATGGATATTTAACTTCTGTAGAATACGCAAATAAAGAATTAGAAAGACAACAAAACGCTGCTCGTACACCAGGATACAATCCTGCAATTGGCATAGCAACAAATTTTGTTAATGCAATGAGTTATAATGGAACTCAATTTTTCCAAGATTTAAATACTTCAGCGGTAGATGTTGCAAATAATATTCAAGAATCATTCTCTAACGCTTTTCAAAGTTTTGCTTCTGGTACTGTAAGTGCTGGTGATGCATTTAAGAATTTTGGAATTCAAGTTTTACAACAGATTCAACAAATCGCCACTCAAATATCAACTAAACTATTTATGGGAGCAATCTTTGGTCAATTTCAAGGTGCTCTTGGCGGTATGGGTGGAGGAGGTGGTTTAGGATCACTATTTGGATTTTCAAAAGGTGGAGCAGTAAAAGGTTATGCGGGTGGAGGATATGTAAATGGTGGTTCTGGATTAATTGATGATGTGCCAGCTGTACTCTCTAAAGGAGAATTTGTTTTAAATCAAAGAGCAGTAAAATCACTTCAACAAGCTTATGGTCCTGGATTTTTAAATTCTTTAAATGCTGGAGCAACAAGGGGCATGGCAGATGGTGGTGGATTCTCCAAAAACTTTAATAATGAATTTGCTGTTAGTGGAATAGAAAATACATCTGGACTAAATACTAAAGATATGCAATCTGGATTAAATGCTTTAGATACTTATATTAATCAATTAAAGGGTGAAAATAATGTTGATCCAGCTTTAAGTAATTATGCTTTATCAGATGCAGATAGTATTAAAAATCAAGAAAGAATGCAAAAAGAAGTTGATTATAAAGATTATATTGGATATTTAATGGATAGTTATAATCAAAATACAGCAACAATGGTATCTGCACAACAAGCTTATGCAAAAGAATTAGACGCTTATAATAGACAACAAAAACAAATGTTACAAAGCGCATGGATGAGCGCTATTATGGGAGTAGCTGGTGGAGCAATAATGGGATTTGGTGGTGGAATGGGTGGAATGGGTGGACTTTTTGGACCAAAAGCTAGCTCATTTGCTATGCCAGGAGGAATGGGAGGAACATCTAGCGCTTTAGGAGGAAGTTATGGAGCAATAACTAGTCTTTATGGTGGCGCACAAAAAGCAACAGGATTTAGCAGTTTGTTTTCTTCTCAAAATTTACCAATGTTAGGAATGCTTGGCGCTGGCACAATTGGTTCACCATTCTTACAAAATATGCTAAGAGGTAGCGGAACTTCTTATGCATCATCTTCTGGTAGAACAAGCTCTGGATTAACAACAAGCAATAGATTTCGCTTTGCAAATGGAGGAATGGCGGAGGATGATATTCCAGCATTATTAATGGGTGGAGAATTTGTTGTTAATAAAAACGCTGTTAAAAAATATGGCACAGGATTTTTTGAAAAATTAAATAATGGTCAAGTTAGAGGTTTTGCTGATGGAGGACAAGTTGGAAATGCAGTATTAGGTGGTGGAACAGAATCTACTTTAAATATAGATATATTAACAACAGCAATCTCAGATTTAAATGAAACATTAAAAAATCAAAAAGATATTCAATCATCTTCTGCTGGAGATACCAATAATATAACAATTCAAATAAGCATGGAAGCTGATGGAAAAACAACAGAAAACTCTCAAGATAATTCTAATCCATCAGATCAAAATGACGAAAATAAAAACTCTAATAAAGCAGCCAAAGAAAAGAATATGAAAGAATTTACTCAATTGATCAAACAAAACGTTATATCTACAATTATTGAACAAAAACGTCCAGGAGGCTTATTAAGTAAAACTAGTCAAAGTTAATTATGAACCTTAATAGACCTTCAA
>Ga0247832_1006141_pt1 | contig 13394 bp, 12 predicted proteins | sample LaCruzMarch2015__10_FD_192407 | JGI IMG/M metagenome (GOLD analysis project Ga0247832, IMG submission 192407) | Freshwater microbial communities from meromictic Lake La Cruz, Castile-La Mancha, Spain - LaCruzMarch2015_4m | ecosystem: Environmental > Aquatic > Freshwater > Lake | place: Spain... | reverse complement strand
TTCCTAAAAAATTCTTAGAAGCAATTTTAGTAGAATTAAGAAACAATGGCTTATTGCATAGTAAACTTGGTGCAAATGGAGGTTATTATTTAGCTAAACATCCCAATGAAATTTTCTTATCAACTGTTATTCGACTTTCTGGGGGTCCAATTGCATTACTTCCTTGTGCAAGCCTAAATTTTTATGAATCATGTGAAGAATGTGTAAATGAAAAAACCTGTGGATTAAGTGCTATAATGAAAGAAGTTAGAGATGTGACTATCAAAATTTTAGCAGCAACATCTATAGCTGACTTAATCGTAAAAGAAGCAATGTTAAAATCTAATTTATAAGACTAAGAGTGGTTTGTAAATTAGTTTCTTGGAGATAAGTTCTAAAAATCACTTTTTTACTTTACATAATTGTTTCTTTTTCAAATTGTTAAGTTAGATTTTTCTATCCTTAGTAGTTTTTAATATCAAAATTTAATTTTGAATTTTTAAAAATTTCTTGTTTTTTAAAATTATAGTTTTATTTTTGCATTGTCTATAAAAACCATAGATAATATAGTTATAGTAGATATTAATTAAAAAAAACTAAAGAAAAACAAGATTACCTTAATTAAAATCAACCAAATATGAGAATTAAATTACTTGCAATTTCCTTATTCATTTGTTCTTTATTGAATGCCCAGAACGACTTGAATGTCATTAATGGAACCTTAAAAAGTGAAAATACACAAGAAATTATTTATGGAGCTAGAATAAAAATAAAAGAGAGTGGTGAAGAAACAGTTTCAAATTATGAAGGGAAATTTACTTTAAAAACGAAAACCAACTATCCTTTTACTCTTTACATAACTGCTTTAGAATACAAAACATCAGAATACAAAGTTGAAGCAGGAACTAAGGAAATAATTTTAGAATTAGAAAGAATTCAACAAGTAATAAACGAAGTTATGGTTTCTGGTCGCAGAAGACAGGAAGTAGTACAAGATATTCCAATTCCAATAACTGTAATAAGTGGCTTTGCAGCTGAAAATGCTGGAGCCTTTAATGTTAATCGACTTAAAGAGCTTATTCCTTCAGTTCAATTGTATTCCTCAAATGCTAGAAATACGACTCTTAATATTAGAGGCTTAGGTTCAACCTTTGGTTTGACAAATGATGGAATTGATCCTGGTGTCGGATTCTATATCGATGGTGTTTATCACGCACGACCAGCGGCTACGGCACTTGATTTTGTCGATGTTGACCAAATAGAAGTTTTGAGGGGTCCTCAAGGAACATTATTCGGAAAAAACACAACCGCGGGAGCATTTAATATAACTTCTAAAAAACCAAGTGAAACTATTGGTGCAAAAGCAGAATTAAGTTTTGGGAATTACAATTATATTCAAGCTAAAACAACAGTTACTGGACCTATTGCAAAAAATCTTACTGTGAGAATCTCGTTCAGTGGAACACAAAGAACGGGTACGATATTCAATGTAAACGATGAACAAAACTATAATGGATTGAATAATGTGGGAGTAAAAAGTCAACTACTTTATACTCCAAACAAAAAACTAGAATTTCATATTATTGGAGATTATAACAATCAAAGACCCGATGGCTCAGCTTTAGTTGTCGCAGGTATTACCTCAACCCTTAGAAACCCTCACCGACAATATTATGCAATTATCGAGGATCTTGGTTATCAAAAACCGATTATTGATCCATTTTCAAGAAAAATATACACGAACACTCCTTACAGACATGATCAAAATACAGGTGGATTTTCGATGAATGTTAATTATAAAATTGGAAAAGGAACCTTAACTTCAACCTCAGCATGGCGATTTTGGAATTGGGACCCTGTAAATGATAGAGATTTTACGGAGGTAGCTGCTTTAACAAAATCTCAAGCCCCATCTCATCACGACCAATTTTCTCAGGAAATAAGATATGCAGGAAATGTGTTTAAAAATGTATTAGGAACCTTTGGATTATACGTTTTAGATCAAGTTTTAGAATCCAAACCTTACCACGAAGAAGAAGTCGGACCTGATCAATGGAGGTTTGTTCAAACTGGTACATCTGGGAATCAAGCACTCTATGCAACTCCTGGTTTGCTCGATAATTATGGTATCCGTACGTATTCAAGATTACACTCTTTTAGTAGTGCGGCATTTGGACAAATTGATTGGAACTTTCTAGAAAAATTTCACTTAATCGGTGGATTGAGATTTAATTATGATAAAAAAACAATTGATTACGATAGACAAACTTATGGGGGCTTAGTAACAACGGATGCTTTATTACTCGCTTTACAAAAAGCAGTTTATTCGAACCAAAGTTTTAATGCTGCAACTGAGAATACAAATTTATCAGGAAATGTAACCTTTTCATACAAACCAAATGATAAGATAAATTCTTTTTTAACCTATTCAACTGCCTATAAACCTGTTGGGATAAACTTAGGAGGACTTCCAACAACACAGACTGGTGAAGCTGATCTTTCGTTAGCAGTAATTAAACCAGAGTTTGTCCAACATTATGAAGTTGGAATAAAAACAAAACTTGTACAAGGACTAGTTGTAAATTCGACACTTTTTTATACAGATATTTCAGATTATCAGACAAATGTTCAATCTCCTCAACTTGGTGTAAATAGAGGCTATTTGGCAAATGCTGAAAAAGTAAATGTTAGAGGATTAGAATTGGATGCAAATTATAGATTAAAAAACTTCCTTTCTATAAATTCTGCTTTAGCATATACCGATGGAAAATATGTGAAATTCACGAATGCGCCCCTTCCATTAGAAGAAACAGGTAAAACCACAACCGATCAAGAGGGAAATATTATTCAACAAGCTTTTACCGATGCATCAGGGCAAAGATTACCAGGAATTTCAAAATGGAATGTTTCACTTGGATTTGAGTTGAGTACTAAAGGTGTTTTTATAGGAACTTCCGGTCGATTTTTCCTAGCGCTTGATGCATCATATAGATCTGAATATTCATCAAACCCAACTCCTTCCTCTGTTTTAGTTGTAAATGGATATAGCCTATTAAATCCACGTCTGGGATTCCGTTCAAATCAGTTTTCGTTTTATGTATGGAGTCGAAATGTGACAAACACTAACTATTTTGAACAATTGCAAGCAGCCGCGGGAAATTCAGGTTTATATGCAGGAGTTTTAGGCGACCCAATAACATACGGAGTAACTATAAGGTATAATTACTAAATCAAAAATTTTTCTGCTTTTAAGAAAATCTTTAATCATCAATGAATTTCCATTTTTAATTTAGTCAAGTAAGAATTAACAATTAATTCATAACACAAGTTTATATGTTAAATTGATGATTCGTTAAAATCACAAACAACTTATTTTAAAATAAATTACATACATTTGCAATCAATTTTTTTATCTACTAAAAACATAGGAATAGTATTCAAATAAATGACTAACCAATCAACTTTTAACCAAACACTTCCTCTATTCTTTAAATCAAAGGAATGCAAGTTTTTAATAGTTGGAAGTGATAGGATTTCTTTTCAGTTGGTTACCGATTTAATTGAAAATTATGCTGATTGTAACTTAAAAATTGTAGCTCCTAATTTCGACGAAGAATGGAAAAAGCTGGAACAATCCTATCAACAAATAGAATTAAAACACACTCATTTCAATGATTATTTTCTTAATGAAATAGATTTTGTAATTACCTCAACAATTAATGAAGAGCTATTTAAGGAAATTAGACAATCAACATTGGCTAAAGATATTCCATTGTATGCAATGAATTTCCTTGATCAAAGTGATTTTTTATTAGGTTCATCGGTTGTAAAAGGTAATATTAAAATTGCTGTTTCTTCTTTTAGTTCAAATGATGCACTTGAAAAAAGACTTGTTGAAGTTATTGATGACTCTTTACCCAACGCATTTTCTGATAGTTCTGAAAAATTAGTTGAACTAGAAAGCAGATTAAAAGGTGATTTTCATAAAAGAGTAAACAAACTAAACAGAATAACTGAACTTTTAATTCAAAAACATGACCGAAAATGGCATGAGTTTGACTACAAAAAAATCATTTTCAATACGCTTGGTATTTTAGGAATTATGGTTGCAGGTTATGTGTTATTTTCGTTAATTCCACCTGTAAAAATGTGGCAAACAACCACTGAAATTGTTAAAAGCCTTGATAGTTCTTTCCTTTATTTTATGCTTGGCGGATTTATTGCTCAAATGATTGATGGTGCTCTTGGAATGGCTTATGGTGTAAGTGCAACAACGTTTTTACTTTCATTTGGTATTTCTCCTGCCGTGGCAAGTATGAGCGTACATGCTTCAGAAATTTTTACTAGTGGAGTATCTGGATTGATGCATTTAAAATTTGGAAATGTTCATCATAAATTATTCAAAGCAATAGTTATACCTGGAGTTATTGGTGCTATTTTAGGAGCATATTTATTAACTTCATTTGAACATTATAGCGTTTACATTAAACCAATTGTTGGCGTTTATACGTTGTTTTTAGGTTCATTAATTATTTACAAAGTTTTAAGGAAAAATCAAAAACGTAAAAGAGTAAAACATGCAGGTTACCTTGCCACACTTGGAGGATTTTTAGATTCTATTGGTGGTGGCGGTTGGGGCCCTGTTGTTTCATCAACATTAATTGCTAGTGGAAAAAATCCTAGACTTGTTGTCGGCTCTGTTAATTTAGCTGAGTTTTTTGTTTCACTAGCAAGTTCGTTTACTTTCTTTACTATTTTAGGGGCATCGCATTGGCAAACAATTGTTGGATTAATTTTGGGAGGAGTTTGTGCAGCGCCAATTGCAGCAAATCTTTCTCGACGTTTAAACATCAAAGCAATGATGTTGCTAGTTGGAATAGTGGTAATAATTGTCAGCTTACGAATTATAATAATTTCAATAATTGGATAAATATGGAAAATGAAAAAACATTAGAATTAATCCAGCTTTTGCAAGAAATTTCATCCAAATACGGTGAAAAAGCTGCGTTTTCAACTAGTTTTAGTTTTGAAGACCAAGTAATTACACATTATATATTTACGTTGGATTTACCTATAAAAGTGTTTACATTGGATACAGGTCGTATTTTTCCAGAAACATATTCTGTTTTAAATAGTACACGAAAACGTTATGCTAAATCAATTCAGGTTTATTTACCAAAAACAGAAGCTGTTGAACAGTTAGTTACAACTAAAGGTGCTTCCAGTTTTTATGAATCCATCGATAATAGAATTGAATGCTGTTTTATTCGCAAAGTTGAACCTTTAAATAGAGCACTTGAAAACGTAAATTGTTGGATTACAGGAATAAGAAGTGAACACTCAGAAAATAGACAGCAACTTTCTGTTTATGAATGGGATGAAAAGCGAAATTTGCAAAAAGTTAACCCTTTAATAAACTGGACTTTTGAGGAGGTTAAAGCGATAATTAAAGAATTTACAATACCTTATAATGTTTTACATGACAGAGGATTTGTAAGTATTGGTTGCCAACCTTGTACGAGAGCAATTAAAGAAGGAGAAAATTTCAGAGCAGGAAGATGGTGGTGGGAAAGTAGTGAGAAAAAAGAATGTGGATTGCATGGATGATTAATGAAGTGATAGATTTTAAATTAACAAATTCATTCTCTCATTCGTCATTCTCTCATAATGTCTTTAAATCCTGAAGTCCTAAAGTCAAAATAAATTAAAAAAATGAAAGATTACCTAGATCAATTAGAAGCAGAAGCGATTTACATCATGCGAGAAGTAGCAGGTCAATTCGAGCGACCAGCCTTACTTTTTAGTGGTGGGAAAGATAGTATTTGTTTAATACACCTTGCTTTAAAAGCTTTTCGTCCTGGAAAGTTTCCTTTCCCACTTGTACACATTGATACGGGTCACAATTTCCAAGAGGCGCTTGATTTTCGCGATGCATTAGCCGAACAAATTGGCGAAAAATTAATCGTAAGAAAAGTGGAAGATACCATCCGTGAACGAAAATTAAAGGATGGAACAGGAAAATTCCCTAGTAGAAATGGGTTGCAAACGTATACTTTATTAGATACAATCGAAGAATTTGAATTCGATGCATGTATTGGTGGTGCACGTCGCGATGAGGAAAAGGCTAGAGCGAAAGAACGTATTTTTTCTGTAAGAGATGAATTTGGTCAATGGGATCCTAAAAAACAACGCCCTGAATTGTGGACAATCTACAACGGAAAAATTGACAAAGGTGAAAATGTACGTGTTTTCCCTATTTCAAATTGGACAGAATTAGATGTTTGGAGCTATATCAAACGAGAAAATATTACCTTGCCTTCAATTTATTTCACACACGAACGCGAGTGTATTCTTACTCCTCAAGGTCAATTGATGAACACCAATGAATTTGTGACCATTGAACCTGAAGATATAGTGGTTAAAAGAAACGTTCGCTATCGCACTGTTGGTGACATGACATGCACAGCTGCGGTTGAATCTACAGCTTATACGGTTGACGATATAATAAAAGAAATTAAAGAAACAAAAATATCAGAAAGAGGTGCAACCAGAATGGACGACACACTTAGCGAAGCAGCTATGGAAGACCGAAAAAAAGGGGGATACTTTTAATAAATTAGAATAAAGAATGTAAAATGTAGAATGAGTTTTTCATTTTCAATTTTACATTTTCAATTTACATTTTCAATTCAAAAAAAATGGAACTACTAAGATTTTTTACAGCAGGAAACGTTGACGATGGCAAAAGTACATTGATTGGACGCTTATTATTCGATAGTAATTCAATTTCTACGGATATCATTGATACCTTGACAAAACAAAGCAAAGCGAAAGCTGAAAATGCCGACATCGATTTAGCATTGTTGACCGATGGATTGCGTGCTGAACGTGAACAAGGTATCACGATTGATGTTGCCTACAAATATTTCGTAACTGATAAACGCAAGTACATCATAGCGGACACACCTGGGCATGCACAATACACACGCAATATGTTCACAGGTGCGTCTAATACCGATTTGGCAATTATTTTAATTGATGCAAGAAACGGAATCACCGATCAAACGAAGCGTCACAGCATTATTTCAAGTATTTTAAGAATTCCTCATGTGTTGATTTGTGTAAATAAAATGGATTTAAAAAACTACGATCAAGCTGTTTTTGAATCAATTAGAAAAGATTATTTAGCGTTTGCACAACCACTCGGTTTGAAGAAAATTTCCTTTATTCCAGTGAGTGCACTAACAGGCGAAAATGTAGTTAATAAATCCGAAAATTTCTCTTGGTACACGGACGAAACCTTATTCGATTTCTTAGAAAATGTTGAAATACCACAAGAGGAAGCGAATAATGAAACGCGTTTTCAAGTGCAATATGTGATTCGACCGCAAACTCAAGAATTACATGATTACAGAGGATATACAGGCGCTTTGTTAAGTGGTAAAATTCAAAAAGGTGATAAAGTGCGCGTTTTCCCAATTGACGCTTCAACCACGATTGAGAAAATTGAAAAGTTTGAATCAGAAGTAGAAACAGCTGAGGCAGGAGAACCAATTATTTTGCATTTATCAGATGATTTAGATATAAGCCGTGGGAGTACTTTTGTGTTAGAAAATGAACTACCTGAAGTATCAAATGAATTGGAAGCAACTATTTGCTGGATGGACAATAAACCTTTCCAAAAAGGACAAAAATTGTTATTTCAGCAAAATAGTTTTAGAGCCAAAGCTGCCATTAAATCAATTGAAGGAAAAATTGATATTCATACTTTAGATTCAACAGAAGAAACTGACGAAATCCACTTGAATGAATTTTGTAAAGTGAATATTAAAACAGCTGAATTGGTAAGTTTTGATTCGTATGCGAAAAACCGCAAAACAGGTGCATTCATATTAATCAATGAAAACACCAATAATACCGTTGCAGCTGGAGTGATTGCTTAAAATTAGGTCTTTTATTTCAATCAAGTTTTAATAATTTGAGTTCTTTTCATAAATTACCTTCAATCAGTTTTTCTCAATTGAAAAAATATAATTACATTTGTCTCCCGTTTTTATTTTTAAGGTTTGAGTCGTGAAAAATCAGTTTGAAATACCATTCGTAGGATTAAAAATTGGAATTCATGACTTTGAATTTAAAATAGATAAGTCTTTTTTTGAAGCTATGCCCTACTCTATCGTTCACAACGGTGACTTAAAGGTTTGGTTGGAGTTGGAAAAAAAAGAGAACATGTTGATTGCCGACTTTGAATTTTTTGGTACTGTCAAAATGGATTGTGCAAGATGTAACGAAGAAATGGATGTTGAAGTTGAAGGAGATTTAACGATTTATTATTCATTTGGTAATGAGGAAACTGAAGATGAAAATTTAATCGTTATTCCGCACGAAAGTTATCAGATTGATGTTACTCAACCTATCTATGAAATGATAACAATGTCAATTCCTCTACGTCCAATTCACGAGGAAGATGAATGCGACGAAGAAATGGTAAAGTTGATTGAGAAATTTCAAAATCAACCAAAAGAAGAAGATAATAAAGAAGATAATATTGACCCAAGGTGGTCAGCTTTAAAGAATTTAAATTAAGTAAAAGTTGAATTATGGCACATCCTAAACGCAAGATTTCGAAAACGAGACGTGATAAGCGTAGAACACACAAAAATGCAATTGCTCACAACGTTGCAACTTGCCCAACAACAGGACAACCTCACCTTTTCCACCATGCTCATTGGCACGAAGGAAAATTATACTATAAAGGTAGAGTTGTTGCAGAAAAAGAAGCTGTTGCAGAATAATAGCTGTATTCTCATTCTCGAATGAAAATAGGCTTAGATATATCAGGTGGTGATTTTGCTCCTAATGTGAATATAGACGGAGCATTTTTGGCCTACAATGAATTACCAAAAGATTCACGCCTTGTTTTAATAGGTGACGAGTTAGTAATTCGAGATGGACTCAATAATCGTGAGATTTCTCACGATTTTTTTGATATTATACATGCGCCTGATTTGATTACTTTTCATGATCATCCTACACGCGCAATCCCAAAAAAACCAAATAGTTCAATAGCTGTCGGTTTTGATTTACTTTCTAAAGGCGAACTTTCCGTTTTTGCAAGCACTGGAAATACAGGAGCAATGTTGGTTGGTTCTATGTATAAACTAAATACTATTCCTGGAATTATTCGACCTTGTATTACTTCAACACTACCAGCAATTAATGGAGAAAAAACTATTTTACTTGACGTTGGTTCGAATGCTGACTGTAAAGTAGATGTTTTATACCAATTTGCAGTCCTTGGTTCAGTTTATGCAAAAACGGTTTACGGAATTGAAAATCCAAGAATTGCATTGCTAAATATTGGGGAAGAAGATTCGAAAGGAAATCTATTGACTATCGCTGCTCATAAAATGCTTTCAGAATCTGATGAAATAAACTTTACCGGAAATATTGAAGGTAGAGATATTTTCACTGGTAAAGCGGATGTTATAGTTTGTGATGGTTTCACTGGAAACATTGTTCTCAAAGAAGCAGAAGGTATTTATACAATGATGAAAGAAAGAGGAATCAAAGACGAATATTTTGACCGATTTAATTATGAAAATTACGGCGGAACACCAATTTTGGGAGTTAAAGGAAACGTGATTATTGGTCATGGTATTTCAAATAAAATTGCGGTTAAAAACATGATTTTACTAGCCAATGAAGTCGCAATATCTGGGTTAGCAACAAAAGTAAACGAAGCATTTAATTAATTATATGAATAAAATAACTGCAGCAATCACTGGTGTTCAAGGTTTTATTCCAGAAGATGTTTTAAGTAACGAAGATTTGTCAAAAATGGTCGATACTACAGATGAATGGATAACTTCACGAACAGGGATTAAAGAGCGAAGAATCATGAAAAATGGTGCTTCATCTGACATGGCTGCAGAGGCAGTTAAAGGTTTATTAGCTAAAAAAAATATTGACCCTTTAGAAATTGAGTTAGTTATTTTAGCAACTGTAACTCCCGATTACCCTTTCCCAAGTACAGCAAATGTTTTATGCGATAAAGTTGGAATGAAAAACGCTTGGGGATTTGATCTTAAAGCTGCTTGTTCTGGATTTATTTATGCTTTATCAACTGCTGCTCAATTCATTGAGACAGGAAAACACAAAAAAGTTTTAGTTGTTGGTGTTGACAAAATGACTTCAATTATGGATTATCAGGATCGCGCAACCTGTGTGATTTTTGGAGATGGAGCTGGTGTTGTTTTACTTGAACCAAACAATGAAGGAATGGGATTGCAAGATTTTATTTTGAGAAGCGATGGTTCTGGACGTGAATATTTAGTTCAACCTGCTGGAGGATGCGTTAATCCACCAACTATTGAAACAGTCGAAAAAAGAATGCACTTTGTGAAACAAGAAGGCAAGCAAGTTTTCAAATTCGCTGTTACAAACATGGCAGAAGTTTCAGCTGAAATAATGGAAAAAAATAATTTATCAAGTGAAGATGTTGCGTGGCTAGTACCTCATCAAGCAAACTTACGAATAATCGACGCTACTGCTGAAAGAATGGGATTACCTCGAGAAAAAGTAATGATTAATATTGAAAAATACGGTAATACTACAGCTGGAACTTTACCTCTGTGTCTGTGGGATTATGAAAAACAGTTAAAAAAAGGAGATAACATAATCTTATCTGCTTTTGGAGGAGGATTTACTTGGGGGGCTGTTTATTTAAAATGGGCTTACAATTCCTAAAAAAAACTATATTTAACCAGAATTAAACCAAATATCATGAATTTAGAAGAAATAAAAGACTTAATTAAGCTTGTTTCAAAAACAGGAATTGGTAAAGTTAGAATCGAAAATGAAGATTTTAGACTATTAATTGAAGGAGGTTCTAATAATGGCGAACCAATAATTGTTCAAGCACCAGTTCAACCTTTTGTTGCAGCAACCCCAGTTGCTCCAGTTGCTTCAGCACCAGTAGCTTCAACACCTGCAACCCCAGCGGTAGCAATAGAAAGTGATGATTCAAAATACGTTACTATAAAGTCACCAATGATTGGAACTTTTTACAGAACACCAGGTCCAGACAAGGATGCATTTGTGAACGTTGGGTCAACTATTCAAGAAGGAAGTAAGTTGTGTATTATTGAAGCCATGAAAACTTTCAACGAAATCGAAGCAGAAATTTCTGGTAAAATCGTAAAAGTGTTAGTTGACAATGCAACACCTGTTGACTACGACCAACCTTTATTTTTGGTAGATCCAGCTTAGTTCAAACATTAAGTTCACAATTTAACTCTTAGCTCATGTTTAAGAAGATACTCATTGCGAATCGTGGAGAAATCGCTCTTCGCGTTATTCGTACTTGTAAAGAAATGGGAATTAAAACAGTTGCCGTTTATTCTACAGCTGATAAAGACAGTTTACCTGTTCGTTTTGCGGATGAGGCTGTTTGTATTGGTCCACCTGTAAGTGCAAAATCGTATTTGTCGATACCAAATATTATCGCAGCTGCCGAAATTACAAACGCTGATGCAATTCACCCTGGATATGGTTTCTTATCTGAAAATGAGAAGTTTTCAAAAGTTTGTCAAGAGCAAGGAATCAAATTTATTGGTGCTTTACCTGAGCAAATCGCTGGAATGGGTGACAAAGCTACTGCGAAAGCAACCATGATTAAAGCTGGAGTTCCTTGTATTCCAGGTTCCAAAGGCTTATTGAAAAATGTGGCTGAGGGTTTGAAAATTGCAAAAGAAATTAAATACCCAGTAATTCTTAAGGCTACTGCTGGTGGAGGTGGAAAAGGGATGCGTATCGTTTGGAAAGAAGAAGAAATGCAAGCTGCATGGGATTCTGCTCGCCAAGAAGCAAGCGCTGCCTTTGGAAACGATGGGATTTACATGGAAAAATACATTGAAGAACCTCGTCACATTGAAATTCAAATTGCAGGTGACCAATTCGGAAACGCTTGTCATTTATCTGAAAGAGACTGTTCAATTCAAAGAAGACATCAGAAATTAGTGGAAGAAACTCCTTCTCCATTTATGACAGATGAATTGAGAGAAAGAATGGGTGAAGCGGCAATTAAAGCTGCAAAAGCTGTTCGCTATGAGGGAGTTGGTACAGTTGAGTTTTTAGTTGATAAAAACCGAGATTTCTACTTTATGGAAATGAATACTCGAATTCAAGTTGAACACACTATTACTGAGGAAGTAATTAATTTTGATTTAATTAAAGAACAAATAAAAATCGCAGCAGGTTATAAAATTTCAGGAAAAAACTACTATCCTTTAATGCATGCGATGCAATGCCGTATCAACGCTGAAGATCCATACATGGATTTCAGACCTTGTCCAGGGAAAATAACGGATTACCATTGCCCGGGTGGTCATGGAATTAGAATAGATGCACATGTTTATTCAGGTTATACAATTCCACCAAATTACGATTCAATGATTTCTAAATTGATTGTAGTCGCTCAAACGAGAGAAGAAGCAATTTTGAAAATGAAACGAGCCTTGGATGAATACATTATTGAAGGAGTGAAAACAACAATTCCTTTTCATCAAAAATTAATGGAAAATGAAGACTTCAAAAATGGTAATTTCACAACTAAATTTATGGAAACATTTGATTTCTAGAAGCTAAATGTTAAAAACACACTAAGTCCGAGTTTAAAAAAAACTCGGACTTTTTTTTTGTTGGTATTAAATTTTTGTTAATTTAGGGTCGTCAAATTATAATTTATCTATAAAATTGAAAAAACTAATAATCACTTTAGGTATATTTTTATTCAGTTTTTCTGTCTTTTCTCAGTTAAGCGCTGAAGATAAGATTAAAGATTTTTATGGTGAAGAATGGTATAATCGAGAAATTAATGAGAATCCTCAATGGATAGAAATATTAAAACTTTATGTTTCAAATGGCTTCAAAGTAATCTCAACTGACCATGGAAAATACAATGAACTAACTCCAATTAATGAAATAATATTAACATCAAAAACAAACCAAACAATTTCAATTCAACAATTCCTAGAGGAATATGAAAGCGAAAATTTCAATCCATTATTTTACCAATTTCTTCCAACAACTGAAACGCAAGTTTTCAAGCTCGAAGGAGTTGATAAAATCATTTACATTGAATCCTTTTCATATCTTTTGAGAACTACGAATGAATAAACTTTTTTGGTTACTAATTTTATTGGTTTTTCAATTTGAGATTTGTTGGTCTCAAAGTTATAATATTTCGAATGGAACTATTTCGACATGTTCTGGTACCTTCTATGATAGTGGTGGGACTGGAAATTATAACAATAACCAAAACTTCACTTACACCATTTGTTCATCCATTGCTGGCGGAAAAGTGCGTGTTGCTTTTACTGCTTTTAATTTAGAAGCTAATTACGACTATTTAT
>Ga0247832_1006138_pt1 | contig 13397 bp, 10 predicted proteins | sample LaCruzMarch2015__10_FD_192407 | JGI IMG/M metagenome (GOLD analysis project Ga0247832, IMG submission 192407) | Freshwater microbial communities from meromictic Lake La Cruz, Castile-La Mancha, Spain - LaCruzMarch2015_4m | ecosystem: Environmental > Aquatic > Freshwater > Lake | place: Spain... | reverse complement strand
GCCGAAGACCGACACGACCGCAGAAGCTGCGGTCGATATTCCAGTCCGGATACTCTCGCCTGAGGCCCAGCGCGCGTTGGCGGAAGCGGCCGAGCGGCGCGCTGCGGCGGATAAGGTGCAAACGGCACCGGTGGCCGAAATCGGCGGTCGTTCCGGTCCCGAGCCGGTTCGCTATGGGGACTGGGAAAAAGGCGGAATTGCCTGGGATTTCTAAGGAGCTTTTTCGCGCCGACGCCGCCGTCTTGCGCACTACGGGCCTGTGCGATGCCGACTTTTTAATGATTTGTTTACGGTAGCGTGGGGTCGTTTGACCGTGTGCTGCCGCTTTGGCCCGCCGAGGCATCAGCTTTGCAGCTCTCCCGCCAGATCCCGATCTGGATGTTTCAAGGAGAGACACAATGGCTGCCAAACCCACGGCTGTTCAATGCGCGACACGCACACTCGCCGATTTCGGTCGGAACGAGCGCGGCACAATTGCCATGATGTTCGGCTTGATGCTGATGGTGCTGATGTCCGTTACCGGCCTGGCTCTCGACTATGGCCGCATTCTGATGGCGCGCCGGACGCTCGTCGAAGCCACGGATTCGGCGGCCCTTTCAGCTGGCCGGGCCTTGACCGACGGCACGCTGACCCAGGCGCAGGCCGAGCAGATCGCCACGGCTTATTTCAACGAGAATGCGAAAGGCCTGGCGAAGGTCAATGCAACCGTGCCGGTGCCCGCCATGAGCACGAACACGGCAAACTCAACCGTGACTGTGACGGCATCTGTCGACGTGCCAATGACGTTCATGGGCGTGGTGGGGTTCAAGAAAGTGACGGTGCCCGTTACGGCGACCGTGGCCTTTGACACGCGGGACCTCGAAGTTGGGATGGCGCTCGATATCACGGGGTCCATGAGTGGCTTTCCTTCTGGCGGGGGGCCGCGCAAGATCGACGGCCTCAAGACCGCGTTCAAATCGTTTGCCGAGACGCTGATCCCTGCAACTCCGCAGCTTGGCCGCAAGATCCGGATCGGTGTCGCGCCGTTTTCCGCATCCGTGAACCTTGGAAATTATGCCGGGAAAGCCTCGAACTACCGCAGCGCCGACAAGTGTGTCACAGAGCGGGAAACGGCGACCTATACGGGCACTGCGCCCAGCTTCGGCAACTATTTCGACGTGGCGGCCGACGGGGTCAAGGACATCGACCCGACGGAAGGTAACGTTGGACAAGCGCTCTATTATTGCCCCTCGCAACCTATCTTGCCCCTCACCGACGACCGCACTGCGCTGATCAATGCTGTCAACGCCTATCAAGTCGGCGGCTACACGGCCGGTCACATCGGCGCACAGTGGGGATGGAACCTCATCTCGGAAGATTACGCCGGCTTTTGGGGTGGCGCTGCAGCACCGGCTCCTTATTCCGACACGCAGGGTGCCAAGCCCAAGCTCATCAAGGCGGTGATTTTGATGACGGACGGAATTTTCAATACGTCCTACCATCACGATCAGGCGAAAAAGCAGGCGCTGGAACTGTGCACGGCGATGAAGGACAAAGGCGTCTTGGTGTTCACCATCGGATTTGGTCTGGGGAACACGGGGTCGGAATTGGTTGCCAAGCAGACGCTTCAGACGTGTGCCACGCCGGGGCCGCAGTATTTCGCCGATGCGTCGAACTCGGCTCAGCTCGACGCCGCCTTGAAGAGTTTTGCGCAAGTGCTGACGCAATTGCGGCTTGCCCAGTAAGGTTGGCAGCGTTTCAAGACACAAGGGCTCGTCCGCATCGGTGGCCGGGCCCCTTTTTTTGCCTGAACCGGCAACTGCGTCAAGGCAGGTCTTGACCGGGGATGACAGAGGGCTTAGATCGTGCCTCTGTTCTGGCGGATGTCGCAGAACAGTCAGCTTGAAGCGCTGATTTGGTATGCCGGCTTAGCTCAGTTGGTTAGAGCGCTAGTTTGTGGAACTAGAGGTCCTTGGTTCGACCCCAAGAGCTGGTACCAATCCATAAATCCCAGTGAAATCAGGCGATATTGGTGGTTCTGTCGCTCGAAACGAGCTGCACATTCTGTCTAGTGTCGCGAAAGCGTGTTACGGCGATGCTACGGTCAGGTTCGTCGCCGAGCGACAACCGGTTCAAGCCGGATATCAGCAGCTTAGCTTTTTTGTTCATGCGCTACCGGGCCAGTGTTGAGGCCGGTCCAGACTCACTGCGAGGCCGCGCTCACGGTTATGAGAGACGACCTTTCCATTTCACTGACCGATGACGATAGAGCGCGGCTTGAACTGGCTGGTCGCCATCTCGGGCGTCGTCGGAACATGGGCTAGCCAAGACTGCGATTTGGGTTCCGTCCAACGCCGCGCACTGGAACGCGCGATGGGAGCGGATGGCCCGATCGGCATACACCGTCTTCACAGTGCGACTCTTGGCGATATCGCTCGGTGAAGGGCGGTCTGCGCCGGAATGGGTGCATCACAACCCTAGGAAGAGTCAGAATGCGTTGCCGGCGCCTGGCTGCTTGATCGAATGCGCCGATCAATTCACGACAAAAACGATCAAATTATTGATTAATAATCAACAAATTTCAATCACATAGGCAGAAAAATCCTCCCAGCCCTCCGGTTGTGCTTTCGTATATTCAGCTTCAATTAACTATTGAAATAACAACCTTAGGTATATATTTACTACGTTGCTGGCCTGGTTGTGGACCAGCAGCAGTTTTCGCGAGCGTGTCCCTACGGAGTTGTCCAAATGAGTTCTGGAGTTTTCGTCAAAACCGGCGCCGCACTGTCTCCACCCGGTCTCCCCGCCATCAACCCAGCCACCGTCCTAAAATCATTCAATACGTGGGCGTTCAAACGCGAGCAGCCGACCGAGCCCGATCTGTTGTTGAGGACGATTGCCACAGCAGCCGCAAACAAGGCGCCGCTCAAATTCGTGCTGTACTGGGGGAAGGGTCCGCGCTCATCGAGTTGTGAGCCGGAAAGCGCCTGCCTCGACTTTCTCGCTCAAATGCTGAAACGGGTCGACGCCGCTTATCCTTATGGAACGCGGATGACGCTCATTCAGACCGATACGCATGCCGTGCACAACGGACACTGCGCAACGAGCATCAATGCCTACTTCGCAGACGTGACAGCGGCGGCCAGTGAGCGCGGCTTCCCGACGTGTCTGCTCAGCGGCGTCGTCAGAGCGGCAAACATCGAACCCGGCAAAGTCCGCGACCAGCTAACGCCGGAAACACTGGCCAAACTCAAGCTATGCGCGGCGAAATGGTATCGGGGTGAAGGCAGCAGCGAAGTCGGCGCCAAGCAATACTTCATGCTGAACATGATCGAGAAACGGGCCATCGAAGCGCTGTTTCCAGATTCGATTTTCATCACATTCAACGGCCACGAGTTTCGAGAGTTGTTCCCCCAGAGGCTACCGGTCTTTTACATGTATTCGATGCGCAAAGGCAGCAGCGTCAAACCTTGGTTTGAAGCCGGCAAGGTCTCCAAAGAGCCGCGCCCAGCCATCGGTGCGCATGCGGCAACGCAAGAACGGGAAAGAGCCCCTGCGTTATGACGGGCTATCCTCGCGCATTAGCGTGCGGCGACAGCGGGGTCAGCATCGAGTTCGGCTCGTCCATCAATGAGGGCATCAATGCACGCGTACTGGCCCTGGACCGCGCTTTGAGCATCGCTCTGCCGGCTGGCGTGATCGAACTGGTCCCGACGTATCGGTCGCTGATGATCCATTACGACCCTGTCGCCGCCAGCTTCGAAACGGTCAGCGCCCATGCTTTGGCCCTGGCGCGCAACGATCGTTATACGGCTGCGAGCGGACGCCGCCTGACGATCCCGGTCTGCTATGAAGGCGAGTTCGGCGCCGATTTGCCCGACGTCGCCAGACGCGTCGGACTTAGCCCCGCCGATTTCGTCGCCCGCCACTCCGCTGCCGATTACCGCGTCTATATGTTGGGGTTCCAGCCCGGCTTTGCCTACTTGGGAGGGCTCGATGCCGGGCTATCGCTGCCCCGGCGTCCGCAGCCGCGACACGGGGCGCCCGCAGGCACGATTTCAATCGCAGCAGGCCAATGCGCCGTCCACTCGGTCGATGGACCTAGCGGTTGGCACTGGATCGGGCGGACACCCGTTCAGACGTACCTCGCCGGCGAGCATCCGCATTTCGCAATCGAACCCGGCGACCATATTCGCTTCCGCCCGATCCCGGAGAGCGGGTGGCTCGAACTGAAACAAGCGGCCCGCGATGGGCAGGCCATCATCGAGGTTGACAGCTAATGCCTGATCTTGCTGTTGCGGATGCGGGTGCTTCCAGCATTCAGGGACTGGGACGCTATGGGTCCCAACGCTATGGCATTGCTCCGGGCGGGGCGATGGACCGGCTTGCTCTGGCCGAGGTCAACGCGCTCACGGGCCAACCCGCAGGGGCGGCTGCCATCGAGATTGGGCCACTGCCAGCGCGGTTCGTCAGCCACAACGGTCCGGTCCGGCTTGCGTTCAGTGGAGCGCAGCGCGACGTGCTCGTCGATGGCCGCCTGATCGACCTCGGGCGGACAACCCTCGTACCCGATGACGCAACGATCACGGTTAAAGGCGCGCGCGCTGGACAGTTCACCTATCTGTCGTTTCAAGGCGGTCTCGCCGGATGCAGCCGCTCTTCAGCCTTGCCAACGGCGGCGAGCGGCCCGGATGCGGTGCGTTCGTGGATCCTGCAAGCGGGTGACACCATCGCGCTGCACACCGCAATCGACAGTCGGCGGGAACGGATTTTGCGGTTGCAGCGCCAGACGAGTGCGCCCGTGCGGGTGGTGCTGGGCCCGCAGCTAGATTATTTCGCACCCGAGGACGTGTCGCGCTTTCTGGCGACGGTATGGTCCGTTTCTCATGCCGCCAATCGCATGGCCTTTTTGCTGGACGGTGGCCGGGTCGCGCTTTCCAAAGGTCACAACATCGTGTCGGATGGAACGGTCACCGGCAACATCCAGATCGCCGGCAGCGGGCAGCCGGTCGTTATCCTGTGCGACCGGGGGACAATCGGCGGCTACCCCAAGATCGCGACGATCATCAGTGCCGACATCGGCAGGTTCGCCCAGACGCCCGCCGGTGGAACGGTGCAGTTTGAAGCGGTCTCGGTTCTGGAGGCGCAGTCCGCTGCGCGCGACTTTGCGTTCCGCCTCGCCAACATCAAGCCCAAAGTCGACGACGTCTCGGAGCCAGCGGTTTCGATAGAGGCGCTGCTATCTGGAAATGTCGCGGGAGATGCTTTCGACGCCATGGCGTGGCGCGCAAGTGGGGGCACCCGGCCAGGACTTGACGAGGAGCGCGCCAATTGACGGATCACGAGCTATGGCTGGTTGCGGCAATCGCGATGGCAGTTGCCGGGGTCGTCAAAGGCGCGACGGGGATCGGCTACGCGACCTTTGCACTGCCGCTGCTCGCAAGCCTCGTCGGTTTGAAAACGGCAATGGCGCTCATTATTGCGCCAACGCTTGCGGTCAATTTCAGTCTCGCTTTTTCTGGCGGTCAGTTCCGCGAGAACGTCGGCGCGTTTTTGCCGTTGTATCTCGCCATGCTTCCCGGTGTTGCCGCTGGTGCCGTCATGCTGGCGATAGTCGATCAGCGCATCGCCATCGGCATGTTGGGGGCCAGCATGGTCGCCTATGCGGGCCTGGCGCTGGCGATGCCGAAACTTTCGCTTCACGAAAAGACCGCGCGGTGGTTGCGTCTTCCGGTTGGCTTCATCAATGGCGTGTTGACGGGGCTGACGGGGGCCCAGGTCATCCCGCTCGTGCCGTACATGATGGCGCTGCACATGCCGACGGGACAGACGATCCAGGCGATCAACATTGGCGTGCTGGTTTTGTCGTCGATGCTTGGGGTCAGCCTTGTCGCCACTAAGGCCGTCGAACCTTTGCTGATTGGGGCCTCGATCGCTGGTATCTTGCCGGCGCTGGCGGGTGCCGCGCTCGGCGCGTCGCTTCAATCCAAGATGCCTGCGGCCTTGCTACGAACCCTCATCTTGACCATCGTCGGCTTGAGCGGGCTCAAACTGATCGTCTGGTAGGTGAGGCCAGGGTACTTAAGCGGCCTCGGCGGTGAGCGGGGTCATGCAGGGATCGCCCGCCACCGGTTTGAAATGTGCATATTTTGCGATCAGGATTTCAGCCGCTGGCTTGGGTTTGCTGAAGTAGTACCCTTGCGCAAAGTTGCAGCCGAGCGCGCGCAAGGCTTCGAGCTGCTGTTGGGTTTCGACGCCTTCAGCCACAGCTTTCATGTCGAGACTGCCCGCGAGGGCACAGATCGCCTTGACGACGGACACGCCGCGAATGTCTTGGCAAAGCTGCGACGTGAACGAGCGGTCAATTTTCAGGATGCCGAACGGGTAACTCATCACGTAGCTCAGGGAAGAATAGCCGGTGCCGAAATCGTCCAGCGACAGGCCGACGCCGAGCTTGCGAAGCTCGTTCAACCGCGACAAGGTCGCCTGATCTTTCGACATCAGGATCGACTCCGTAATTTCCAGGACCAGACGGTCGGGACCCAGCCCCGAATCCCTGAGTGCAGCGCTGACGGTGTCGACGAAGTCGACGCATTTGAATTGGAGTGCGGAACAGTTGACGGCAACCGATAGCCCCGATGGGCAACCCGCAACGTCGTTGCACGCCTGTTTGATGATCCACTTGCCCAGGGGCAGGATCAGGCCGCTCTCTTCGGCCACAGCGATGAAGTGGCCGGGTGCGAGAAGGCCACGGTCGGGGTGGTTCCAACGGATGAGAGCTTCGTAACCTGACACCTCGCCCGACTGGATATTGATGATGGGCTGATAATAGAGGACGAACTGTTCGCGTTCCAATCCGATGCGCAGATCGCGTTCCAGCCGCCGACGATCATGAAAGGCTGCTTCGATCTTTTGGTCGAACAGTTTGCAGGTTCCTCGCCCTGCGGCTTTGGCCTCATATAGCGCGAGGTCGGCCGCCTTGAGCAGGCTTCGACTGTCGCGCGCGTCTCGGGAGGTCGCGATGCCGATACTGGCTCCAACGCTGATCGCAAAGCCTTCGATCTCGAAGGGTTCGGACAAGATCCGGCACAGGCGGCTGGCAAGGGCCACCGCATCATGATCCGATTTTGCGTTGCTCTGAATGACCGCGAATTCATCGCCACCCAGACGGGCGAGATGGTCGGACGGACGGAGGCTGGCTTTCAATCTGGCAGCTGCGGCCCTTAACAGTTGATCGCCCAGAGGGTGGCCGTGGGTGTCGTTGACGAATTTGAATCCGTCGAGATCAATGAGTAACAAGGCAAAAAAGCTGGCGTCGTTGCGATCCTTATAGGCACGCTCGACAATCACATTGAACTGGGTGCGATTGGGAATATTGGTGAGGGGATCGAAGTGTGCGAGACGCACGATCCGGGCTTGAAAGATGTGGTGATGATAGACCAGCGTCGACGCTACATAGAGGATCATGAGCGTCGCAATCGTTAGGCCGATCGCATACAGCATCCACCGCGTGTGGCGCTTGGCTTCGCCCATCGCGTCATGCAACACGACGCGGACGGAGAGAGGATGCCCAACGATCGGGCGGGTTGCGACGGCGGTGAGTCCTGTCGCTGCAGTGACGCGGGTCAGCGATTTGTTATTGAACGGTTGGCTCACAGTCTCGACTGGGATTTCATGAACCGGTTTTCCCAGAAGGTTTGCATACAAACCCGAAGCCGCCCGCACGACGCCGTCGTCGCCGAACAACGCAATGCCGCCGTTCGAACCCAAGTTGTTATTGCCAAACGACGTCGTCAGGTAATCCGTGGTGAGTGAGGCCACCAGGATACCGTCGAACTGGCGATCCTTGTTGAAGATGCGGCGCGCGAATTGAACCGATTTTTTGCCTGAGGCTCGGCCTGTCACCGGCTGGCTGATGTAGAGCGGATCGCCTTCTGCATCACGCAACGCACGGAAATGCTCGCGATCGCTCAGGTCGATTTTCTTATCGGGATAGAGCATCGCCGAACTCGTAATCATGAAGCCATGAACATCGATTGCAGCGATTTGAACGGTGAGGGCACTGTTGGTGTATTCATCGCTAACGAGCGACGCCCAGGGCGCTGAGTAGCCGGAGCGCTCATGGCTGCGGCGAATGTATTTTAAGGTCGTATCGAGGTGATTGGCCGTTCGCTCCACGTTCTGGCCGATGATCCGGGACATATTCTGGGCATCGTTGGACAGGTCCAGCATATCGGCTTCGCGTTCCGTTCCTTGCTGCCAGAATGCGGCACCCCACACGACGGCGATGAGGGCCATCGCAAAGCCGATAATGGGACTGCGAAGCAGGATCTGTGTTGCGTTGACCGCTTGGCGGAACCGGAATTTCGCCATCTGAAAGGGGCCTTTACGCGGCCTGTCGGAGTTGGGCAACAACGTCCGCATATTTGCGATGACGCCTGCCAGGGCGTGCGTCAACAACAGTAGAACTGTCGCTGATATGACAACCTTCATTGAAAGGTTGGCGTGGTTGACCAAGAGACCGCCAGGACTGGCAGGCAGTTCTGATAACATTGGCGGAAGCGATGCGAGGGTCGTGAAATAAGAAGCTAGGACTGCCGAAAGCAGCAAGCTGCACGTATACCAATGCCCCAGCATCCCCTGGATCCTGTCTTGAACAGTCAGGGCAGCAACCGATAGAATGAGGCAAAGAGCAAGAGACGAGCCTGCCGCCTCGTAATCCCACACGACAGCTCTTATCGTGTCGAATGCCTGGAGGTTGGCGAGAAGTGCCAGCCAGATGGCGAGCCCGATCACCAGTCCGCCGAACACCGGCGCGCGAAACCACCCGCCTTTTGCAATCCACAGACCCACAGTGATTAAGCCGATGCATTCCGCAAGCGCGAGGCTCGTTTGGACCGCATCGAAGGACCCGCCGCTGATCCGGTCGTGGGCCAACAGGCTAATGAACTGTGCGGCCCAGATCCCGGTTCCAGCTGTGATGCCAGCCAGAAAGTGCTGTAAGCTTTTGCCCTGCCGCGATCTCAAATCGTGGGCCTGCGCTACAATATGCAGCGTAACGATCATGGCCAAGCCGCAGAGCAGGGCGGCCACGATCAGGAATTTCCAATCGTGCCCAACTATCAGCCTTTCCAGAAGGTAGCCAAGCAGCATCGAGATCTTCCTTGCTCATACATTCAGCGCTGCCGGTTTGCGCCTGATCGCAGAAGATAGCTCGCAAAAGTTGTGATGCAGCTAATGTGTTCAATCTAAACGTGTTTGAAGTTTTAGCCCCGGATTTGTACATTATTTACCCGGGGCTTACCGAGACGTCGGGGGCTCATTTTGGAACACGGGCCGGTCACGGCAAAGGCCGAAAGCTCACCCTAGGACTCTGCCAATGACGGGATGAGAGTTGGAGCTCAGGTCAGGCGAGGGCTTGCGCTTTGCTATGCCGGGTATGACAGCCTGGGGTGGGCTGCGTCGACGGTTTCAAAATCGAGGTTGCAGCGCGCGCACTGGGGTTCAACGCGCAAACGCCGGTTGGCACCAGGGCCTGCGAGGACCGATTGGCCGCATTTGGGGCAACGAAGTTTCGTGACCAACAACCAATACTGAAGAAGGACCGCCACTCCTCCGAGGGCTACAAAAACGCTGGGTGGCTTCAACCACGCTGCGAGCAGCATGATGAACACGATGCCGAGCACGAGGCGCAGACTCGCAAAGTTTGAAGCGCGTTGCATACGCTGGCGGAAGGTTTGCATCGTGGCCTTACGGAATGGGCAGAGATTGATGTTCGCGCAGAGTTTTGCCTGTGATGCTGTCTATTTCCACGAGTTTGACGCGATAGCCCCAAAGACGGGCCACGTGGAGCAGAACGCGCTCGCAGCTGACTTTGTCAAGCATGACGCCATTGCGGACGCGGTGGGCGATCTGGAGACGCCGGGAGCCGGACAGGTCGGCGTCGACGACTTGCAGATCGGGATCGTGGGTTGCAACGGCGTATTGCTGGGAGAGTGCGCGGCGGACGTCTTTGTAGCCTTGTTCATTATGGATGTTGCGGACTTCGACCAGCGGGGCTGTGGACTTGTCGCGGACTTCAAATAAGCGGAAGTCACGGATCACCTTGGGCGACAGGAACTGCATGATGAAGCTGTCGTCGCGGTAGTCGGACCAGACGTTTTTCAAGACAGCGATGGCGTCGCCGGTGCCGGCAAACTGGGGGAACCACTCGCGGTCTTCCGACGTGGGGTTGACCGTAATGCGCTCGATGTCGCGCATCATGGCAAAGCCCAGCGCGTAGGGGTTGAGACCTGAATAGCGGCGGTCGCTCCAGCCGGGCTGGGTGACGACGGAGGAATGGGAGTGCAGGAACTCCAGCATCGAGCCATCGGTCAGCAGGCCCTTATCGTGCAGACGGTGCATGATGTGGTAGTGGGTCCACGTGGCGCAGCCTTCGTTCATGAGCTTGGTGTTGCGCTGGGGATAGAAATAGTTGGCGAGCATGCGAACGATGCGGAGGAGTTCGCGCTGCCAGCCTTCCAGCTTCGGGGCATATTTTTCCAAGAAGTACAGCAGGTTTTCTTCGGGCAGGCCAATCGAAAGGGCTTCCTTTGGGTCGCCGGGGGCGTCACGGGTTTCGGCGTCGGCGAGGGGCTGGCCTTTGGGGACGGTGCGCCAGAGGTCGTTGAAGGACTGCTCCTCATATTCGCGGCGGCGCAGTTCGCGCTCGCGTTCGCGGGCGAGCGAGGTCGCTTTGCCGGTGCCGGGGTGACGGCTGACGCCTTGAGACATCAGCGCGTGGGCTGCATCCAGCGTCAATTCGACGGCTTCGGCCCCGTGGCGTTCTTCGCAGCGGGCGACGTAGGATTTGGCGAACGCGAGGTAGTCGAGGATTGCGTCCGGCCGCGTCCAATCCTGGAACATGTAGTTGTTTTTGAAGAAGTGGTTGTGGCCCATGGCAGCATGGGCCAGCACGAGCGTCTGCATGGTCATGGAGTTTTCTTCCATGATGTAGTTGATGCAGGGGTCGCAGTTGATGACGATCTCGTAGGCGAGCGGGCGCTGGCCTTTGCGGTATTGGGATTCATCGCGGGCGAAATGTTTGCCGAACGACCAGTGCCGGTACATGTGCGGCATCCCGATCGAGGAATACGCGTCCAGCATCTGCTCGGCGGTGATCACCTCGATGACGTTGGGCGACAGGTTCAAGCCCATTTCGCCGACGCCGATTTTTTCGATTTCGTCGTATGCCCGCTTCAGCAGGTCGAAGGTCCATTCGGGGCCGTCGAACATGGGGGTCGTTGCACGGGCGGCAGCGGGGGCGGAAACGGTCATCGGAACGGGGTGCCCTCTCTCACGACGTGGATTTTTCAGCCGCGAACAGGTCGCGGAATACGGGGTAGATGTCGCCCGCGTCCGACACCTGCCGGGCGGCGAATTTCGAAACGCGTTTGGCCAACGGGGTGTAGCCGCGCCAGACGACGCTTTCGCCGCCATAGCTCGAACCGGGGTGGCCGACTTCAATGTAGGCGAAATACTGGCACAGCGGCAGGAGGTCTTGTTCTAACAACGTCACGCACTGGTGCATGTCTTCGGAGACGTTGTGGCCGTCGGAGGCTTGGGCTGCGTAGATGTTCCAGTCGCGCGGCGGATAGCGGGCGTCGATGACTTTTTTCATTTCTTCAAGTGCGGTCGAGACCACCGTGCCGCCGGTCGCGGTTGCTTCAAAGAAGGTCGACTGATCGACCTCCTGGGCTTCGGTGGTGTGGCGGATGAAGACGACGTCGACCTCGCGGTAGTGGCGCGTCAAGAACACGTTCAGCAGCATAAAGAAGCGCTTCGCCAAGTCCTTCAGCGGCTCGGTCATGGAGGCGGAGACGTCCATCAGGCAGAACATGACGGCCTGGGTCGTGGGCTGGGGACGGCGCTCGTGGCGGTTGTAGCGCAGGTCGATGGGGTCGACGAAGGCGACGGCTTTGCGCAAATGGCGCAGGTGTTCGAGCTGACGGGTCAGTTCAGCGATGAGGGCCGCGTCCGGCGGGGTTTGGGCCACGGCTGCTTCGAGGTCGGCTTCGGCCTTGGCGATGCGCTCCAAGCTCGGGCGGTTGAGGGCCAAACGGCGGGCGAGCGAATTGCGCATGGTGCGCGCGGGATTGAGGCGGGAGGGCGAACCTTCGGTGGTGAAACCGGCACGGGCAAGTTTGGAAGATTTCAGCGATTTAAGCTGGACCTTGACAAGGTTTGGCAGTTTCAGGTCCTCGAAGAACAGGTCGAGGAATTCCTCTTTGGTGAGGGTGAAAACAAAATCATCGTCGCCCGAACCGTCGCCAGCGCCTGATCCGCTGCCGCCGCCGCTCGGGGGTTTGGCGATCGTATCGCCGACGGTGAAGTCTTTGTTGCCGGGGAGGACGAAATCGCGCGAGCCGCTGTCGCTGCCAAGGCCGAACGATGGTTCGCCCAGGCTCTTGGTCGAGATCGAGATTTTCTGGCTGCCCTCGACTTCGGTTATTTTGCGCTTTTTCAACGCTTCGCGCGCGGCCGACCGGATTTCGGCTTTCGCACGGCGCATGAAGCGCTGGCGGTTGCCAAGGCTCTTGCCTTTTGTATTCAGTCGACGGTCGGTAATCTGCATTAAACCCCCGGCTCAGTGCCTTTGGCTTGGAAGCTGAGGGGCTCTTTTTTGCCCCTGCGATTCACGTCCTCGCTGATAGATGCTTGGACGATCGCAGGGGTGCCCCTCAGACACCCCGACCAGGGACCAGTCCCTGGACCCGCGCCCTTACTAAGTCGAGGTGCGGTTAGCTCGACTTTTTGACGCGCATGTACCATTCGACCAGACGGCGGGTCTGGCGCGGGGTGTATCCGCGAGCGACCATCCGCTCGACGAACTGCTGGTGTTTCTTTTCGGTTTCGCCGTCTTTCTTGGCGCCGAAACTGATAACCGGGAGCAGTTCCTCAACCTGGCTGAACATGCGGCGCTCGATCACGTCGCGGATCTTTTCGTAGGACGTCCAGCTCGGGTTCTTGCCGCCGTTCTTGGCGCGGGCCCGAAGCGAGAACTTGACGACTTCGTAGCGGAAGTCCTTCGGGTTTGCGATGCCGGCTGGCTTTTCGACCTTCGACAGCTCAGCATCCAAGACCTGACGGCTCATGAGCTGGCCGGTGTCGGGGTCCTTGAAGTCGTGGTCTTCGATCCAGGCATCGGCGTAGGCGACATAGCGGTCGAACAGGTTCTGGCCGAAGTCGTTGTAGCTCTCGAGGTAGGCTTTTTGCACCTCGTTGCCGATGAACTCGGCATACTTTGGAGCGAGTTCTTCCTTGATGAACTCGATGTAGCGCTCTTCCTGCTCATGGGGCATCTGATCGCGGCGGACGGCCTGTTCGATCACGTACATCAGGTGGACGGGGTCGGCGCCGATTTCCTGGGTGTCGAAGTT
>Ga0247832_1006135_pt1 | contig 13405 bp, 14 predicted proteins | sample LaCruzMarch2015__10_FD_192407 | JGI IMG/M metagenome (GOLD analysis project Ga0247832, IMG submission 192407) | Freshwater microbial communities from meromictic Lake La Cruz, Castile-La Mancha, Spain - LaCruzMarch2015_4m | ecosystem: Environmental > Aquatic > Freshwater > Lake | place: Spain... | reverse complement strand
CAATGTTCCAGTGTCTACGCCAAAACGGTTGCCCCGTAGATCGCTGAATGGGGTGACTTTGAGCGCGTGTAGATGCCCACAGACCGTTGAGACGCCAGCATTCACGGTCGAGTTGTGCGTACTATGAATTCCGCCCTTGTAACGGTGTTTGACAATCACGTCATCGGTCGGCCAGACTGCCCAACAGAAGTCCCAATTTGGGATATGGTCTGTTAATTTAAACCCGACAACATCTTTAAACTGTGGGGCGTGTTGAGCAAGCCTATTACCAAATCTAACGTCATGGTTTCCCCATGTAAACAAGAGCTTTACATTGTGCCTTGCGGCTTTAGCAACTTCTTCAATTTCACCTAGCGCACCTTGACAAGCCTTCAGTTCTTGAATGACAGAAGTTTGGGGAAGTTCAGTAACGTCGTGGCGGCTTATAGATGCCCCGTCGAAGCAATCTCCATTTGCGATGATTGCGTGAGGGGCAAGCTCTTGTATCAAATACAAAAGCCCTTTAAAGGCGGTGGAGCGTTGACCGGGTATAAAGTGAGCGTCAGAGAACACAATTACACAAGAATCCAACATCCCAAGTTTTATTTGCTTTAAAGGAGAAAAAGATTTTGGTCTGTTGGCTTCATATTTTGCACTCCGAGTGTCTATGCCGCCTAATTTGACCTTATGGATGTCTTCCATGCTACGTCTACGGTAGTTCACTGCTCTTTCAGTGATGCCTAGAATCTTTGATAATTTTGTAACAGATTGATGCTTGTCCCACAAATCCATAAACTCTTCATCTGTACAAGAATTCATGTTATTACTTGATACCATGTGAATCCTTTGATGAGAGCAACCGCTCCAACAAGTTAATAATTCGGTGCTCCTCTTTTTCCAAATCATCCTCACTGGATTTTGGATCTTGGGCTACCGTCATAAGATCGTGCAAAAAAACATGAAGTAACTCGTGCAGAGCCGTTTGGTCTATGCTCTGAGGTGTGATTTTCTCAGCGCCCCAATCACCTAATCGGTATATTGCTAACCTAGCCCCATCATTGAATTCAACCGAAGCCATTGCTTGTTTGGCTGGTTTCAATCCTTTTTCAATTCGCCAGTCGGAAAGGTTCAACACTTGTTGCCATTTTTTGACACTTTGTGCAAACAATTCAGCGTGTTCTGGCGTAGGAATGTTAGGCATAACAAGACCTTATACAAACTTTATTACACTTTTATTTAATAAATAAATTATCGATTATTAGGGTAAGTCCCTATACTTGTTAGGTTTTAATTTCATGTTAAGATGCATCCACGCCAATCGGGCGTTTACTTGAAGGAAATCAAAATGGCAAAAATCTACAAAGCTTACGTCTACCAAGACGACCGTTGTTTTACTGGTGAAATCGAAGGCATCTTCATCAACACCAATGTTGTTGAGTTGAAGGAAACTCCTATCGAGTTTTACGCTGACTCCAAGCAGGCTTTGCTTGCTGACATGGTTAAGTTCCTGAAGGGCACTGGTCACACTGGCACCTTGCGCGTTGCCAACGGAGTATCAGCATGAAAAACGAAATTGAAACATCATTCAACACTGAGGCAGAAATTCGCGTCAGTGCCGACCAATACGACGAGGGGGTTTGGCTGTGCTTGCAAGGGCGCCGATCAATGATGAGCGTCCCACTGACTCGCGTCGAGGCTGAGCAGTTGATGGTCAACCTGAAAAAAATCTTAACCAACAACCCAGTGTGACCATGAAATTTTACAAACGTGCGATTGAGCTGTTTTGGCAATCAAAGACAAACAAGGGTTGGAAGTACATGTACACAACCAATGCTTTTCGCACTTGTCGAGAGGCTGTAGCAGACACCAAAGCTACTTGGCCTGATCTTTCAATTAAAGGCAACTTTGCAAAAAAATGAGTGAGACCAAAATGAGCGACTACATCAAAGGGTTCAACGCAGGGGTTGACTGCGTTTTGACCGAAATTGAACGACTTGAGAAAACAGGGGTTTTAAGCCTCGAACAGCTTGTCAAGCACCTTGACCCTCAACGCGACCAAAAAACGGCTCAAACGCCCGATAAAGGGGCTCTATGAGGCTGTCTGTGATCAAGAGCGTACGGGTTACGCTTCGCGGAATACCTGACGGAACAACCTTAGAAGATCTATCAGAGCTGTTGGATAGATCAAAGTACAACGTCAGGAAGGCTTTAAAGAACATGCCTGACGTATACATAGATCGATGGGAAGTAGCACCAAGAGGGCAATACAAAGCCATTTGGTGCATCGTTACCCCGCCAGAAGATTGTCCAAGACCTAAAGGAAAAAGCAATGATTATTAAACGTGCTATTGCTGTGGAAAGCCTTACAAAAGTATGCGAGGAAAGCTTGAACCTTATCAAGCAATTAATTGATGCTGACAATGACGTGTATGCCAAAGGATACGAGGATGGCGTGACGGCTCAGGCTGAAGTTCAAAAGACTTTACGCCCTTGGGTTGGGCTGACGGATGAGGAGATTGAGCAGGGTTGCAAAGAGTCATGGGTGACTGAGCAAGCGTGGCAGTCTGCTGTCTGGTGGGCCGAGGCTAAGTTGAAGGAGAAGAACGCATGACCCAAGAGATCTGGGCGCCAGAGCGGATAGAACAAAACCCTGAGCTGGCAAACAAAGCCATCATAGAGCTACAGGTCAAGGTGCAGGAGCTGGAGTCAAAGCTCAAACACGCCACGGTAAAAGCCGCAAAACTAGAAGCACAAAACAAAGAATACAAGCTCACCATCAAGGATATGGATAGAAGGATAATGAGAGGATTGAAGGACTGATTGCACACAAACACAAAGATCCGTTAAACTTTGCGTTAAAGGAGTTGCAACATGGCAAAGAAACCAAAAAGTCTTCCCAGCGATAATGTCGCCGAAGTGACAGGTAAGCCGCAAACAAAGGGAGAAGTAACGAAAGGCAGACCCTCAATCTACTCTCAAGAGTTAGCTAACACGATATGCACTAGGTTAGGTTTAGGAGAGAGCTTACGCAAAATATGTAGGGATGAAGACATGCCTTGCTTGTCAAGCGTGATGGGTTGGTTGACCACCAAGCCTGTTTTTTTGGAACAATACGCACGTGCGCGTGAGATTCAGGCTGAGACTCAGTTCGACGAGATGATCGATATTGTTGACCAGCCGCCTGACTTGAGCTACGTGACTGGTAAGAACGGTGAGCAGATCGAGGTCAAGTTTGACTCCTCTTACGTTCAGTGGATGAAGCTACGGATTGATACGCGAAAGTGGACAGCGGCTCGTATGGCACGGAAGTACAACGAACGTATAACGCCCGTTGAAGAGAAGCACGACCACATGGTCATTGATGTGACCGTGAAAGCGAAGATGGATGCGGCAATCCAGCGCTTGGAACTTATTCGGATTGCTGAATGAGCGCAGTCATTGAGAAGGAGGTTCTTGACATCCTTGGGGATGAGGAGAACCAAACCGCGTGTGGCCCTTACCACGGCATAGCCTACGCCAAGCGCACGGAATGGCTTTCAGGCGCGTTCAATCACCAAAAGCTACCCCAAGGTACTTGGTGGTCTATTTGGCTCATGCTGGCTGGTCGAGGTGCTGGCAAGACCCGCACCGCGGCTGAGCAGATCTGGTGGTGGGCGTGGGAGAACCCCAGCACTCGCTGGCTGGTATCCGCCCCTACTTCTATGGACGTCCGCGGTACATGCTTTGAGGGTGAGTCAGGACTCATGGCTGTGATCCCTCCGATCCTGATCAGGGACTACAACAAAGCCCTGCACGAGATTGTGCTGATCAACGGTAGCTTGATCAAAGGCATTAGCGCCAGCGAACCTGATCGCTTCCGTGGTGGTCAGTACCATGGCGCATGGCTAGACGAGCTGGCGGCTTGGGACTACCTCGACGAAGCTTGGTACAACATCCAGTTCGCCGTGCGTCTAAAGAAGGAAGACGGCAGGACGCAGATCATCGCAACGACTACCCCACGTCCCAAAGACTTGATTGTGGAGCTCGTAGGGCGTGAAGGAGACGACGTAGCCCTCACAACGGCATCTACCTACGTCAACCTCGAGAACCTGTCTGCAAGCTTCAAGAAGCAGATACTGTCATACGAAGGTACTAAGATTGGCAGGCAGGAGATCCATGCGGAGCTCATAGATGCCGAGGAATCAGGGATCGTCAAGCGCGAGATGTTCAAGCTGTGGGCGCCAAACAAGGAGTTCCCTAAGTTTGAATACATCCTGCAAAGCTACGACTGCGCCAGCTCGGAGAAGACTGTCAACGATCCGACAGCGGCTATCACGTTTGGTGTGTTCAAGCCACTGGATGGCCCTATGTCCGCCATGGTGATCGACTGCTGGCAAGACCGCCTGCAATACCCAGACCTGCGCCCCAAGGTGATCGAGGAGTACGACGTAGTCTACGGTGAGGGCAAGGACAAGAAGCGCGTAGACCTGATCCTCGTGGAAGACAAGTCCGCAGGCATAGCCCTGATCCAAGACTTACAGCGTGGGCACTTGCCTGTTCGTGCGTATAACCCCGGTCGTGCTGACAAGATCCAGCGCCTTAACATCGTGTCTAACATCATCGCCGCTGGGCGTGTATGGATCCCCGAGAGCGGCGTAAGGAGAGGCTACGTCAAGGACTGGGCTGAGGGCTTTGTGTCTCAGATCTGTAGCTTCCCTGACTCGACGCACGACGACTTCGTGGACGCCTGCACCCAAGGCTTGCGGTTCCTACGCGACGCTGGGTGGTTGGACATTGATGGCGCCCCAAGGGATGACTACGACGAAGAGGACTACATTGACAGTGGACGCCGTAAGCTTGAGAACCCATACTCAGCATGATGGACGAACGGCTACACCCAAGGTATCATTGGGATAACAGCAACTCAGCAGGATAAGCCATGGCTGACGAAAACAAACCAGCGTTCTACCCACGAGTCGGTCGAACCATCGCTAAGAACTTTAGGTCAGCTCAGCCACCAGCCTTCATTGAAGACCCAAGAGCGATGGATCTGCCACAGTTTGGTGACGTTGATCTTAGCGTTCCAAGCAAAGAGAACCTCGAGATGGCTCGCCGTATTGCTGAGCGTGATGCCCAGCTCAAGCGCCAGCAACAGGCTGATAGATCCCCACTCGAGAAGCTGGCTGGTGGCATACAGGCTGGCAGGTTCATGGGTTCCGCCTTGACGCAAGCTGTTAACTCCCTGCCTACCCGCATCTTCAAGGGTGACGAGGCGGCTGACAAGTTCATCCAAGACCGCATCTACAAGCCTGAGCAACCACTGGCGTATGAGTACGCACAGGACATTGGTGACTTTCTCGAGAAGCTCGAGACCGAATACAAGATCCCACCAGTGCTACCCGAAGCTGTGGCTTTGCAGTACTTGACAGGCCCAGCCACGGCTCAAGCCGCAAGAGCGGCAGGTAGAGGCGCAGAGCAGGTCGGTAGGAAGATTGAGAGCGCCATGGAGCCAGTTGTCAAGGGCGCCTTTGAACGTGGCGGCTTACCTCGTGAGATGGTCATGGCTATGGGTGCTAACACGCAGTCCAACGTGATCAAGCCAAAAGGCGGCAACTGGATTGGTGGTGATGTTGAAAAAGCTCTTGATCCTTTAATCACAAAAGGCATCATTGCCAACCAAGAAATTCCTTATGGCCCTGAGTTTGATACCGCAATTGTTCAACGAATTGCAGATCTTAAAGAAACCGCCAGTATGCCGGGCTACACAGGTGGCGCAGGACGAGTGGCAAAGATGCTTGAAGACGACTTGCAAGATGCAGTAAGCACTCGAAACAGAGTAAAAGATGCCGCCATAAACAAGTGGGTTCAAAGCAACTTGACCAACTATGTTAAGAAAGACATGGGTACGCCTGAAGACCCAGTTCGCAAGCTTGCTGAGCAAGACATCAGCCATTTACCCCAAGACTTGCAAAACATTGAGATGACTTGGACGCCTGAAGAGTTGGCTAAAACACGCAAGCGTTTTGGATTTCCAGAAGAGGAAACCGCAACAAATCCAACAGCCAAAATGTGGGAGCAAATGGCTGACGAAATGATTTCTCCAAGCAGAGCTACAGAATTTGGGGAAAAAGCAAGACAGCAAAACCCTTGGCTTGAAAAACTAAACCCTTATGACACGGTCTATGAAACAATGCGTGGGCTACCTCAAGCTCTTAAATTTGACCACATTGTTGACGTCCTTCGTGAAGACATAGCCTCTGGTCGAATCCGCCCTGAGCAACTAAACAAAGTCAGCATGGAGCAGGCTGTACGCCGCACCTATGAGTACGACCAAGAGATGGCTCGTAAGATGGCTGAGGCGCAGGCCAAGGTCACTGAGGGTATGCCGATTCATAAGGACTACGGCGACAAAGGATTTAAGTGGATTGAATTGGCAACGCCTGAAGTTGCTACTGAGTTGCCATCAACACATATCGTAGAGCCATACCAAAGCAACGGCGTACTTGGTCAACTTTATCGTGTCATCAACCCCACGACTGGCATGAGAGGCGAAGGCTTTGCCACGCCTGAAAGAGCAATCAAAGAATTTAACAAGAGCCACGCCGAAGAAAAACTTGCGGACGCCCTAAAGTACGAAGGTGAGACCATGGGCCACTGCGTTGGTGGCTACTGCCCTGACGTACTGGGAGGCCGCTCACGCATCTTCAGTCTGCGTGATGCCAAAGGTGAGCCACATGTGACGATTGAGACAGCGCCACAAAATCATTTGGATTACAACTCTTGGTTCAATAAACAACCCGAAGAAATTCAGAACAGAATTGCCCAACGAAGAAAAGAAGACAAAAATCACTACGAATACGAAGGCCCAGAATATCTTGCCGCTCGTGAAGCATTACCGCCAAAGATCAAGCAAATTAAAGGAAAGCAGAACGCCAAGCCAAAAGATCCGTACCTGCCATTTGTACAGGACTTTGTAAAGGGTGGCAATTGGTCTGACATTGGCGACTTTAAGAATACTGGCTTGATTCGTGAAGGCGGACAGATCATGACGCCTGCTGAACACGCAGACTGGTTGCTTAAAGAATTAGGCGCCGATACTTACAACGAGCTTGGACTAGGGGCCAAAATTCCACCAGCCGCAGGCATGAAGCGTGGTGGTAAGGTCTCCATCTCCAACAACCCAGACACCATGATGATGGAGCTGGGCAACCAAAAGATGAAGAACGGCGTCCCAGCTTACGGTGCTGGCAAGGCTGTGACTAAGCAAGCACTCAAGGCGGCTAAGCCTGAAGTCATGAAAGCCTCTGAGGCGCTAGGCAAGATTGAAGGGCGCCCACTAAAAATTACGCAGGCTGACCGCACAAAGGTTGGCGGTGGGTACTTAGGAGGCCCCGGCTTCTCTGGGCTACAGCTCACCGAGCCTGAGTACCGTGCGGCTGAGGCGGCATGGGCGGTTCAGAACGCAGGCACAGCTAAGACCATCCTTGGTGGTGAAGGTGATAACGCTGTCTACGCGGCTATGCTTGGTACACCTACTCAACACCAATCAAACCAAATGGTGTTTGACAAACTGTTAGGTGACTTTAAGAAAGCCGCCAAACGTGGTGAGTTGACGCCTGAACTGCGCGACCTAATCAACATGCGGTTAGCCGCGGCTGTTGACAAAAAGGGCAACCCTGTATTCCCTGCTGATGTAGACATCATGGACAAAAAGTTCAGGGACATAGCTGACACGTTTAGTCGTCGCTCGATTGCTGGTCACTTAATGGGCGGCGTACAGGTTGGCGGTAAAAAGGGTCAGATCATTGACTACGACAAGATCATTCGCAGTACGACAGATCCAGCGTTGATAGATCAGCCTACTGGTGCGTTAGGCAATCGCCTGTTCACCCTAAGCGGTGGGATTGTCCAACGCCCTGATTTGCACCCAGCGTTCCCAACCATTTTGCAGGGTGAGGACTTGGGCGTGATGTTTACCCCAGTCGAGCGCGACATTGTCATGAAGGACTTTGTTGAGAAGACCATGCGCGAGAAGGGCAGGAAGCCCGGCTACATGGACTACACCCGAGGCAACCCACCCACACAGTTGATCACTGAAGACATCTTGACCGAGTTGCAGAAGCTTGGTCTCAAGAAGGGTGGAGCTGTTAAGCAACCAGCCGCCTACATCGATGGCAATGAGTTCGTCTTAGCCGCTCAGAAGTACGGCATCAAAGACAGCATGAACAACCTGAATAAGATCGTAGACCTTGTCAACAAGGGCTTGTCAGTAGATGATGCGGCACGTCAAGTAGCTGACACTGGTATGCACAAAGCCGCTGGTGGTGCTATCAGCGGTGACGACTTAATCCTTGAAGAGAGACCGCTATGACTATCATTGGAGCACTGAGAGCCGCTAAGGCAGGTGAGAAAGTCAGGAAGACGGCGCCCTTTTACTCTGCCGTGGATGAGGCGCTGGCTAACCTCAAGCGCCCCAAGGGTACGGGCATAGAGTTCTTGACGGAGGTGCTGAAACAGCCGGGCGTCAAGAAGGCGGAGATCGCTGACCGTAAGCTCGAGCAGGCATTCAAAGCCAAGGGCAAGATGACCAAGGAAGAGGCTCAAGAAGTCCTCAAAGAGAACCCACCACCTAAACTTAAAGAGAAGGTGTACGACGAGTCAACAGCCATAGACGAGGACGACCTTCGAGAGATGGTGTCCCAAGAGATGTTTGGAGTGCCGTATAGCACTATTGGCTTTAGTGGTGCTCGGCATCGCCAGATCTCGGATGAGGTCTACAGGCGCATGGATGCCGACAACGGCACAAAGTACGGTAAATACAGAACACCAGATGGTGAGAACTACCGTGAGATTTTGCTAAAGTTGCCAGATGACAAGCAACGGTTTTGGGCAAAAAACGGTCAAGGAGTTGAGCGGATATTCAATGATCCCGATGAGGCGTCAAGATTTGCTGGGTCGAGTGGTGATGCACGGGCAGTGGATTCTCAGACCGTTGATCGAATGCGCAATCAATACCAATCCAGTCATTGGCAAGAAGATCCCAACGTTCTAGCCCATATGCGCGTTCAAGACCGTAAAGGCCCCAACGGAGAGAAAATCCTGCACGTCGAAGAGATTCAGTCTGATTGGCATCAAGAAGGTCGCAAAAAGGGATACAAGCCCGATGACTACATAGAGCAAAGCAATGCGCTTGATAAGCAATTCAACGACTTAGGCGAAAGACGTACACAGCTTTTAAAACAAGCTGAAGCCATGCCAACTCACGGTGCTGAATTTACAAGTTTAATGAATGAAGCAATTGACATCACTCCTAAGCTCATGCAGTTGCAAGAGCAAAGGGACAAAATGAGGGATGTCATCAATTACGGCGTACCCGACGCCCCCTTCAAGAAAAACTGGCATGAGCTAGCGATGAAGCGCCTGCTGAACTACGCCGCTGACAACGGGTATGACAGCATCGCCATAACGCCCGGCGCCGAGCAGGCTAAGCGCTATGACTTAAGCAAGCAATTAAGCGAAGTTGTTTTTGATCCTGCAACTGGTTACCTGTCTGGTCGTGACCCAAAAGGTAATATGGTGGTTGCCCAACAAGGCGTGACCAAGGAAACCTTATCTGACTACATTGGTAAAGAAGGGGCGCAGAAGATTCTTGAAGCTTCTCCTGATGCCTCTGGCAATCTTGCTTTGCGAGGTGTTGACCTTCAAGTCGGCGGCGAAGGCATGAAGGGCTTCTACGATCAGATTTTGCCAAATTACCTAAATACATTTGGCAAGCCCTATGGCGCTCAGGTTGGTCAGATGCCAATCCCAATCAACAAGGGTATGCACGTGCCAAACCCTGAAGGCGGCTGGACTACGACCCCGCCTGAAACTTATAGCGCCCATCTTTTCCCCATCACGCCAGAGATGCGCCAGCAGATCCAACAGAAGGGCTTACCCCTGTACCAACAGGTTGGCATCCCAACTGCTGGCGCTGGTGCGGCTTCTCAGATGCTTGAGCCTGAAGAAGAAGCAGGCTTAGCAGGTGGTGGATCTGTTGCCAAGCTGGCGGCTCTGGCTAAGCTTAAGAAGATGCGAGAAGAAATGACTCCTCGAGCTGAGGCTGTCAAAGCTTTGATTGCTAGGGATGAGAACAGCTACCTGCGTGACGTAACCCCCAATTCATTGACCAACGAGTCTATTGAGCAAGAGATTGCGCGCATGAAAGCTCGTGCAGAAGCATCTAAACCTGAAGTTAAAGAAGCAAAAGGCGGTAGGGTTAGAATGACTAAGAACCGCGATACTATGTTCATGGAACTGAGCAACAAGAAGCTCAAAAGGAAATAAGATATGGCGACACAATTCCCACAAGATCCTAACGCGGGTCGTTTTATTGACGGTCTCAGAGATCAACAAGCCAATGCCGACGAAGGCATGGAGTTTGAAATATCTGATGACGACCAAGAGATCGAGGAGTTGCCTGACGGCTCTGCCATCGTTCGCATGGAGAGCAAGGGGCCCATGGAGGACGAAGACTTCTACGCCAACTTGGCTGAAGAGATTGACCCATACGACTTGAACAAGATTGCCCTGCGCTACATGGACTTAGTCGAGAACGACAAGAAGTCCCGTGAAGAGCGCGACAAGAAGTACGAAGAGGGTCTTAAGCGTACGGGCATGGGCAATGATGCGCCGGGCGGTGCCACGTTCATGGGCGCCAGCAAGGTTGTCCACCCTGTCATGGCTGAAGCCTGCGTGGACTTTGCCTCACGTGCTATCAAAGAGATGTTCCCACCAGATGGCCCTACCCGCACCAAGATCTTAGGCGACGTGGATGAAGCCAAGATCCAGAAGGCTGAGCGCAAGCGCGACTACATGAACTGGCAGTTGACTGAGCAGATCGAAGAGTTCCGCGACGAGCAGGAACAGATGCTGACTCAGCTTCCCTTGGGTGGCTCACAGTACATGAAGCTGTGGTACGACGAGAAAAAGAAGCGCCCCTGCGCTGAGTTCATGCCCATCGACAACATTCTGTTGCCCTATGCCGCCGCAAACTTCTACACCGCTCAACGTGTCACTGAGATGCAGACGATTACCGAGTGGGAGTTCAAGAACCGCATTCGCTCAGGTCTGTACCGTGACATCGACTTGGTTCGCGTAAGCGCTGAGCCAGATGAAACCCACTCTGAGAAAGCCAACAACAAGATTGAAGGTCGCAAGTGGGATGACAACGAAGACGGTCTGCGAAAGGTCTATCACATCTACACATGGCTCGAGCTAGAAGACGACCCTCTGACCAACGGTGAATCAGCCCCCTACATCCTGATGGTTGACGAGCACGAGAACGAGTGCGTCGGTCTGTACCGTAACTGGGAAGAGGGCGACGAGACAGTGACCAAGCTTGATTGGTTGGTCGAGTTCAAGTTCATCCCATGGCGTGGTGCCTACGCTATCGGTCTGCCACAGCTCATTGGTGGGCTGTCAGCGGCTCTTACAGGCTCTCTGCGCGCTTTGCTTGACTCTGCCCATATCAACAATGCGGCAACTATGCTCAAGCTCAAGGGAGCGAAGATCTCGGGTCAGTCCCAACAGGTGGATGTGACGCAGGTTTGTGAGATCGAAGGGGCGCCCGGTGTTGACGACATCCGCAAGATCGCCATGCCTATGCCGTTTAACCCACCTTCCGCGGTGCTATTCCAGCTTCTAGGCTGGTTAGACGGTGCGGCTAAGGGGGTAGTGACCACCGCAGAAGAAAAGATCGCTGACGTGAACTCCAACACCCCTGTTGGAACCACCCAAGCTTTGATCGAGCAGGGCGCCGCGGTGTTTTCTGCCATCCACTCACGCCTGCACGACAGCCAAGGTCGCGTCCTCAAGATCCTTGGTCGCCTGAATCGTTGGTACTTGGAAGAGCAACGCAAGGGTGAAGTGGTTCAAGACCTTGATATTCGCAAAGAAGACTTCGCTTCTAACACGGACGTGATCCCTGTTTCTGATCCGCACATCTTCTCTGAGACTCAGCGTATGGCGCAGAGCCAAGCGGTGATGCAGATCATGAAGGAGAACCCAGACCTGTTTAACCGCAAGGTCGTGGTGGAGCGGTTCCTGAAGCAGATCAAGGTGCCCGGGATCAACGAGATCATGAAAGACGTACCTTCTCCTGAGAAGCGCGACTCTGCCAATGAGAATGTCGCCATGATGTTAGGGCAAGCGGCTTTTGCTTACATGGAGCAAGACCACCTGTCCCACATTCAGAGCCACATGGACTTCTACAAAGACCCAATCTTTGGCTCAAACCCCATGGTTCAGCCAATTATTCTGCCCCAGATGGTCGAGCACCTGAAGCAACACATCTCTATGTGGTACTTAAACCGCATGAATGGCTACGTTGTGAAGACTTTGGGTCGCCAAGCCACGGATTACGACGATCCAAAGGTCACGCCAGAGGCAGACAAGCTCATGGCTATCGCCTCACAGCACGTTACCTTGGACACACAGAAGGTATTTGCGCAGGTTGTGCCTGAATTGCAGGGCATGATGCAGACAATGCAGAAGCTCAAGCAAGGCAACACCCCTCCAATGACACCAGAAGCACAGGTTTTGCTCCAGACAAGCATGGCAGAGACCCAGCGCTTGACTGCAAAAGACCAAGCGGACAACCAATTGGCTGTTCAGAAGCTTCAAAACCAACAACAACTCGACGTTGCCAAGCTCACACAGAGCAAACAGCAGTTCGAGTCAGATCAACAGCTCGAAGTGGCGATGCAAACAGAGAAAAATCTCACCCAAGAGCGTATAGAGTCTGCAAGATTGACGCGAGATGCGGCAAAACTGCAACAAGAGCAGGTAAAAACTGCAACCGAGCTTCAACGTGAAGCACAAACCTACTTAGGAGGCTGAAATGGCTACATCTAACCCTTACCACAACGAAGCAGTGCCCATGCACAAGCGTATTGCCGCAGGCGAGAAGCTTGATGGCACGTCTTTGAAGTCCTCTGGCAACACAGCGCCAGCTAAAAAACAAGGAGGCGCCCTATCGCAAGCTAAGAAAAAATAATGTTATTCAATCTGGGTGATCTGATCGGCGCAATTAAGGCGCGTCAAGCTGAAATAGCTTCTTCCTTAGCGGCTGGAAACGTCGCGTCATGGGAGGCGTACCAACGCACGGTCGGCACAAACTTGGGATTGCAGGAAACCCTCGATCTCATAAACAAAATGTTAAAGGACAAAGAAGAAGATGAGCGATAACCCCGAAGTGTTGGAAAACGCTGAAGTTAAGTGGGCATTCCCCGCTGTTAGCCCGGGTGCTAAGCCATTAGGTGGTCGAATTTTGGTGCAATTACGTCGCACAAAGCAGAAAACGACAAGCGCAGGGATCATTTTGGTGGAAGAGACCAAAGAGAGCGAGAAGTGGAACAACATGGTGGCAAAAGTCATCGAAGTTGGCCCTCTCGCATTCAAAAACCGC
>Ga0247832_1006123_pt1 | contig 13419 bp, 12 predicted proteins | sample LaCruzMarch2015__10_FD_192407 | JGI IMG/M metagenome (GOLD analysis project Ga0247832, IMG submission 192407) | Freshwater microbial communities from meromictic Lake La Cruz, Castile-La Mancha, Spain - LaCruzMarch2015_4m | ecosystem: Environmental > Aquatic > Freshwater > Lake | place: Spain... | reverse complement strand
TTTTAATTCAATTTGACTAACATCGTTTCGGCAACCAATTTTATATACGAAAGTGATTTCTGCATACTTATTTTTATCTAAATCTGTAATCATTAGTGATTCAGTAAGAAATTGCAAATCATTATCGACCTCGCAATGGTCTTCTTTATCAGTGATTTGTCTTAGTAAAACAAGCTTTTTATTACTTTTTTCGATGTAATGTTGAACTAAAATTGCTTTTGATGCCCATTCGTCTGACCTATTCTGAAGCGTTATAGCTACTAAATAGTTTTTGCCATTTTTATCCTCAAATTGCAATGCCTTGTCAACGATTGCATCGTCTGATACAATTTTTCGTAGAACCGATGGTTGAATAGTTTTTGTGGCTATTTGCTGTGAAAAACTATTATAACTGAGAATAAGACTAAAAAACAAAGCTATTTTCTTCATGTTTTTATAATGCTCCCCAATATCTTGAGGCTTCTTTTATGGTTACAAATCTATTTTTATTGGCCTTTGCGTATTCGATGTTTGCACCTTCGGCTCCAGCCCATTCTGTAATTATTTCTAATTCACTCGCTTTGTTGCGAAATACTGCCAAAAATTTGATTGCATCATTCGGAAATTTACCGCCATCATCAACTCGCCACGTTGAGCTAGCGTCGTATTTGGCTGTATAATCTCTGTATGTAAATGATTTATCACCGATTACCAAACTTGCCAATACACTATCTTTTTTTGGCTCAAAAACTACGATAAATGCACTTTCGTTGCCCAAATCGGCAATTTTCCATGCTTCTTTAATTTTTCGTTTGCGTTCGGCTGATATCTTGTTTTTGTTGGTTTCGTCAATTTTTATTGGTTGACTTAGAGTTTTGACACTTATCAAAGAATGATTTTTAAGAAAGGCATCATTGAAAATTACATTTGAAAGGTCGTTTTGCACCTTTTTATTATCGGATAAGGAAAAAACTTGACCAGCACAATTTTTGAAATTGGATGAAACTAAATTGACACCAATTTCAGTGCCTTTTTGGAAGCCTTTAAATTTGATTCGTATTATATTGTTTTGATTATCAATCGTTTGTGTAAAATATTCTGGCTTTACGCTTTCTTCAAAAGCTAAAATTTTATTACCATTTTCGTTGCTAAAACCAAATGCCAGAAATTCTTTTGTATCTTCTGTGTATGAAATTGTGGCTGTTGCAACTGTGTCGGTTTGTTTTTTGATTTGACTTGTTTTTGTTTTGGATTGACAAGCAATAAACGATACCAAAATTGATAAATAAACAATACTTTTCATGCTTTATTTCTTTTATAGATTTTTAAAATATTCTTTTAAAACAGCTTCTCCAACCTTACCTTGAGGCGTGTATTTATCTCTGAATTTATGTTTTTTATTCACATCATTTTCTTTTTTCACATCAGGAAACCATTTCCAAATAAAACAACCAGCCAACCAACGTTCTTTCCAAACTTCTTCAAAAAATGCTTTATACGCTGCCGCTTGAAGAGCATCATTGTCGGGATGTTTAGAATATGATTCCCAAGGCTTTTGAGTTGTAAAATCGGTGCTTTGATAACCTATTTCGGTAAAAAGTATAGGTTTTTGTGATTTTCTACTGAATTTCTCTAATTTATTTCGGTGGCTTTCCCAGCCTTTCTTTATGTTTTCTAAAGAAGGTGATTTCTCTTCTGCCAAGGGGAAATAGCCATCTACGCCAATAAAATCGAGTTCATTCCAAAATGGCACTTTTTCGTAGGAGTCCCAGTTTTCGGCATAAGTTAGTTTTCCTTTGTATATGGTCCTGATTTCTTTTATTATTTTGTGCCAAAATTCGGGGCGTTTTTCTACAAAATTTTCAAATTCTGTGGCAATACAATAAACTTCAATTTTTGAAGAGTCGGCTACTTTTGCAAAATCTAAAAGATATTCGCCAAAAGATTTTTCAAATGTTTGCCACTCAGCCTCAGTTTTAAAATCTAAATCTCCTGTAAATGTACTTCCTAAGTTGGATTGAACCCAGGCATGAGGCTTGAGCATTACTTTTAAGCCATTTTTATGAGCCATTTTTGCACATTCACTCACACCTTTTGGCGATTCTCCCCACCAATGTCCGTCTGAAGATTTATTATACCTAAATTCTGGACTTCCATCACGGGTAAAACCATAAGGTGTCAGAGCAACCCATTCGGCGTTTATATTCTTCACATTTTCAAACTCTGTTGCTTCGATTTCTCTTGGAGGTGCTACAAAACAAACGCCTTTTAATTTAGAATCTTCAAAAACCACTGCTTTATTTTGGCAACTGATACTTCCAATCAAGATAAGGCAGAATAATAGATATTTTTCGAGCATTTTGGATATTAACAAATTGAAAAAAGTAGAATATTTGTTATAAAATTGAGAAATAGTAAATAGTTTTGCAAATAAACTTTTCCTTAATCGAAAAAGAATGACTTTTAACGAATATCTTCTTTCCAAGAAAATAGATGCTAATAAATTTGAAAAATCAGAACCACAAAGATTTGATGAATGGAAGCATCTTTTTTTTCAAATGCATGCCGATAGTTTTACTGCACAAAAGAAATTTTTGATTAATTCCACTCGAAGAAAATATCAGATTGAGAAATAAACCAAATTGAGGTTTAATATGTTTTTTGCTTTAAATTCTTGCCATTTTCTAGCTTTGTTTAATAATTTGCTTCTTCCAGGTCGACTATTACAAGCCTTTCGTCTATTTATTTTAGCCGCTTGTAAATTATTCAAATCATTTAGTACTTAATTTAGTTTTACAAGTATAAATAAGCATTAATTTTGTACTTATTCAAGATTCTCGCGGATTCAAAACTTCACCGCATTAGGGTTATCTATCAAAAAATCAACTTATGAAAAAACTGAATTTTTTACTATTATTACTTTTAGGAACTGTTGGTATGACATTCGCTCAATTTGGTGGCGGTGGCAGTGGCGGTAGCGGAGGAATGAGAATGGGTGGCGGTGGCTTTCCAGGAATGAACCAGCAGCAACAACAAATCCCACAAGAAGAAATTCCAAGAGGCTCATCAAAAATTTCTGGAAAACTCATTGATTCCACGTCTAATAAAGCGGTAGAGTTTGCATCGGTAGCCGTTTATGATAAAAATAATAAAGTCGTTGATGGTGCCATGACTGATATGAACGGTTCTTTTACCGTTAAAAACCTTGCCAAAGGCATATATAAAGTAGTGGGTTCATTTATTGGTTATAAAAATTCCGTTGTTTCGAAAGTTGAAATCAAAGCCAACAAAGAAGAAGTCAATGTTGGTAGCATGATGATGTCAACCGATACTAAAGTTTTGGGCGAGGTAACGGTAACAGGACAAGGGTCTTTGATTGAAGATAAAGTTGACCGCCTAGTCTATAATGCGGATAAAGATATTACCAGCAAAGGCGGAACTGCCGAAGATGTTTTGCGTAAAGTGCCGATGCTAACGGTCGATATGGACGGAAACGTTCAGATGCGAGGTAGTGGAAATGTAAAGGTTTTAATTAATAACAAACCTTCGAGTATTTTGGCAAGTAATGTTGCCGATGCTATCAAGCAAATTCCTGCCGATATGATTAAGCAAGTAGAGGTAATTACTTCACCATCAGCTAAATATGACGCTGAAGGTACTACTGGTATAATTAATATAATTACCAAGAAAAACAATCTTCAAGGTTTAACAGGTTTTGTAAATGCTGGTGCGGGTGTTCGTGGGGCAAATGCTTTTGGTAATGTTAATTTTCGAAAAAAGAAAATTGGAACGGCTTTGAATTTTGGTGGAAATAGCTCGTATAATACACCGGGCGATGGCTCAACTGAGCGTACCTCATCGGTTAGAGGAGTTGAAACTACATTTAGTCAATCTGATAAAAATGATGTAAAACGTTTGTTTGCAAACTCACAATTGACCATTGATTATGATATCAATCCTAAAAACTCAATGAGTTTGAGTGCAAGATATGGTGTCGGTGATTTTAATACGAGTGGTCTTCAAACAAGTACACTTAAAAACGCTTCTGGAACAATATTACAGCAATTTACGCAAGATTCTAAGAATATTCGTGGCAATAAAAGTATTGATGTTGACTTTAATTATACCAAAACATTTAAGGAGCAAGGACATGAATTTGCAATATTAGCTCAGCATAGTCGTAACGTCAGAGTAACTGATTTTACTAATGATCGTTTGGGTATGCCATTTAATAAAAGCAATAATGATGGTATAAATGGCGAGACTACATTGCAATTAGATTATACTTACCCATTTAAAAAAAACATTTTTGAAATAGGTGCTAAATACATTAATCGTGATGTAACAAGTAATTTTGACTTCTTCAATTATAGTAATCAAACTAGTCAATATGTAATTCAAGCGAATAGAACAAATAATTTCAGTTACAATCAAGATGTAGCATCGACTTATTCGACTTTCACAATTTCTTTACCTAAAAAATGGGGTATAAAAGCTGGTGTTCGTTATGAAAATACGCAAATTACAGCCAAGTTTCAAACATCAGATAAGCCGATTACGATTCCTTCTTACGAGAATTTTATTCCAAGCTTGTCGGTTTCAAAAGATTTTCCAAAAAGCCACAAGGTTAGAGCAAGTTATACCCAACGTATTCAACGTCCATCGCTCGAATTCTTGAATCCATTCGTCAATTACTCTGACCCATTGAATATTTCGTATGGTAATCCACTATTAAAACCAGAATTGAGCCATAGTTTTGAATTAAATTACAGTACGTATTTCAAAGCTAACTCAATCAATGTTTCGGTCTTTAGAAGATTTACTGATAACAATATTACAAGCATAAGGTCAGTAAACGAACAAGGAATTACAACTTCGACATTCGATAATATTGGTAAAACAAACTTTTACGGTGGAAGCGTCTTTATAAACTTACAACCTACTAAGAGTTTGAGAATTGGTGGTGGCACAAATATTACAAATAATTTGTTGAACGGTTCTATAATTATTCCAGTATTACAAGCTGACAAAACTTATAAAAATACGGTTGTAGCAATATCGAACGAGGGCTTGAATGCAAGCGTAAACTTCAATGCTTCATATAACTTCACGAAAGGGTGGGGAGCTCAAGCATTTGGTTTTATGGGTAGCCGTCAGGTTCAATTGCAAGGTTATCAAGGTTCATTCCGCTATTATAATTTGGGATTGAAGAAAGATTTCAAAAACAAAAAAGGAAGTTTTACTTTTGGACTTGATAATCCTTTCACGAAATCGCTTAAAATTTCAAGCGAATCAAGCGACCCAACTTATAAAAGCGTATCAGTACGTAATATATACAATCGTGGAGCTCGTTTTTCAATCAATTATATGTTTGGTAAAATGGACTTCAGCGGCGGAAATATGTTCCGTAGCAAGAAAAAAGTAAGCAATGATGATTCAAAAGTGGGTGAAGGTGATGGTGCAGCTACCCAACAACCAGCTGGTGGTGGTCGTCCAAGATAATTTTAAAAATTATACTTTAGATAAAAAATTTTATTCCTCAAAAGCCATGCAGATTTGCATGGCTTTTTTGCTTTTAAGCGATTAACTTTTATTTTTGTTAAACTTCACCATAAACCCTTTGAAAATTCGTGAAAAAGAAACTTTCAATCCTATTAGTGTTCTGCCTAAACATATCGGTATTTGCCCAAACTTCAAAAGAAGATAAAATTTTAGAAAGCAAACTTCAAGAAACCATTAATGGATTTAGAGGAGTTGTTGGGGTTTATGTGAAAAATCTGAAAACCAATAAGTTTGTAGCAATCAACGCAGATACTATTTTTCCGACTGCAAGCATGATTAAAATTCCGATTATGGTTGGAACTGTTGATAAAATCTTGAAAGGAGAGCTAAAATATGACCAAGAAATAGTCTATAAAGATTCGCTTGATTATGATGATGGTATCGTTGGCTCGCTAAAAGACGGAGCTAAATTACCTCTTAATGAAGTGATGATGTTGATGTGTACAGTGAGCGATAATACTGGTAGTCTTTGGTTGCAAGCACTTGCGGGCGGTGGAATACGAATAAATACAATCATGGATTCTTTAGGTTTAAAAAGTACCCGTGTAAATTCTCGAACTCCCGACCGAGAGGCAAATCGAACTGAATATGGTTGGGGACAAACAACGCCAAGAGAAATGGCTGAATTGCTTACGATGATTCGTCAAAGAAAGGTTTTTAGTCCCGATGCTTCTGATAGAATGTACAGAAATCTTGGTCGCCAGTTTTGGGATGGTGAAGGGCTATCGCAATTGCCCGAAAATATTAAATATGGAACTAAAAACGGAGCAGTTAATCGTTCACGTTCAGAGGTAGTTTTAGTGCACGCACCGCACGGCGAATATGTTTATTGCATCATTACAAAAAAACAAATAGATGAATCGTGGAAACGAGACAATGAAGGCTATCAATTACACCGAAAGGTAGCCGCTTTGCTGTGGAATTATTATGAACCAAAATCGAAGTTCAAACCTATTGAAGGTTATGAAAAGTGGTAAGGTTGGCGAATGTGATTTTTTGGAAAGAAATATCATCACCCACCGTCAAAAAAGATAATAAATTTGTAGGAACGTCCAAATTGGACGTTCCTACGCGTTAAAATCTCACGCCAAATCTATCTCCAAGTCCTTTCAAATCTTCAATAACTTTTTCATTGAGCGGAATTCCATTTGCTAATCGTTCTTTTTCAAGTTCTCGCTCTGGGTCGCCAGGAATAATAACTGGTTGATTTTCAATATGTTTGGCATTACGGAAACGTTCAATCCAAGTATCCATGCTTGCCTTAAATTCTTCTTTTGGGCGAAAACCATCAATTCTCATTGCACCTAAAAAATGTCCAGTTCCTTTGCCAACTTGTTCGGCAGCCACTCCATGAAATCCAGCAGTTGCAAAAGGTGGAACCCACGGCCCAAAATTTGCTCCCGACAAAACACCTGAAAATATATCTACAATCGCACCTAAACCATAACCTTTGTGGCTGCCATGCTCACGGTCGCCACCGAGTGGGAGCAAACCACCACCATTTTTTACTGCATTCGCATCATCAGTTGGATTCCCGTTGGCATCTTGTACCCAACCAATTGGAGCAGATAAACCTTTTCGTTGCAAGATTTCCATTTTGCCATAAGCTACGGCAGTTGAGGCAAAATCTGCTACAAAAGGTGGTTGAATGCCAGCAGGAACAGAAACCGCTATCGGATTTGTACCAAGCATTTTTTCAACGGCAAATGTCGGAACTACTAAAGGTGCTGAATTGGTCATTGCCCAGCCAATCATGTCGTGCTGCAAAGCCAACATTGAATGATAACCAGCAATACCGAAATGGTTAGAATTTTGCACCGAAATCCAGCCAGAACCATAACGTTTTGCTTTTTTTATTGCCACTTTCATTGCATACGGAGCCACTACAAGCCCTAAACCTTTATCACCATCAATTACAGCCGTAGAATGTGTTTCGTGGATGATTTTAATTTCGGGATTTGGATTCAAACGACCATTATCGTATAGACGTACATAGCCTATCAAACGTGCCGTTCCGTGTGAATCAATACCACGTAAATCAGCAGATATCAATACATCGGCTGCAAGTTTTGCATCTTTTTTAGGACAACCGATACTCAAAAAGATATTTTCTGTGAAACGTCGAAGATTTTGTTCTTTAATCATATACTGTGTTGCGAACATTCTGTTCGCTAAATAATGTGGAGCTTAAAAATTCTGTTTTGTAGAATTATTGATAAAACCACTTTTAAATAATTTCAAGCAAATTAATGAAGGTTTTACAGCTAAAGCAAAGAATTTTTCTTAAAATTGTCATTAGTTTAAAGAGATTAATAAACTATTTACACAATAAACCGTAACGCTGACGTTTTTACAAAAACAAACATACTCTCATTATGAAAATTTATTTGCAGTCATTACTAACTTTATTTTTTTCAAAAACAGCTATTCTGAATTATACATTAGGGCTTGGAGCACTACTTTTTGGCTTTCTTTTTCCGATTTTTTCACAAGGACAAGTAAAAGTTGATGCAGAAAACCAACACATTACAGTTTTCTTGAATCGAGCTCAAGTTGAAGCACGTGTGAAAACGACTGTTCAAGCAGGAACTACTAAAATGATTCTTGGCAATGTGGCTACCACCGCCGACCCAAATAGTATTCAGATTGGTGGCAAAGGCGATGTCGTGATTATGGGTGTAAAATTCAAACAAAATTATTTGGGTAATAAAAAACGTAGTGTTTTGGAAGATTCACTAAAAATGGCTAAAACTGAGTTTGAAGTTATTGATGTTTTGGTGAAAGTAGCTGATAATGAGCGAAATATGCTCATGGCAAACTCAAATATTAAAAATGAAAAAGACGGTGCAACACCTGAAGATTTGAAAGAAATGCTGGATTTTTTCAGAACAAAGCTAACTGAAATTGGAACTCGCCAAATGCAATTGGTTCGTCAATCACGAGATTTACAAGATAAAATCAATCGTTTTCAGCAACAACTCACCTCACAAGGTACAAACATAAATCAACCTGCGGGAGAAATCGAATTGACATTACAAGCAAAAGCATATTCGAGTGTAGAGTTAAATCTGTCTTACATTGCTAATAATGCGGGTTGGTCACCAGTCTATGATATTCGTGCAAAAGATATAAAAAGCAATATTGATTTGGCCTATCGTGCAAATGTCTATCAAAACACGGGCATTGACTGGAAAAATGTAAAGCTGACACTTTCAACAGCAAACCCAGCCGAGGGTGGTACAAAACCAGAGTTATATACTCAGAATATAAGTATTTTTGAGCCGGTTGTGATTCAGTCCAAAAATGTTCGCACAATGAAATTTGAAGCTCCCCAAGCTATGGCGATGGATGAAGCACCTTTAAATGAAGTCGTAACTACTGCTTCATTCGTGAACACCGTTCAAACAACATTAGCTGTAAATTTCGATATTTCACTTCCTTATAATATTACATCGGGTGGAAGTGCCGAGTTGGTTGATATTCAAAATCATTCATTAAGCTCTTCATTTAAATATTATACAGTTCCGAAATTTGATAAAGATGCTTTTTTGACTGCGATTATTACTGATTGGGAAAAATATAATTTATTGCCAGGAACAGCCAATGTATATTTTGAAGGAACATTTGTAGGTACAACTAATATTTCAGGAGTAGAAGCCAAAGATTCATTAATGATTTCGATGGGAAGAGATAAAAAGATAATTTCAAAGCGTGAAACTATTGAAGAATTTAAATCAAGAAAAAATATTGGATCAAATATCCGTGAGACATTTGGTTATAGAATCACGCTTAGAAATACGAAAAATGAACCAATTTCTATCGTGATGGAAGACCAAGTACCAATTTCGCAAGATAGTAGAATTGAAGTCGAATTGGAAGATGCTGTCGAAGCAGATTTCAACCGTGAAACAGGAAAACTTAATTGGAAATTAACTCTTCAACCGCTCGAAAACAAAGAGATTTTATTGAAATACAATGTAAAATATCCAAAAGGAAAAAATATTCAAGGATTGTAGGACAGGTTTTCAACCTGTCTAAATAATTAAGATTATTCAACTCAGTGTTGATAAGTTGAAAACCTGTCTATATAATTAAAATTACTTACCCCATTGCTGACAGGTTGAAAACCTGTCCCACAATAATTATGAATTTACAAGAAATTTGCCAACAAACAGTAGAAATAGCTCAAGAAGCTGGGGCGTTTATAGCCCTAGAATCAGCTAAATTTAATAGAAATTCAGTTGAGTATAAAGATGTAAACAATGTTGTTTCGTATGTCGATAAGGAAACTGAAAAATTAATTGTGAGTTGTCTGCGAGAAATTTTGCCAGACGCAGGTTTCATAACTGAAGAAGGGACAGCCGATTCCTCAGACCTTGAAGGATTAAATTGGATTATCGACCCGCTCGATGGGACAGCCAATTTTATTCATGGTTTACCCAATTATTCTGTAAGTTTGGCCTTGGCTCGTGGAAAAGATGTTTTAGTGGGAGTGGTGTATAATGTTTGCACAAAAGAAATATTTTCGGCGACTAAAGGTGGTGGGGCATTTAGAAATGGTGAAAAAATACAAGTTTCGCCAATCAAACATTTAGTGGAAAGCCTACTCGCCACTGGATTTCCATATTATAAATTTGAAAATCAAGATAAATACTTGCTTATTTTGGAATCATTAATGCAAAAAACACATGGTTTACGCCGCATGGGTTCGGCAGCAATTGATCTGGCTTACACAGCTTGTGGATATTTTGATGGTTTTTATGAATACAACCTAAATTCATGGGATATGGCGGCAGGGATTTTACTGGTAACCGAGGCAGGTGGTTTTGCCTCCGATTTTTCGGGTGGTGATAACCATCTTTTTGGTGGTGATGTAGTTGTTGGTTCAGCCGTTCATGTCGAACTATTGGCCGAAATTCAGCGTTATTGGATAAAATAGTCAATTAATAATTGAGATTAGTAAATTGATAATTTTGAATTTTTATCCTTCAAGTTTATGGATTTAGAGAAATCGAGTTACGTGTCGCTAAAATACCCAATTGGTGATTTTGAATATGGGAAAAAGTATTCAAAAACAGATACTCGTTCACACATTAAAGTTTTAGAGAGACTTCCACAAAGGTTAAAGGCTTTAACATCAAAACTATCTGAAACTCAATTAGATAAACCGTATCGCCCTGATGGTTGGACGGTTCGTCAAGTTGTTCATCATATTGCTGACAGCCATATTAATATGTTTACTCGTGTGCGTTTTGCTTTGACCGAGGAAAATCCACCTATTAAAGGCTATGACGAAGCTGCTTGGGCATTATTACCCGACCATTTATTGCCAATTAAGCCATCATTGCAGATTATTGAAGGATTACACAAACGTATGGTAGTACTATTTAAAAATCTTGACAAAAACGGTTTAAAGAAAACTTATTACCATGGAGGCTACAAGAAATCTTTTGATATTCGAGAAGTTATTGCCATGTATGCATGGCATTCGGAGCATCATTTTCAACACATTATTCAGGCACTAAAATGATAGAAAATATTATTATTGGACTTGTTTTCGTGGGTGCAGTAGCATATTTAGTAAGTACTGTACGAAAACAATTTTCCTCAAAATCTTCAGGCTGTGCGAGTTGTGCAGGCAACTGTCAAGTCAGTAAGATTGAGATTCCTACTGAAAAGTCATAAAAAAAGTGCCATTTTATGATGGCACTTTTTTTATGACTGGCTTATTTTACATCGGTGTAAAAGTCGTTTCATCCATAATCTGATAAGTATGTTCTTTCCCCAAATATTTATCAATAATATTATGAGCCAAATAAATTAGTGGTGTGAGTAATATTGCCACTGCAAATTTATAAATATAATTATTTGTGCCAGTTGTAAGTACTTCCGTAATTGTCCAATTACCAAAAACGTAAAATGCGATAAAAACCACAACAAAACTATCGATTAGTTGAGAAACTAAAGTAGAACCAGTAGCTCTCAACCAAATCATTTTATTATTGGTATATTTCCTGAGCCATTGAAAAATCGTTGCATCCAAGATTTGTCCAACCAAAAAGGCAGTAATCGACCCTAAGATAATTCCAAGCCCTTGTCGGAAAATAATACCATAGGCATCATTAATATTTAAGAAATTCCCGGCTTTATCTTTATTGTTATGATTTACCCAAAAATCAGCTGGTGAAACAATTGTGGAAACATAGATAACAATAAAAGCATAAGCTATCAAAATTGCTGTCAAATAGGAGATTTTCTTTACTCCACTTTTACCAAAATACTCGTTAATAATATCAGATGTAATAAATACAAATGGCCAGTTTAATACTCCAGCCGACATATTAAAATTAAATTTTTGCCCGAATAATGGAATTTGTAATGGGTCAATTCCAAAAGTAGCTTCAATCGAAAAAATCTTTGCACCAATCACTTCTGCAACGACAGCATTGGTTAGGAAAATTCCGCATAAAACAAGATATAGTGTTTGCTTTTTAGTTTTTAAGGAATCGGACATTTTTAGTTTAATGTAAAGTGATGAGAGTAGAGTTTAGAAGGAGCGATATATTCTTCATTATAAATTCTAAACTAAAATAATTCCATCTTGCATAACCAATTTTCGGTCGGCCATATTTGCCAAATGTTCGTTATGAGTAATTATAACAAATGTCTGATTGAATTGTTTCCTCAAATCAAAAAACAGTTGGTGTAATTCTTCGGCATTTTTTGAGTCTAGATTCCCACTTGGCTCATCGGCAAAAACTACTGAAGGTGAATTAATTAATGCTCTCGCAACCGCAACACGTTGTTGCTCGCCGCCCGAAAGTTCAGATGGAAAATGCTTTGCTCGTTCTTTTAAACCTAAAAGTTGAAGCAAATCTTCTGCTTTTTTAGTAGTTTCTGCATTGTCTTTTCCACCAATCCAAGCTGGCAAACATACGTTTTCGAGGGCTGTAAATTCGGGCATCAAGTTATGAAACTGGAAAATAAAACTAATTTTTTCATTCCTAAATTTAGCCAATTCTTTGTCTTTCAATGCACTGTAATTGATTCCATTTAAGAGAACCTCTCCCGAATCTGCCTTATCGAGTGTGCCTAAAATTTGTAGAAGTGTGGTTTTTCCTGCTCCCGATGCTCCAACTATCGAAATTACTTCGCCTTGACTGATTTCTAAATCAATTCCTTTTAAAACTTGTAAGTTTCCGTAGTTTTTCTTAATATTTTTGGCTGTAAGCATTTTTATGAGAAGCGATTTTCAAGAATCGCTGTTATTAAATTTGTTATAAATTTTTAATGGTAAATTAATGATTAAAAATAAACAATATTTGCCTAATAGTAAGCCAAAATTAGAATTTTATAGCATTTCAGCAATTAACTGAAATTTTGTAATTGTTATTTCATAATTGTTCACTAATTTAGCAAAAAAATTAAAACTAAAAAAAATCCTACTTTACATGAACGTTCACGAGTATCAAGGTAAAGAAATACTTAGCCGTTATGGTGTACGAATCCAGCGTGGTATCGTAGCCGAAACACCTGAGCAGGCAGTAGCTGCCTATCAGCAAATTGCCGAAATGACTAACTCTAAGTTTGCCGTTGTGAAATCACAAATTCATGCTGGCGGACGTGGAAAAGGAAGTATCGTAGGCATTGAGCAAAGAGGTGTTCAGTTAGCAAAATCTGCTGATGACATAACAAGAATCTCAACAAATTTGCTTGGAAATGTGTTGGTAACCATCCAAACTGGAGTAGAAGGCAAGAGAGTAAACAAGATTTTGGTTGCTGAAGATGCTTATTATCCTGGGGAGAGTGAGCCTAAAGAATATTATATGGGAATTTTGCTTGATAGAGCAAAAGGCTGCAATGTAATAATGGCCTCTA
>Ga0247832_1006120_pt1 | contig 13425 bp, 14 predicted proteins | sample LaCruzMarch2015__10_FD_192407 | JGI IMG/M metagenome (GOLD analysis project Ga0247832, IMG submission 192407) | Freshwater microbial communities from meromictic Lake La Cruz, Castile-La Mancha, Spain - LaCruzMarch2015_4m | ecosystem: Environmental > Aquatic > Freshwater > Lake | place: Spain... | reverse complement strand
CAAGGCAAACATGTCTTGTACTTGGATGCAGGAAGTGGTGCTAAGCAGGCGATTTCAGAGAGTATGATTCGTAAAATAGCGTCCAATACTCAGATTCCGCTTATCGTTGGTGGCGGTATTACGGATCCCGAAAAGGCCTACCTGAATTGTAAAGCAGGTGCAGATGTTATCGTAGTTGGAAATGCAATTGAAAAAGATCCATCTTTGATTAAGCAAATTGCCAATGCAGTACACAAAAGTATGGCAAAGGTATAAACAGGGTACACGAACATTTTTAATATCCTGTCGATAATAGTTATAGTAATTTTCAGCGCTAAACTTTACATTTGTACACAAAATTCATCCAAATGAACAAAAATGAATGGCCTTTATGGGAGATTTTTATCCGTAGCAAAGCTGGCTTAGATCACAAACATGTTGGTAGTTTACACGCTGCCGATGCACAAATGGCCATCGAAATGGCGCGCGATGTTTATACGCGTAGACAAGAAGGAATCAGTATTTGGGCTATTGAAAGCGTCAATATTCATGCCTCTAATCCCGATGATGCGGCTAGTTTCTTCGATCCAATGAATGATAAAGTGTATCGTCATCCAACATTTTACGATTTGCCTGACGAGTTAACGCATATGTAGTCAAAGGTTCGTTTTTTTAAAATTATACAGCATGATTAATTATACATTACACCTTGCAGATAATGCATTGATATACGGACACCGCTTGAGTGAATGGTGTGGACATGGTCCGATATTGGAAGTCGATATGGCATTGTCCAACATTGCTTTGGACAATATTGGTGCTGCGCGCAGCTTTTACCAATACGCAGCAGAACTAGAAGGCAATGGCAAAACAGAAGATAGCTACCCTTATCAACGTGATGTGCGCGAATTTAAAAATGTGTTGTTGGTCGAAATGCCAAATGGCGATTTTGCGGATACCATAGCTCGTTCCTTATTTTTTGATGCCTATCAATTTTTGTTTTATACAGCCTTAAAGCAAAGTACGGACGAAAAATTAGCTGCTATAGCTGAAAAATCGTTGAAGGAAGTAACCTACCATTTGCGCTTTAGCAAAGAATGGACCATCCGCCTTGGCGATGGTACTGATGAAAGCAAGCAAAAAATGCAACACGCCATCAATGAATTGTGGTCGTATACTGGTGAAATGTTTGACGCCAGTGAGGTAGAAAAGGAGATGCAAGCCAAAGGTATAGCACCAGATATCGCTGCGCTTAAACCTCATTGGGAAAAAATAATTGCCGATACGCTGGAAGAAGCTACATTGTCCTTTCCGATTGCATTGCAAGGTGCGTGGTTTCAAAAAGGAGGCAAAACGGGCATACATACAGAATATTTTGGACTGATATTAGCCGAACTGCAATATTTGCAAAAATCCTACCCTGGTTGTGAGTGGTAGTTTATCCATATGTTGACACGCGAACTTATATTAGAGTATTTAGAAGAGGTCTTTGATCCTGAAGTACCTGTTTTGACAATACAAGATTTGGGTATAGTTCGAGATGTGATAATTCATTCAGATCAAGATGTAGAAATAGTCATAACACCAACATACAGTGGTTGTCCAGCTATGAATACGATAGCAACCAATATTAAGTTTGAACTCATAGGAAGAGGCATACATCATGTTCGTGTCACTGAAGTATTATCACCTGCATGGACAACAGATTGGATGACCGAACAAGGTAAACAAAAGCTGAAAGAATATGGCATAGCGCCGCCACAATATACTACCAAAAATAATCCAAATGGAGAGGATGCCGTAGTCCCTTGTCCACGATGCAATTCGACCCATACACAATTGATGAGTCAGTTTGGTTCTACGTCCTGCAAAGCCTTATATAAATGTATAGATTGCCTTGAACCATTCGATTATTTTAAATGTCATTAGTGATTTTTTTTATTTGAGATTATTATCCCGAAAGCATTGCTCACATTACTTTCTCTTATAAAGTTCTACATACTTATTGCTGTATATTTTATCAAAATTAGACTGAATAGAAAGCATCAAATTGTCCGTGCAAGACGAATACATTCTAGGATTTTGGATGAGGATATAATCCAATTTTCGATTCAGTTGTAGCTCATAATCCATGACGTTTCCACATGGAGGATAAGTACCTGGTATGAGTTGTTCTATCGATTCACGAGGGTTAATACCTGGCTGCCAATTGACAGGAAAATAATTGATTTCAGCTTCATAGTTCATGGCAAGAATAAGGTGTTTGTTTTTGGCTGCGCCAATAAAATCGCCAATATGGATAAACGAACCATCCTTATGAAACAAGCTATCACCATTGGGTAAATGCTGCCATGCATCCAAACTTAAATTGAGCACCACGGATTTATCTTCAATATGTTCACCAGCTTTCATAACGTCTTGCGCGATGCGATTGGCTTTCATCACAAAAGGAAAACGAATAACTAAAAATGCAATAGAAATTACAAATGAGAAACCAATAAATAGTTGTTTCATTGATGCTTGCCATGCTTTGGTAGCGTAAAATAGCAGTAGGAAAAGAGGTGGTAAAAAAGCTAAACGAATATCTATAGAACCAGCACCACCAATGCTATGCGGACAAGTGATGTATGAAAAAAATGTAAAAACTGCCATGAAAATAAATACCAATCCCATAGGATTTTTGGTCCGAATATGCACCTTGCGATGTGTGAATAGTAGGACTATAAGACAACTTAAAAGCAAGAGCCCGACAGCTACAGCTGGATATACTTCGGCATCGCGTGTACTTTGAGATGTCCACATCTTTAAAAATTCCAAAAACTTTTTTCCTTTACTCCATGCATGTGGTACAGTACCAGTACCACGCTTAGCCATAAACAATAAAATCATAAATGCCGATGGCAAAAAAATGAGAAAAAGTCGAGATAGCTCAACTACATTTTTTTTGAAATCAAACGGAATTAATGAACGATAGTGATCAGAAACCCATAACAACAAAATCAACAACATAGTATAAATAGCCGGCATGCCATGCGAAAATGAAGTAATCAAGATTAAGATGCTGAGTATAAGTTGTATAAACGAATTGTCGATATGGCTTCGAGATCGAATATAAAATCCCACAGACCAAAACAACATTCCCAATGAGATTGAATAATTGTAAAAACCTTGCTGAAAAGGTAGGGTAAACAAAAAAGGGAAAAATAGAAAACTCAAAAAAGAATTTTCTTTTTCAATAGATCGAATAAAATACCTAAACCCATAGGCAAATACAAGTACATAAATGATTTGAAAACATTTATCGGCTAGCCATGCTGGCATTAATTGCAAAAACACACCCAAGACCAAATGACTCATCCAGTTGGGGTCAATGCCACGATTGATTGTATAGAACTCTTTGTAAAAATCACGTTCGTGGCCTAAGACATAATCAAACAACACTTTTGCATTGTAGGTATGTGCTGCGCCATCGCCCGTCACATAATATTGTGGTAGTATGATAATGCTCAATGCCAACAGCACTAAGAGATGAAAAAAATATTGTTCGAATTTCAACATGATTATAGCATGTAAATATAAAAAAAATACACCCGTTTTATTGGGTGTATTTTTATAAATAAATTAGTGAATGATTATTCTTGACCAATAAAGGTAAAAGCATCAACAGTGTTCGATGTCATTTGATCTATCCAAGCATTGTCAGCAACATCAGTAGAATGTATAATATTGTCTGTATTGAAATTAATAACAGGTGAGTTATACATATTGTTGAGATCAAATTGAATGTTCATTTTTTTACTTGTTTTGTCCATATTCAGTGTTATCGGTATTTCTACAGTCGACAATGCGCGGTCAGTCCCTAAGTGATATTGGATATCTACAGTATCGTTTGATGAGTTGATGAATTTACCTTCATGTTTTAAAAACAAATAACCAGTACTCCAAGTCCATATCATATTGTGTATAGGGTCAAGATCGCCATCTTGAGCGCCGGTATGATTGCGTGTCGGATCTACACCCAAATAAAATTTGAGTTTGGTGTAATTTGCATATGGAACATCAGATGCCACTACAGTCGAAAATGCGCTTGTATTAAAAGCGTCCATTAAATCGTAATTGTTGAGTTTCACTTCTGTAAGATCGTCTTTGATTAAAACCACATTAGTTATAAAATATTTTAACAGAGAAATGCTATATAAGTTTCCAGCTTCATTGGTGTATTTAAACACACCATATTCAACAGGTTTGCCTTGAGCTACATTATTAAATTGAATGGTCAAGTTGCCACTTGTAGCGTCAGGGGTTTTGGTATTTTTTTTACAAGCACCAAAAAATAAAGCCATAGCAGCCAACGACATGAGATATTTTTTCATTGAAATCATATTTGTACTTTCAAAGGTACGAAAAAAAGAAATACAACATTATTTTCCTAGGAAGGCATATTGAATCAGATTAGCCCCCATACGTAAAGCTTGTTGACGTTTTTCTTCAGGGTCTTTGTGTACTTCAGGGTCTTCCCAGCCATCGTTTAAATCCGTTTCAGTACTATAAAAACAAACTAATCGCCCTTGCCATACGAGGCCATAACCTTTAGGAGCTTTATTGTCGTGTTCATGTATTTTTGGTACGCCGTTGGCGAAATCAAATTTTTGGTGGTAAACGGGATGCGAAAAAGGAAGCTCCACAAAATCTAATTCTGGAAGTACTTTTTTAAACGCTGGGCGAATGTATTTGTCCATACCGTAGTTGTCATCAATATGTAAGAAACCGCCACCCAATAAATAAGTGCGTAGATTTTGCGCTTCGGCATCGTTAAACATAATACGACCGTGACCAGTAGCAAATACAATTGGATAGTTTAATAATTCGCGACTGCCTGCTTCTACTTGTCCTTCAAGTCCGTCAAACTGAGTACCTAAGTTTTGATTTGAAAACCGAGCCAAATTTTTCAACGCAGTAGGATTAGCGTACCAGTCACCTCCACCACCATAAACAAGCAAACCCAATTTCATTTTTTGAGTATAACCCTGCATTGAAGCTACAGTGAGTAAAAAAACAAGTATTCGTTTCATCATCATATTAAAGAATTGTAAACAACACAGGCATAAAGTCCAGCAGTTTCGGTACGTAAGCGATTACTTCCAAGGCTGACAGGCTTAAAGCCGTGTTGCATGCACAAATGTACTTCATCCGAGGTAAAGTCGCCTTCGGGACCTACGAGAATTATCGTTTTTTTATCGTTTTGTATGTGCAACAGTAACGCATTTTTATCGTTGTGTTCTTCGCACCATGCAATACATTTAATGTCCGCATCACAGGTTATAAGGTTTTCCAGTCGAGTAGCCTCGTTCAATACAGGTAACCATGTTTGTTGCGATTGTAACATTGCGGCAGTTAAGATTTTTTCATAGCGTTCTTGTTTCCAATGTATTTTTTCACTACGATGTGTGATGAGCGGTGTGATATATCCTATGCCTACTTCTGTTGCTTTCTCCAAAAGCCATTCTATGCGTGCCGGGTTTTTTGTAAAAGCAATGGCTAAATGCAAAGAAGATGGTGGTGTAAAGCTTTGAATACATTCTCCTGAAGTTATAGTACAGCTTCGCTTGCTTGCTGAAGTAATTGTAGCTAAACATCGAATGCCTTTACCATTGGTAATCCAACATTGTTCGCCTACTTTCATGCGCAACACATGCATCATATAATGCATATTGGCTTCACTCAATACAATAATATCTGAGGATTCAAAGGGTTCAAAAAAATAAGGCAAACTCATATGGCGAAAGTATGAAAATAAAGTGAATGGTAAAAAAGTAGAGATTTTGAATTCATTCATTTAATCTTGTTTACATACATATAGTCTACGATATTTTTGATTTGAAGTGAATATGTAAAAAAAGGGAATTTCTATGCAATATTCAATCTTTGGGTGCATTGGATAGGCACTTTATCTTATCTTTGTTCGCATTATGAAGGTGAACAAAACAGCAGTTGTACTTATTTCGTTTTTTATGCTTTTGGGCATGGTATTTTTGGGATATTATTACTTTACATACCTCAAACATCCTCGTCGATTGACCACATTTGGCAATCCTGGACATAAGGTAGCACCGTTTACCTTTACAAATCAGGACGGTCAACCTTTTACTGAAAAAAACATGGAGGGCAAAATCTATGTGGTGGAATATTTCTTTACCACTTGCGAAGGTATTTGTCCCAAAATGAATGATAATATGGTCAGTGTTTTTCAAGCTTACAGAGGTCAAAACGATGTGGCTATATTATCCCATACTGTAGATCCTGAAACAGATACTGTAGAACAATTGAAGCGCTATGCGCTCAAATACGACGCTGATCCTGCTCAATGGAATTTTGTTACTGGCGATAAACAAGCCTTGTATAGTATGGCTATCAATAGTTATTTAGTTACTGCAGTTGAAGATACCACGCAAAAAGATATCATGCCTGATTTTATACATTCTGAAAAATTTGTTTTGGTAGACAAAGAAAAACATATCCGAGGCGTATACGATGGTACAAAAAAGAATGAAGTAGATAAACTGATTAAAGATATTGCAGAATTGCGCAAAGAATATAATTAACCTATAAAAACTTGCTGTAATGGAAGATCATTTGAGCGATGAAGAGCGCGAAAAACTTCGCCTCGAAAATGAAATACGAAAAATAAAATTGGCTCTCGAAACGGGAGCTAAATTTGTAGAGGATCCAGATATGCCGGCTTTACCTCCTGAATTGGAAAATGAATTTCTCAACTATGTAGAGCAATTTGAGGCTATGCAGGCTGATTCGCCAAAAATAACAGTGTTTGAGAAAGTAGGTCGTCCAGTATTTAAACCTGTCAGTGAAATAACTGATGAAAATATGGAGCAAGCCTTAGAAGAGTTGCTCGATTATATGATGGACAATGGGGTTTCTGTTATTTCGGAAGACAATGTCAATGATAGTGAGATGTATCGTTTTATAGTCGAAGATTTGTTTCAACACGAAATCTTTGATTTGAAAGTTTCTAAGGATATTGTTACTCAAATTTTTTATGAAGATTTTTATCCTAATTATGAAGGGGATATTGAAAACAGTATAGTAGATTTTGTAGGGCTTTTTTTCAACAAAAATGATGTGCTAAATTTATACCTAGATAGCCTTGATACTGATGACAATCGAATAAAAAAGATCATTGAGTTTAGAAATGCTTACGACTGGTTTGATTTTTTTGGAGTAAGTATGTTTACTATCATTTTGAAAGATGAAAATCAACATGCAACTGTATCGTTGTTATTGGAGTTTGATGGCCATCTCGATGGCGATTCACAAGCCCATGAATTTAGGGGATATTCTACGTTTGAATTCAATTTTACGCCTTTAGGGTGGCTTATTGCCAGTATTGAATTTTCGAAACCATTGTAAGGTTTTTAATTTTTGGCTCAAAAAATATTAATTTCACAGGATGACAGCTATTGATGATATTGCAGAATTCAGATCCTCGCCTGAATTAAAAGAAAAATTACAAGAGTTTTGTATTGTCAAACACTACAATCCTGGTGATATCATTTTGAACGAAAATGCCAATATTCGTTCTATACCTATGGTAGCCAAAGGAAGCATACGTGTCATGCGAACTGACGATGAAGGTCGCGAAATATTGCTTTACTATATCAAAGCAGGCGAAAGTTGTATTATGTCATTTTTGGGTGGTATTCACCATGAAACCAGCAAAGTAAGAGCAGAGGTAGAAGAGGAAGCTGAAATTTTTTTTCTTCCTATCGAGAAGGTTAATGGATTTATGAAAGAGTATCCGCAGTGGTTGGAATATATTTTTAAACAATACCACAAACGTTTTGAGGAACTCTTGGAAGTGGTCAATGCCATTGCATTTAAAAAAGTAGATGAACGATTAATGTTGTTGTTAGAGAAAAAAGTAGATTTAACAGGAAGTAATATCTTACAAGTATCTCACGAACAAATAGCCAATGAATTAGCGACAGCACGTGCTGTTGTATCGCGATTGTTGAAACGATTAGAAGAAGATGGGGTGTTAATATTAGGGAGAAATAAAATAACGATGCTTCAGTAATTTGAAGCGAATAAATGTGGATGGTACGGGATTCGAACCAGCGACCTCTACGATGTCAACGTAGCACTCTAACCAACTGAGCTAACCATCCATTTTTGTGGAAGCAAAGCTAATGAAATATTAGTAAATAATAGCATGCGATTCTTACAATGTATGTAATCTTAGTATAAGACTAAAGTTGTTTGAAAGCGCAGTGCAAACGACTGAAACATAATAGATTGTTATTGCCCAATTTAGATTTAACTACATTCAACTATATAGGTCAAAGTATTGTAGTATGTTCAATAACTAGCTGCAAAAATTAATAACTTTTAAAATACATCATCATGAAAAACCAACGCTTAAAATGGTCATTTAAACTGCTTACACTGATAGCTTTTACATACAGTAGCTTGTCTAGCTTTGCACAAACAGATAATTCATACTTGGGACTTCCGGGTGACAATCTCAATTTATACGCTGTTATGGATATTTTTCAACGTTCTAAAACTTTTGAAGATTTTGAACGTGAAATCAATTTGCAAGATAGTAAAGTCAATAACTTGGATTTAAACAATGATGGTCAAACTGATTATATCAAAGTAATGGATGATGCCAATGGCAATGCACACACTATCGTAATGCAAGTAGATTTGGGTCGAAATGAAACCCAAGATATTGGCGTGTTTTACGTAGATAAAAAAGGATCTGATATTAGCATTCAATTGGTTGGTGATGAAGATTTGTATGGTCAAAACTATATAGTAGAGCCCAATGATGGACAAAGCACAGGAACTACAAATCCTGGTTATAGAGGCAATACAACTATTGTCAATAATAACTACAATACCAATAACTATTACGACGATGATTATCAAACTGCACAATATGCGCCACGTATTATAAATTGGGGTATCATCGCATTCATGTATAGCAACTATTATAATCCATGGCGTTCACCTTGGTATTGGGATTATTATCCTACATATTGGAGACCTTGGGGTTGCTACTATTGGTACGATTACAATTACCATTGGTCATACAATCATCGCTGGAATAGAGGTTGGTATAATCGCGGACACCGCCATCGTTTTAACTATATGTATGCCAACTATAACCAACGTAGACAACGTTCTACAGTATATAGAAGCAATAAAAAACAAGGTACATACAAAAGCACTTACGATGGTCGCGAAAAGTTGATGACAAACCGAAATGCTTTGCCTGTAGGTAGAACAATGGATCAATCAAACTCAATCAAACAACGCAAAACTACTACACAAGATTTGGTTGCTCCTACTACAAGACCAGTAATGGATAATGGTAGAACTACTCGCCCTGTTACTCAACCTGCTGATACTAAAACGAATATTCGTCAAGATCAAAATACTCGTCCTGTAACCCGTCCAGTACAAAACCAATCAATTCAACAACCTACATCGCGTCCAATTGAAAACAGACCTAAGCAACAACCAAAAATACGACAAGTAGAACAACAACGTCCTTCGACACAACCTGCCTCGCAACCAATAGAGCGTCCACAACCTATTTCACGACCCATTGAAAAAAAACCAACTCAACAACAGAGTACAAGGCCAATAGAAAATAACAGGTCGTCAAGAATGTCTGAATCAACTCGATCAAGTAGTCGTCCAATTGAAAATACACGACCAGTTTCGCGTCCTACAGAACGCCAACCAAGTCGAAGTGAACAAACAACACGACCTTCAAATTCGGGACAACGAAGCATCAATCGATAATTCCTTCAAAATTCAAACAATTCATTATCCTGAGTGACATAAATCACTCAGGATTTGTTTTTTTTAAATGACCTTTGCGACTGAAACTTTATCACAGATGTTTAAATCATTTATATCCACTTACGGTTTGTCTTTTATCGGTTTGATTATAGGAGCAAAAGCCGGATATTTTTATTGGCAACAAGTGGGTTGTGCAAGTGGCACTTGTGCAATCACCTCTAAGCCGCTCAATAGTACTTTGTATGGCGCCGTAATGGGTTATTTATTGGTTGGGATTTTTAAAAAAGACAAAAAGAGTGTTGTCTCAAATTAGAAGGTATTAGATTGAATCTTGGTCGTAAAGCAAGCTAGTTGCAATAATTTAAGTTGTCCATTTGGGTTGAATCTTTTCTAAGAATAGTTTTTAGTGTATTTTTGCGCACATTTTAAATCGAAAGTTCGTTGAAGCGACTTTCGGGTTGACCTAAAATACAAATTAACTATGTTAAAAAAATTGAGTTTTCTCCTGTTTTTAGCCGTTGTTGTAGCGAGTTGCAACAGCAACTATTCAGTAAAAGGAACTATTGCAAACATGCCGGTCCAAAAATTTCGTTTAGAGCAACTTGCAGTGGAAGAAAATATTTTTATCGATAGCGGAAGTACCAAAGAAGATGGTACATTCGAGATTTCACACAATAGCAAAGAAGAAGCACTCTACCGACTTCGTTTCGAAAAAGGAAAGTACGTTTTACTCGTACTCAACAATGGTGACAAAGCAACGATAAACGGAAATTGGAATGAGCTTGAAAACTATCAAATAGTAGGTTCGGCAGGGAGTCAATCCTTAAAAGGATTTTTGGTTAATTTAAGAGAGAATCTAAAAGATATCAATACGATGCAAGTTATTATGGATTCGCTTCGCGGAAAAGCAGAGAAAGATTCTTTGTTTAAGTCTGCCGAGGCAGATTTGCGTTCGATTAATGGTCGTTTTATGGATTATTTAAAAAAATATGCAGACACTACACAAAGTGTTTCATGCGCTTTATTTGCTGTTAATATGATTAATCCTGTTTATGAAGGGCCTTATGTCAAAACATTTTACGAGCAAATCACAAAGCGTTTCCCCTCATCGAGTGCTGCTAAAGCATTTGCGCTGCGAAATGCTGCTCCAAAAAACAATGCACCAATTTCCCCAAAAGAAGCTCCTCAAATAGGCAATGTGGCGCCAGATTTTACAGCCAATACGCCTGAAGGCACATCCTTTACATTGAGTAGCTTGAAAGGGAAATATGTCTTGGTAGATTTTTGGGCATCATGGTGTGGTCCTTGCCGACAAGAAAATCCTAATGTGGTAGCCGCTTATAAAGCTATGCAAGGTAAAAACTTTACTATTATTGGCGTGTCATTAGATTCCAGTAATGAAAAATGGGTAGAAGCTATTGCAAAAGACCAACTTACATGGACACATGTTAGTGAATTGAAGGGGTGGGGAAGTACAATTGCCCGTAATTATCAGGTTCAAAGCATACCAGCAAATTTTTTATTAGACCCAAGTGGGAATATTGTAGCGTCAAACTTGAGAGGAAATGCATTGCTCGCAAAGCTCAACGAAATAGTTAAATAATCAAATCCTTATCCTCACAAGTTATGTATAATATAGTTAAAAAAATATTGTTTAAGTATGATCCAGAAAAAGTTCATTACAAAGTAATGAACTGGCTGACAAAGGCATACAACTTAGGTTTAGGAAAAAAATATTTAGAGAGTAATTATTGTATCAAACATCCTTCATTGCATCGGGAAGTTTTTGGTTTGAAATTTATAAATCCGGTTGGCTTAGCGGCTGGATTTGATAAGGATGCAAAATTTATAGACGAGTTAGCTTGTCTAGGTTTTGGCTTTATAGAAGTTGGAACCGTAACACCTCGCCCTCAAGAAGGCAATGATAAGCCTCGTTTGTTTCGTTTTCCAAATGATAATGCCATCATCAATCGAATGGGCTTTAACAATGAAGGAGTCGATGCAGCGGTTGTACGTTTGAAACAAAGAAAAACAGATATTATAATAGGTGGCAATATAGGCAAGAACAAATTTACACCCAATGAAGAAGCAGTAAAGGATTATGAAATTTGTTTTAAAAAATTGTTTGATGTCGTGGATTATTTTGTAGTGAATGTAAGTAGTCCAAATACGCCCAACCTGAGAGAATTGCAAGAGAAAAAACCACTTCACGATTTATTGCTACATCTTCAAAACTTGAATTTAAGTTATCCGTCGCCCAAGCCTTTATTGCTTAAAATTGCACCAGACTTGACCGATACACAACTAGATGATGTGATAGACATTGTAAAATCGGTGAAACTAAGCGGTATTGTAGCAACCAATACAACAATTGATCGTGATGGACTAAGTGGCGACAAACAAATGATAGAAAAAACAGGCGCTGGTGGTGTAAGTGGCAAGCCACTCAAACAACGGAGCACTGAAATAATTAAATACATTGCACAAAAAACAGAAGGTAAATTGCCAATCATTGCTGTGGGAGGTATATTTACAGCAGAGGATGCACAAGAAAAAATAGAAGCTGGAGCGCAATTGGTTCAGGTTTATACTGGATTTATATATCAAGGTCCAGCAATTGCAAAAAATATATGTAAATCATTTTTGAAAAAATAGTATGGAATATTTATTAACCGCTGATGCAATCATCAGTTTGATTACATTAACAATTTTGGAAATAGTATTGGGCGTGGACAATGTCATTTTTGTGTCCATTATTATGGGTAGACTAGATGTTGTAAAACAAAAAACTGCTCGCAAAATATGGATGTTAACAGGTATATTGGTACGTGTACTTTTGTTGCTTAGTTTATCATGGTTGGTTAAAAACGGCAGTTCAGAATTGTTTTCTTTATTTGGAAAGTCATTCAATCTAAGAGGTTTGATTATGTTGGGTGGAGGTTTGTTTTTATTGATCAAAACGGTAAGTGAAATACATCAAAAATTAGAAGGTGAAGAACATCAAGCAGGAGCAAAAAAAGCAGCAGCTTCGTTGATACAGGTTGTTATTCAAATGATGTTAGTCGACATGGTTTTTTCGTTTGATAGCATTATTACTGCAGTTGGGATGGCGCAACATGTAGAAGTTATGATTATTGCAGTAGTTATAGCAATGTTTATTATGTTTTTGTTTTCACCTAAAATTGCAGCGTTTATTGAGAAACATCCAACTGTAAAAATGTTGGCGCTATCATTTTTAGTAATGATTGGAGTTGTATTGTTGGTTGAAGGTTGGGATGCCGATAAAGCGCATGACTTACATTTAAAAAACTATGTTTATTTTGCTATGGCGTTTTCGTTTGCAGTAGAGATTCTCAATATGCAATTGAGGAAAAGAGCAACAAAGCCAGTGCAGCTTCATGAGCCCGATTTGGATGAAAGTATGAAATGATTTGTTTAAGCTTTTCTCTAAAATTTGATTGTATTAAACTAGTTAAGATTATTGATTCGGTAATTAAAATTAAAATAAAAAAGCCATCATGTTGAAATTAAGTTTCGCTATGATGGCTTAAAAAAATAAAAAAAAAATTGATTCTCCGCATTCTTACCTAATAAATTCTTGCCATAGCTAAAGTT
>Ga0247832_1006118_pt1 | contig 13428 bp, 13 predicted proteins | sample LaCruzMarch2015__10_FD_192407 | JGI IMG/M metagenome (GOLD analysis project Ga0247832, IMG submission 192407) | Freshwater microbial communities from meromictic Lake La Cruz, Castile-La Mancha, Spain - LaCruzMarch2015_4m | ecosystem: Environmental > Aquatic > Freshwater > Lake | place: Spain... | reverse complement strand
GCGCGCCTTCCGCGATGCGATGCAGGCCATCGGCATGTGGGACAATGTGTGCGCCTTCACCGCGTCTGATTTCAACCGCACGTTCAACCCGAACAAGAGTGACAGCACTGGCGGCTCTGACCACGCTTGGGGTGGCCACTCCCTCATCATGGGCGGCGCGGTCAAGGGCAAGCAAATCTATGGCCGCTTCCCCAGCCTGATCAAAGGCGGTCCCACAAGCAATGTGGGTGCCCAATACCTCGACTGCTCCGGCAGCAGTGGGCGCTGGATTCCCTCCACCTCCGTTGATCAGTATGCGGCCACGATTGGCAAGTGGTTCGGGGTCAGTGACTCGAATCTCGGCACAGTCTTCCCCAACCTGGGTCGCTTCATGCCCAACGGCATCGGGACCAGTGAACTCGTCGCCAAGAATCTCGACATCTTCGACTACAGCGTCTAGGTCACCCCCATGCCTCTGCCGCAGCGCCCTGGTCCCTACATTCTCACCCTGCTTGTCATCGTGCTCGCCGTCCTGGTGGCGTGGATGTTTCAGGCCGTGAACTCGCCCGAGATCGATCGTGCGCTGGAGCAAAAGGCCAAGGCCCAAGCCGCCAAGCCTGCCGTCACCACCACGCCCCCTGCGCGCCCCGCGCCCGTCTTCCTCGACCCTGTGCTCCAGGCCCAGGCGGACCGCCTGAACGCGCCTGAGCACACGGCCCAAGAGGATGTGCAAATCGTGGCCGAATTCGTCGACGTGTATCGCAAGGCTCTCGGTGGCAATCCCATCGGCCAGAACGACGACATTACCGCCGCGCTCACCGGCACTGGTGGCCATCAGGGACGCGTCTTTCCCCCGAACAGCCCCGCCATTCGCGACGGCAAGCTGGTGGACCGCTGGGGCACCCCTTATTGGTTCCACCCGGAGTCCAGCACGAAAATGGAGATCCGCTCTGCAGGCCCCGACAAGGACTTGTTCACCGGTGACGATGTCATCCATAAGCCCTAGCTAATCGCCCAGGCCATACGCCTCGCCCTCGACGAAGCCGTCCTCCTCGTCCGCCCAGAAGCTGATGCGTAGCGGGCGGCAGCAGATCTCGCAGTCGTAGTCCACATCGCACGGGCACTCCATCGGCGCTGGTGCAGGCACACCGAACTCCTCAAAACAACTGGGGCAGGTCACATCGACAAAGGCAGTCATGGCGGCGGATCGTAGCGCGGAATCGTCGCGACGCTTGCTCTTCGTGCATCTGTGGTCACTGTCGGCGCATGTCCGCTCCGAAAATCGTCGCCTTTGCTGGTAGCACACGCGCTGCCTCTTACAACAAGCTGCTGGCCAAGGCTGCTGGTGAAGCCGCGAGCGCTGCCGGGGCTGAGGTCACCTTCATCGACCTGCGCGACTATCCGCTGCCGCTCTTCGACGAGGACCTGGAAAGCGCCAGTGGGCTGCCTGAGAATGCGAAGAAGCTGAAGGCGCTGCTGGCCACTCACGATGGGTTGCTCATCGCCTCGCCAGAATACAATAGCTCCGTCACCGCTGTGCTGAAGAACGCCATCGACTGGGCGTCACGCGCTGAGACGGACAACGAGCCGCCGCTCTCCGCTTTTCGTGGCAAGGCTGCGGCTCTGCTCAGTGCTTCGCCAGGTGGGCTCGGTGGTCTGCGCGGCCTCGTGCACCTGCGGGCCATTCTGGGCAACATCGGCGTCATCGTACTGCCGGATCAAGTGGCCGTGTCCAAGGCGTATGAAGCCTTCGACGATAGCGGCGCGCTCAAGGATGCACGCGTAGCTAAGCAGGTGGCCGGCATCGCCCAAGGCCTTGCCGCCTTCTTGGTGAAGCACCGCGCTTGAGTTTTGATGATCGGCTCCCTTCAACCCATCGCTGGTAGGGCGCTGTGTCCCCACAGCGCCGCCTTCGCCAGCTGGTGGACTTGGTTATTGTCGATGGGTTTGGCAAAGCCATTGTCCCGACGGCGGTGGGTTAGGGAGTTCCCGCCCTACCCAGTTCTGCCTCGACATCGTCACAAGACAATGTTGGCTTTGCGATGCCAAAAATGTCAGGCTTAGGCTTTAATGGATATCACTCTCGAAAAGCTCACCACATTGATCGGGGGAACTCTGATGTGTGGAAACACCGCACAAACCATTTCTGGATTCGCCTCACTGAAAGAAGCCATCGCGGGTGACCTGAGTTTCTTTCATGGTGCACGCTACGAGCAGCGGCTGGTCGGCACGAAGGCCAGCGCGGTGCTTGTGCCCGTCGGCTGGATGGAGTTCCCTGAGGGCATCGCCTGCATCGCCGTCACCGATCCCTCGCGCAGTTTCGAGCAAGTGGTCGAGACCTATGGCTTTCAACCCACCCCCTTCACCCCTGGCATTCATCCCTCGGCCGTGGTCGATGACTCGGTCACGCTGGACCGCAGCCGCGTCTGCATCGGCCCCCACGCCGTGATCGAGGCGGGGGCGACGCTGGGCGATGAAGTCGAGATCGGGGCTGGCAGCTTCGTCGGGCGGAATGCCGTCATCGGCGCGGGCAGCAAGCTGCACGCGAACGTGACGGTGCAGGCCGAGTGCAAGCTGGGCGAGCGCGTCATCCTGCATTCCGGTGCGGTCATCGGCGCGGATGGATTTGGCTATGAGTTTGACAAGGGCCGCCATCGCAAGGTGCGACAGGCCGGCATCGTGCAGATCGACAACGACGTGGAGATCGGCGCAGGCACCACCATTGACCGCGCCCGTTTCGGTCGCACCTGGATCGGCGAGGGCACCAAGATCGACAACCTGGTGCAGATCGGGCACAACGTGGTCGTGGGGAAGCACTGCATCATCGTCGCCTGCGTTGCCATCGCAGGCAGTGCGATCGTCGGCGACTACGTGGTCATTGCAGCTCAGGTGGGGATCGCCGGGCACGTCACGGTCGGTTCCCAGGCCACGCTCGCAGGCCGCAGCGGCGTCACGCGCGATCTGCCCGGTGGCAAGACTTACTTCGGCTTCCCCGCGATCCCGGCCAGCGAGGAGAAGCGCCGCATTGCCAGTGTCAGTCGGTTGCCACAACTGATGGCTCGGGTGAAGGAACTGGAGCGTCAGGTGGCGGCGAGACAGGGGTGACTAGAACAAGATCACCGGCTCGCGGGGTCGGCGCGTTGGCTGCGGGCTAAGATGGCCGGAGGCAGGATGGTGAGCAGAAGCCAGCACATGGTTAGGCCTTGGCTCAGTAGAAATAGACATCCGTGGATGTAACTCCGGGGCGGCACGGCCCTATGCTGCGAAACTCTCTAAACGACTTGGCCTGATTGCGGGAGCGTAACTCCGGATAGCGCCACGAATCATCGACGACAATGATGCCGCCCGGTGCTATTCTCGATTCCGCGTGATAGAAGCAAGTGGGGCGAACTGGAATATTCTCCTCTGTGCCGTCAATGATAATAATGTCGAAGACACGATCGGGAATGGAACGCAAATACTCTGACTGATCGAACTGCTCCGCTCGGTGAAAGTGGAAAGGCCGATACTGCAGAGTGACGTTTGCGAAACCGGAGGCGATCAAGTGAGTTTGAACACGCTCCAACCAATCTTTGTTGTCTTCTGTGGAGGTGATAGAGCCGGCACGGCTAGCAAAATAGACAGTGGAACCGCCTGAGCCATACTCAAAGACGTTCATAGACTTGGACAGGAAGGAGTCGAGGAAGTGGATAGCCGATAGCGAAAACCACGGTAATTCATGTTCCAAAGGACTCTTCGCCGACAGCGGCCCGGACGAGAGATACGAAGGGATGTGCTGTGGATGACTCGCAAGGTGCGCGAGCACTCTGCCCATCTTTGTGAGGTTGTTTCCTTTTATAAAGCGCGTGACTTGGGCCTAGCATATCAACCATCGACGTAGAGTCCAGCGCCGTAGATCATGTCGAATAACACCCCAGTAGCGCACAAACGAACTTGTTTGTCGGCTAACAAGCTACAGAAGGACTCTTCCGACCATTGAACTCCACCCCTCACATCAGCTTCGCCCCGGCCTCGGCCAGCGGGCTGCGCTCGCCTTTGACGAGTGGCACGTGGGCGGCGAAGGGCTGGCCGCGCATCTTTTGGCGGGTGTAGACGAGGCCGTTGCTGCGGCTGTCCACATAAGGATTGTCGATCTGCGCGGGGTCGCCGATCATGACCAGCTTACTCCCTCGTGACATGCGGGTGACGATGGTCTTGGCCTCCAGCGGGGTGAGTTGCTGGGCTTCGTCCAGGATGAAGAAGCGCTCGGGAATGCTGCGGCCACGGATGTAGCAGAGGGCTTCGATTTCGAGCGTGCCGTTCTGGATGAGGTGATCGTAAGGTGTCGCTGGCTGGGCGTGGGAGCCTGAGCCGGGTGCCACGGCGTCGGGCATGAACTTGTTCTTCTTCCGCGTGGGGCCTTGCGGGGCATTGGCCACGGGGCGCATGAGCAAATCGAGCGCGTCGTAGATGGGTTGCAACCAGGGGCGCATCTTGTCCTCCAGCGAACCGGGCAGGAAGCCGATGCCGTTGCCCATGGCCACAATCGGGCGGCTGATGGTGAGGCCATTGTAGCCGTGGGCCATGACTTGGCTAAGGCCAGCGGCGACGCTGAGCAGGGTCTTGCCCGTGCCGGCCTGACCGTAGGCGGTGACAAGGGTGATGTCGGGGTTGATCAAGGCGTCGAGCAGGCAGGCCTGGCCGAGGTTCATGGACTTGATGGTGCGTCCGTTGCCGATCTTGAGCCCCTCGGGCACGTGCAGCTTCACGAAGCTGCCGCTGCTGTTGAGGCGTGCGGGGATGCTCTGCTTTTCTCCGGCGACCATGAGCACATACTCATTGATCGCGATGTGCGTGGTGCGGTCCTTGGGCAGATCAATGCTGCCAGTGCTGGCGTAGCGCTGGAGTTCGTGAGTGGAGACTTCGATGCGGGCGAGTTCGAAGTTCGACACCTCGCGCACCTCGACCTTATCATTGAGATAGTCCTCGCAGTCGATGCCGACGGCGCGGGCCTTGAGCTGCATGTTCAGGTCCTTGGTGACCAGGATCACGGGCTGACTGAGCTTCTCCTGAAGGTAGAGGGTGCAGGCCAGGATCCGGTGATCCACCTTCTCCACGCCCGGGAAGACGCGCTGGAACCTCTGCAAGTTCGGCCCCTGGGCCTCGGTCGGGTCATAGATGACAAGGCGGACGCTGCCACCGCCGACGGTCGGGATGCCTTCGGTGATCTTGGAGGCGTCTTGGTTGAAGAACGCGGTCAGGGTGCGGTGCACCTCGCGGGCATTCGCACCACGCTCGGTGGGCTCGCCTTTGAAGCGGTCTAGCTCGCTGAGGACATCGACCGGAATGCAGACGTGATTGTCGGCGAAGCGCCCGAGACAGGCGGGATCGTGCAGGAGCACATTGGTATCGAGAACGAAAGTCTTGGTGGACGCTGGGCTGTCAGGGGTGCGCTTGGCTTTGGTCTTGCGTCGTGGTCGGTCAGCGGGATCTGGCATGAAAGGGGCGGCTCCGGACGGCGAGAGGTGGCCAAGCAGATCGCTGTTTTGAGGGAAGAGCGGCAGGGTAGAAAAGGTCTCTCGGTCCATAGTGATGAGGTGAAGTGACATCGCGACTTGAGGCGACTGAGCTCCCTGCTTCTCATTGAAGCAGGTCGTGGGCCGACTGTGGGCCATTCCGCTGTTTGGTGTTTTTCCAAAACCTATGGCAGACTGTCAAAAGACGCGCTCCAGCGCAAGTGAAAGGTCGGACATATTCACATTTGTTCGCAGGGGGAAGAAGGTGGCTTCGGCTTCCGTCGAAATCGCAGGCCCCCAGATTCGACGGAAGGGCGCTTTCGGAAACGCAGGAGGATAGACCTCTGGTCTGTCGATGGCTTGAGGCTTTCCAGCCTAAAGATCCCATCCCTTGGGCTGAAAGCCCCAGGCCGATGACAGGCCGGAGGCCTATCCTCCCGCTGGCTGGCGCTGATCACCGGATCGTCGCAGGCAGAGCCTTTGGAATGGCAGCCAGGATGCGGCCATGGGCTAGCTCGACCTCGTTCGTCTCCAGCGTGCGATCACTGGCCCGGTAGGTGAGCGACCAGGCGATGGACTTGCGGTCCTTGGCCAGCTTGGTGCCGGTGGCGTCGGTGAAGACATCGAAGACTTCCGCCTTATTCAGCAGCGGCTCTTTCTGAGCGGCGAAGAAGGTGGCGACTTGCTGGTGCGGCAGGTCGGCGGGCACTTCTAAGGCGACATCGCGAGTGATGGCGGGGAAGCGCGGAAGCTCTTCAAACTTGGCAATGGTGTTGGTGCCACGCAGCGTGCTAACGATCAGCTCGGCAACATAAACAGGATGACGTGCGTCGATAGCACGGGCACGGGAGGGGTGCAACTGCGCGATCCAGCCGATGCCCTTGTTGTTCGCCTTCAGCTCGTTGCTGAGCAGGAAGGTGTCGTTGTCGGCAGTCTTCTTGAGTTCGATGCTCTGCCCGTTCAAGCCGGGCAGTTGCTCGATGATGCCACACAGGTCATACACGCTGGCGGCCTGCGGTTCGCGGCCATGCCAGCTCGATGGCGACACCGGACCGCTGATAAGGATGGCGATGCGTTCGTCCTCGCGCGTCTGGCCATTGGGCAGCTTCAAGAAGATGCGACCGGTCTCGAAGAAGCGCAGGCGGATGTTGCCTTGGCGGATATTCAACGCGGCGGTGGCGATCAAACCAGGCACGATACTCGGGCGAAGCGTGGTGTGATCCTCGCTGAGCGGGTTCTTCACCGGCACGGTCCATTTGGTTAAATCAATGACGCCGAGGCTGTCGGTGAGCTGCTCATTCGAGATGAGGCGCAGGGTCTGTGCCTCGTTGAAGCCGCGATGCACCAAGGCATGACGCAACTGCATGGCGAAGTCGTAGCTCTTGTCGGCGGCATCGCTGGTCGCGAAGGCAGCGATTTGCTTCGACGGCACCCGATCCAAGCCGACGACACGGGCAATCTCTTCCGCGAGATCGACGCTGCGCTGCAAGTCGAGGCGATACGTGGGCACTTGCCAGCCCTCCCTGGTCTTGGTGAGGCCGAACTTGCCCAGGATGTCGTGCATCTCGCTGTCGCTGAGATCAGGAATGCCGAGCAGGCTGCGGGTCTTGGCTTCGTTGAAGACGACCACGCTAGCGAGCTTCGGCGCAACACCGACGTGCTGAGTCGTTTCGTCGGCCTTGCCACCCGCGAGTTCGAGGATGAGCTTGGTGGCCAGTTCGGAGGCACCGTGCACTTGCTGAGGATCGACCCCGCGCTCGAAGCGATAGCTGGAGTCGCTGCTGAGCCCGAGCTTGCGCGAGGTGCGGCGGATGCCGCTGGGCTGGAAGTAAGCGCTCTCGAGTAGCACGTCAGTCGTGGTCTCGGTCACACCTGTGTCTTCACCGCCCATGACGCCCGCGATGGCCATTGCGCGTGCGTTGTCAGCAATGACGAGGTCGTTGATGTCCAGCGTGTATTCGGCACCATCGAGCGCGATCATCTTCTCGCCTTCAGTCGCCTTGCGGATGACGATGCCACCCTTCAGCTTCGCCAAGTCGAAAGCATGAAGCGGCTGGCCCATTTCCATGAGCACGTAGTTGGTGATATCCACGATGTTGTTGATCGGGCGCAGGCCAATGCTCTCCAGACGCGCCTTCAACCAATCGGGGCTAGGGCCGACCTTCACTCCATTGATCAGACGCGCGGAATAGAAGGGACAAGCATCGCTGGCTTCGATCTTGATGTCGGAAGCCACCAGTTGGGTCGCAGGAGTGGCATGGTCGCGCTGGCTTTTCAGTGGTAGGCCGGTCAAGGCGGCGAGTTCACGAGCCAAGCCGAGATGGCTGAGCAGATCCGAGCGATTGGGCGTGATCTCCAGGTCGAACATCACGTCCGGCTTGAACAGCTGATTGAACGGGGTGCCCACGGGCGAGGCGGGATCGAGGATGAGCAAGCCGCCCGTGTCCTCGCCAATTCCGAGTTCCTTGCCACTGCACATCATGCCACCGCTGACGACGCCACGGAGCTTGCCTTCCTTGATCTCGAAGTTCCCTGGCAGGATGGCACCGGGCAGCGCGAGGGGAACTTTGTCATCCACCTTGAAGTTCTTTGCCCCGCACACGATCTGGCGTAGCGAGCCCGAGCCGTCATCCACCTGACAGACGCTGAGCTTGTCGGCATTCGGATGCTGCACGAATTCTTTGATCTGAGCCACGACGACCTTGTCCGAGGTCACGCCTTTTTCTTCGATACCTTCGACTTCGACACCCGCAAACGTGAGCAGGTCCGTGAGTTGTGCCGTGGTGTAAGCGCTGAGGTCGATGTGCGTGCTGAGCCAGGAGAGAGAGACTTTCATTTGGACAGGATTAACGGGATTGCAGGATTATGCAGGATCGGAATGAGCGAGCGTGAGGCCTTTTCGATACTTGTGTTTGAACTGGAGACTGGAGGTGCCGAAATTGAGGATGAGCGCGTCGTCGATGCCTGTGGCCGTGAGGTAGTTCACAGTCTGCGCCTCGTGCGCTTTGACGATGGTCTCTACTGCCTTTAGCTCGATAAGAAGCCTTCCGCCAGTCGGGTGAGAGATGATGAGGTCTGCTTGAAACTTGCCGACCAATTTCTGCTGGTAGAACAGATTGACGGGCACTTCGGACTCAAAGGAGAGACTCGCGCCAGACAACTCGATCTTAAGACTTCGATGGTAAACAGACTCCAGAAAGCCGGGTCCCAGGGCGGGATGAACCTTCATCGCGATACCGATCACTTGGTGAGTGAGCTCATCCATGGTCATAAACCAAATGCTTCAAAGAAGAGAATCCTGTCCATCCTGTCAAAACAGCTTGGAATCATCTCACGCGAACTGCGCGAGGAAGCGGGTGTCGTTGTCGATCAAATGACGGATGTCGGTGATGCTGTGCAGGATCATGGCGAGGCGATCTAGGCCCAGACCGAAGGCGAAGCCGGTGACCTTTTCACCGTTGAGCAAATCGTCGCCACGCTTCTTCGCGATCTCGTCGAACACGGCAGGATCGACCATGCCGCAGCCTGCGATTTCGATCCAACGCGGATCCTTGCCTTTGACCTCGAGCAGCACGTCGATCTCGAAGCTCGGTTCGGTGAAGGGGAAGAAGTGTGGGCGGAAACGCACTTTGGTCTGCGGGCCGAAGATCTCGCGGAAGAAGAACTCGAGCGTGCCCTTCAGATCGGCCAAGCTGACTTCCTTATCAACATAGAGGCCTTCGAGTTGATTGAACACGGAGAGGTGGGTGGCATCAATCTCGTCGCGACGATACGCAGCGCCCGGGGCGATGATGCGGATGGGCAGGCTCTTTGCTGCTTCCATGGTGCGGACTTGAACAGATGATGTGTGCGTGCGCAGCAGGCGACCGTCGGGAAGATAGAAGGTGTCCTTCTCGTTGCGCGCGGGGTGATCGGTCGGCGTGTTCAGCGCATCGAAGCAATGCCACTCGGTCTCGATCTCAGGGCCATCCGCGATGATGAAGCCCATGCGGCGCAAGGTGCTGACGGCTAGGTCGCGAATCTTTGTCAGCGGATGCAGCGTGCCGACACCGTAGCCTGGGCGGCCGGGTAGCGTGGCATCGATGCCAGCCACGGCCGCCGCGTCCTTCGCGGCTTGCTTCGCGGCTTGCTTCGCTTCGATCTCGGTGGTGATCGCCACGCGCACCTCATTGAGCTTGGCTCCGACTTCCTTCTTCTGATCGGCTGGCACATCGCGCATCCCGGCACTGAGAGCGGTGAGGCTGCCTCTCTTGCCCAGGAAGTTCACGCGGGCGGCTTCGAGGGCGGCTTCATCATTGGCAGTCGCCAGCACCGCAAGGGCTTCGGCTTTAAGGGAATCGAGTTGTTCAAGCATGGCGCGTCGGGGAAAAGGGCGCGCAGTATGAAGGGCAAAAAGCTTGACGCAAGGCGCAGAGCGTCACGACTTGCTCTTCCTGCGGGGAGGTGACTTGGACGCCTCCGACAGCGCCACGCTCCAGCTCGTCGGCTTGTCCTGGCGCAGCGGTTCGGTGGTGGGCGCTAGAAAATGGAGGAGGTCCCCAAAGCGGATACTGCATTGCAGACGGCGCTGCTTCGCGTCCAGCTTCGGTTTTACCTGCATGATGGCTTTGCGCTTGATGGCCTGGGCTTGGGCGCGCGCCTCATCAAGGCTGAGCGACTTGTCTCTGACGATGGCATCCAGTTTCTCCAGGTCAGCGCGGGTGATGGGTGCCCAGCGCCCGCGATACGGCCCAGGCGTGACGACAGGGGTGAGACCCAGGATCCATTTTTTGCGGTCTCCGTCCTGATCCCAAAAGCCGAGAATGAGCAGGAAGGTCAGGCCTTCCTCGGCGACGCTGAGCTGGCGTAGCGCATCCCCCATGTCGATGGGCATGCCGAACTTGGTTGCCTTTGGGTTAGCGGGCAGGCCACCCTGCTTGGCGTTGGCGTCCGCAGGAATGTCCCACTGCTGCATATAGCAGGCGGGTTGGTAGGTGTCGAAGAAGGTGTCTCACACCCACTGCTCGAAAGCGACGCCGTGGGCCTGCTCTTCAGCGGCGTGGGCGCCAACGCTGAGGAGGCAGAGAAGAGTGAGGCAGTGCCGCAGCATGATGCGCCGAGTTCTAAAGCCTCTCACACGAGATGTGCAGTCGGATTCTTTTCAGCTCCGACCTGCGGGCTAGCGTCGGCCCGAATGAACAATGGTGAAGCACACTCCACAAAAAAGAGGCCCCCGGGTAGCGAAACCCGGGGGCCATACGATCCAGCAACCAACAACAGAGAGGATCGAACACCCAGTTACCTGCTTGCGCTTGAAACTGGAGGCCTGTGAAGACTGACTTCTCAGACGCACCCATGTTAAAAACTTTTGGCCAAAGGTCAAGACTACCGCTGGCTTTTTTCAAAAATCGCCAGTTTTCTCGCTTCTGATAGGCCTGATTTTGGAGTGCCTCTTATAATTTTAGGTTACGCCGCCTTGACAGAGGGTGGCCCTTGAAATCTAGGACAGTCAAGGACTGTGAATAACCTTGGGCCAGCAGCCCCTAGCCGCCGCCGGATTGGTATCGCCTTGGCGTATTGCAGATTTGAGAGTCTTGGTTTAATCAGCTTGGTAATTGTATTCAATGCGCTGGATCACCAAAAACCTGGGGAATAGACTAGCCTCGCACCTGGCCTTCTCCAAAAATCAGGTATTTATAGCTGGTCAATTCAGCCAGACCCATGGGCCCCCGGGCATGAAGCTTGTCGGTGCTAATACCGATCTCGGCCCCGAAACCAAATTCACCCCCGTCATTGAATCGGGTGCTGGCATTCCAGAGCACGACGGCGGAATCGACATTGTGCATGAAGTCATGCGCCGTCGCTTCGTCGCGCGTGATGATGCTGTCGGTGTGATGCGAGCCGAAGGCGTTGATGTGTTCGATGGCTTCGTCGGCACTGCCGACGGTTTTGATGGAGAGGATGAGATCCAGGTATTCGGTGGACCAATCCTCAAGGGTTGCAGCCTTCGTGCCAGAAGGCAGAAGCTTCAATGCCTCTTCGTCGGCGCGCACTTCGACGCCTGTGGCGTGGAGGCGCACAGCCATCTGTGGATAGAAGGCGGCGGTGACATTGCGATGCACGAGTAGTGTCTCCATCGAATTGCACACGCCCGGCTTCTGGGTCTTGGAATTGATCACGATGTCCGCTGCCATGCTCAGGTCGGCATCGCTGTGCACATAGACATGGCAGACGCCGTCGTAGTGCTTGATGACGGGCATGCGTGCCGTGGACACCACCTTCTCGATCAAGCCCTTGCCTCCGCGTGGGATGATCAAGTCGATGAACGGATCCATCTTTGCCATGTGCTCCACACTGCTGCGGTCGGTGGAGGGGATGAGTTGGACGCTATTCGCAGGCAGTCCGGCCTTGGCTCCGCCCTCTTGCAAGGCGGCTGCCAGTGCGTTGTTCGAGTGGATCGCCTCCGAGCCGCCCCGTAGAATGGTGGCGTTGCTGGTCTTGAAGCAAAGCGACGCAGCATCCGTCGTGACATTCGGGCGAGATTCGAAGATGATGCCGATGACGCCGATCGGCACGCGCTTCTTGACGATGCGCAAGCCATTGGGGCGCGTCCATTCGGTGAGCACTTCGCCCACGGGATCTGGCAAATCGGCAACCTCGCGCACGGCTTGGGCAATCGCAGCTAAGCGCTTCGGGTCTAGCATGAGCCGGTCGATCATCGCCTTGCTCAAGCCATTGCTTTCGGCATTGGTGAGGTCCTTCGCATTGGCCTCCAGGATCGCGGCTTCACTGCTCACGAGGCCGTCAGCCATGGCGCGCAGGATATCGTTCTTTTGGTCGGATGTCAGCTTCACCAGTTCACGCGAGGCCGCACGCGCCTTGCGTCCCATCTCATGGATGGCGGCTTGGATGTCAGAATCAGTCATCGTGTGGGTGGGGTTAGCGTTGAACGACGAAGCGCGTGCAGACGCCGCTGCCAGCAATGATGGCAGGAATTTGCTCTGCGTGACGGCCGCTGGCAATGATGCACTCGACACCGCCATTCACCGCCTGCTGCACGGCGCGGAGCTTGGAGTTCATGCCGCCCGTGCCGAGCTGGCTCTTGTCTTCGCTGGCGTGCTGAAGCACCTGCTCGACATCCTCCACTACGGCGATGGGGCCTTCTTCAGGCTTCTTGGGATCGCGCAGCAAGCCGGGGGCACTGGTCAGCAGCATCAAGACATCTGCCTGCCACAGAAGGGCGACTTGAGAGGAAAGCTTGTCATTGTCGCCGAAGCGAAGTTCTTCAATGGCGACGCTGTCGTTCTCGTTGATGATCGGCACGACTTGGGGGAACTCGAGCAAGCGCATGAGAGTGCTCTTCACCCGAGCAGCACGGTCTTCATGCCCCAGGTCTTCGTGGGTGAGAAGCAGTTGCGCGACATGCAGGCCATGATCGCGTGACATGCTCTCGTAGAAATGCATGAGATGAATCTGGCCCACGGCGGCGCAGGCTTGCAGCGTGGTCATGTCGCTAGGCCGCTGCGTGAACTCCAGTGGGCGTAGCCCCGAGGCAACGGCACCACTGCTGACGACGACCACAGAGTGACCCGCTTGCTTGAGCAAGGCGATGGCTTCCACAAGCTTGCGCAGTTGCACCGGGTCAGGGTCCACACTGCCGAATTTGGTGAGGATGCCGGAGCCGAACTTCAATACGATGCGCTTGCCTGTAGCCATGAGAAAGGGCGCGCACTATGCAAGGCAAAGAGCAAAGAGCAAAGAGCAAAGAGCAAAGAGCAAAGAGAGCTGAGGAGAGGTTACGGTTGTATCGTCTCTGCTTCTCTACTGAACCCATGCACTGCCCTGCCCGCCAGCAACTTTCCTTTGAGACCGCAGCGGAGTGCACGTGTGGAATATCCTTGCCCGCGCTTGAGCAGTTCATGGTGATGACGCCGATGCTAGGGCCGGGGGTCAATGATTTGCGCAACGAGCTAAC
>Ga0247832_1006109_pt1 | contig 13454 bp, 5 predicted proteins | sample LaCruzMarch2015__10_FD_192407 | JGI IMG/M metagenome (GOLD analysis project Ga0247832, IMG submission 192407) | Freshwater microbial communities from meromictic Lake La Cruz, Castile-La Mancha, Spain - LaCruzMarch2015_4m | ecosystem: Environmental > Aquatic > Freshwater > Lake | place: Spain... | reverse complement strand
GACCCTATTTAAGATTCATGAATGGCCTCTAGTTCCTACGTAGGCTCGGTACTGAAAAAAACTTGCCAAAAACTTGCCACGGTGAACAAAGGGTTAATCCCTCAAAATCACAAGATTAAAATAAGTATTTGAGTACTTGTCGTACTACTACTGACCACGGTCCTCCGTAGATTTCGAATATATCTACCTACGTTGTCGGGGCAATGACACGACGAGGAGGATGGGTAAGATAAAACCACGCGTCGATTCATCCAACAGGGCAGTGGTAGATGATGAATTTCATCATCGCATCTGTCGCAGCAGCACGGCGTTGATGGACAATTCACCGTTGAATAATCGGCGTAGTCTCGTACGACTGCTACTTGTGATCACCGCGCTGCTCATGGTGGTACCAACGACGTATGGTTCTGATGTTGATTTAGTGCATGATAAGTCTCGTGGGTGGTTACGCGGAGGTGGAAATAATTCCCCGTATTATAGACATTTGGATACGAGTGATATCGGCCAGACGGCTGTGATCCCACCTCCGATTTCAGCGGGGGGTGAAGAAGAGGAGGAGGAGGAGGGTGGTGGTGTACATTTTGTTACAAACACAACTGTTATATTGGGAGGAGATACGATGAAGAATCCAACAGTAATAAATGATAATGATGAAAATATGGCACCATCAGTGGAGGAGAAGGACAAGGATCATTTATCATCGTCAACGACAACACCGGTTTCCACTTCTAACGAGATTATGGATAAGGAAGTATCCGAGGCTGAAGAAGTGGCTGATGCATTATTGGCATCGGTTGGCATGCCCACTATTCCCTTACCAACTTACAACAATAACGAGAATGCGAATAAGGAGGGTAATAATAATAATGATGGTAGTGAGACGGTAGCAGAAGAAATACAAGATGAATTAACAACGGTCGAAAATGAAATTTCATCACTAGTTGTGGCCAAAAACAAGATTGATACGCAGCTTACCAATAATTTCAATGGCGACAGTGATGGTAATGGGGATGATGGTGAAGTGATTGCTGAAAATATTGATAATACGATTGAAGATTTGGAAATGGTCGAGGAAGAATTAATTGTGGAGGCACTTGAAGAAGGTGCCGATGACACTATTTCATCGTCGGGGGGGAGCGTCACAGCCAGTAGTGCTGCAGCTTCTGCTTCAGCTCCTGCGGGGATGATGAACACGGATGACACTATTACTTCTACTCATTCTACTACCATGGTAGAAGATGGGGAGGAGGATGGCAATGGTGCACATCTATACCCTACTACTACATCCAAAGAGGGAGGAAATTTCACGAATAACGAGGATGAAACTACTGCTGAATTAAAAGAAGAGATTGATGAAATTGAACAGGAGATTAAAGTAGTCGAGGCAATAGGGGTTAATGATGATACAGTAATGATGGATGATAATGCTGAGATTAATAAAGAAGAGTATGTTGAAGAGTTGAAGGAGTACGAGGATGAGGTTACAGAAGAATTAGTAGTCAAAGAGAAAGTTAAGGAGGATCTTGCTACTGACAACAGCAATAATGGTACATCAATGATAGGAAACACAAACGATGATGATGACTCTGTCCAAAAAGACACGCAAAGTGGGATGGACAAGAACAACGCTAAAACACCATCTTTGATTCCAGGGGTCAACTTGGAGGATGAAACTACCGAGGAATTAAAAGAAGAGATTGATGAAATTGAAAATGAGATTAAACAAGTTGAGACAATTGTAATGGATGATGATGATGCTACTGAGATTAGAGAAGAAGAGTATGTTGAGAAGTTAAAGGAATATGAAGAGGAGGTGACAGAAGAATTAGTAGTAAAAGAGAAGGAAGAGGAGCTTGGGAACAAGAGCGACAATAGTGGCACCAATAAAACTAATAATAATGTAACGCCAATGATGGGAAACGAAAACGATGATGATGGGGCAGGGTTAGGCCTGACACCGGCGACAGAAGAGGAGGAGGAAACGTCAACGCCGTCCCCGACTGTCGAGTATGTTGAACCTAGTGAGTCACTCGATCCTTTGAAGGATGAGAACAATATCGAGACATATGAGAATGGTGAAGTAATATCCGAATCGCAACCGACGAAACACGGTAACAGCAATACTGAAAGTCATGAAGAAAAAGAAGACGAATTATCGGGGGAAACATTTAAGAATACATTTCCAGATTGGGCTGAAGAAGAGGAGGTGAAGAAAGTTGGTGGATGGTTAACATTTGCTGCTATTGTATTAATGATATATACGGCATATCAAATGTCAGAAAATCCAGATGGTATTTGTGCTAGGTGAGTATATATTGAGTGTAGACCAATCCACTGAACATTATAACAAAATTATACTCTTACCGTTCGTTTCTTCGTTTTCCTCTCAGTTTATGCCGACTTGTTATCACTGTTATTGGATGTGTAATCAAAATTATGATCATACCATTCAAATATGTCTTAGGTAGAGGTAGTTCAAGTGGTGTACGATGTAAGTAAAGAGCCATTTTTTTTCAGTTGGACCTGCAAATATATATTATGTATTTCATATCCAGAAGAAAACTAATTGTTTGCTGTGAAAATCTTCTGCTCCACCTTTTAATAAAGATATGACTACACCAGATTACCGAGATCCTTTTGGTAGCCGACAATTGGAATTGACATAATACTCGTGTTTTGTTGGGCTTTGTTTTTTACGTTCATTTTGTGAAGCTCGAGAAACAAACTTATGGGTGAGGCTAATCATACTAATGAGTACTATAATATTTTCTTATTACATTAATTAATACATAATGTTACAGGTAGGAGAGAAGTTAAATCTTCTAATTAATACCCTCCATCAATAATTGACGAATCGAAGGAAACTAAATTCGTATTCCCATCCAAGCTGCTCGTCAATTCGTCAGCAAGGTTTGGGGGGATAGATTGGATGAGACCACAGCAAGCCTCGGCCAACTCCGAAATGAATCGTAAATTGAACCCGATAAGTTTACAGAGGATCTGGTCCTCATCATCGGCATCGTTGAGATCGAGGTCGTCAACTTCATCAGCCCATAGCAGTGTATGTACAAGAGCTGCGCATGCAAGTCTTTTAGTAGACTTGTTACTGGCCAGATTATTGGCACTCGTTAGTTGACTTCCGCTTGTAAGATCGACCTTTTGTCGTAACCACTTCTCCAACCACTCGACCGAACTACTAAGATTGGAGGGGTGAGTTAATGAATACCAAGCCCGAAGGCATACTCTTCCTGTAAACACAGGCGTTAACTTGTCCTGAGTAACTGTATGAGAGGTCGAATCGAACTCTCCATAACTTTTAATATCAAGAACATAATGTTCGAGCAGCCAGAGTAAGTGATAATGCATTTCACTAGGAACAAAAGTCGATGAATGATGTTGAGCGGCCATTTGATCATGAAACCCTATCATAAGGCGCCTCAAGTCAACCAAGGACCCATTATAAAGCGCAATTTCTGCATCTTCAATCGACATTTCTAAGCTTGAGACAAGCATACAACCACACTCGATAATGAGGCCATGTTTGCCACCAATTAGAAATGCAGCTGCCTGCAGATTATCAGCCAGTGCACATAGCCGCATCACCGTTGCTCCATCAAAGATAAAATTTGTCTCGAAGTTCCTTTTCCTCCCAGCCATATCACAGAAAGCGTTCAGCAGAGTTTGAGTAGAAATTTCCCCATTATTCCAGAGGTCACAACGCCTGCTCACTAAAATCAGCATTGCTGCTATAACGAGATCAAAGTCAAGGCCAAAATAATCGTTCTGTTTCACAATTAGTCTTCGGATAACTTCCATATCATGACGATAACACGTGTCCTCATTCCCATGTTCGGTTTTGGGTATTGAATTTATGACTTTATCGCACCCAGCATTAACAAAAGCCCCAGTGACCACTTCAACCAGCCATCTATTTGATAAAAGTTGACTTGTGCTTGTGAAATCGGTGGGGGATTCAATTTCTTCCTTCAATCGAGTTAGAACCCATGCTCTCACCTCTGGTTCTAGCAGCATGACATTCCTTCCCTCTATTTTTAGAAGACAAAGTACCAGCCTTGTATCATCGGTAATAGAAAACCAATATTGAAATCCAGATTCTTCATCTATCGTGTTCAGCAAGCATCTAGTGGCAGCCTCCGTCGACTCCAAGATGATTTTTAGAAGACCCAAGAAGAAACCCATCGACGGACGCGGAAAAGATGACAACCCTTGACTTGGCGGAGCACGCCAGCGAAGCTCGTTTGGAATCGTTTTATTTAGCATCATTATTGCAAATGGTAGACACTTTCTGACCACAGCCATCTTCATTAGACATTGAATTGGCCAAAGCATATCGTCGCTTTGATTCTTAATAGTTGACATTAAGTCGACCATGCATTCATTTGTAATCATTTCAGGAACCGAAACAGATTCTTTAGACAAGGTTGATAAGATGGTGCCAACAAGCATAATGCTTGCAGACGAGGCAGTGTAGAGTGTGTTACGAGAAAGAAACCCCTGCAAGACATTAGATTCCCCCCCTTTCACAAGACACGCGACCGCCATGTCGGCAAAAAAATTGAGTATTTCTGGTGCATTGCTACTCAAAGGCTGGATGCCATCTAGCAAGCCCTTGTGGTGAATGGGGTTATCTTCTTCGGACACTTCAGAAATAGGGATTCGACACAATTTATGCACAGTGTCAGTATCGTCAAGCAAACTTAGGGCAATACACGCAGCAGTATAGTAGTCACGCCGTCGACACAACCAGCTCAATATTTGGTCAGATGGTGTTGATATCGGATTTGCAGCAACATTCGTTCTCAGTGTTAGCGATTGTAAGAGCGTTCCAATTCTTACAGTGGCAATAACAACTTGCCCATCAGTTTTATGATTTGTAGCAGCATCATCTAGTTGCGTCCATTTTGGGCATCGCTGTAAGAGTCTCAATGATTTTTCTTTATGCGACAACATCGAGATCTTCTTGCGATTAGAATGACCTCCATCGGTTGATTTCACATATCTATCAGGCGATGCAGGCTGATTAGGTAGAAATAGGCTGTCCAGGGCACGGACAATGATGTCATCAATCCCTCCCTCAATGTCAGCAGATATATCAATAGCTTCTTTTATCGTAGTACAAAATGACATGTCGCGTCTAAGGCCCGTTTGATAGTCCGATTTTAGATTGTTCATATCAACAAACTGAATTGAATTCGTATCTTCCTGGGCTACTTCAGTATTGGTGTCGTCCATCAATCTCTGCGCATACTTAATGTTGCTCATTAGAGGTATTACTGCTGAGGTTAGACATTTCGAATCCATGCCATCTTTCAACAATCCACCCAATCGCAAAGGGAGGATGTAAGGTCCTTGGCTATCATCCGAAGCACCATCCCAGCAGATGAAGTAGGATGTTCGAATCAATCCCTGTGTCGTGCCGACAAGTGACCATCCCTGACCACCCGTGCACCAATCAACCTTCTGACGGTTTGCTTCTGGTCCTAATAGCGCTCTGCGACCAGGGAGAATCTTCATTGATATTGAAAATTCATGTTTGCTCAGGACTGAAAGTAAACTGTGATTCACAACAACCAGTGCAGCATCCGATTCGAACGAAAGCAATAGTCCGGGAGGTGATGACGAAATTGACGAGAATGAAACTGCTCTAGATGTGATACCTAGATTACTTGTTTGCCCTCCCAATGAAAAATGAGACAGTTTCGACCCGAGTGACTCTTGAATTGAGGGCAGCTCCATTGGTAAACATTTAAATCGATCTGGGTAAACAGATATGTATGCGTCGTCACAAGAAGATTGTGGCACGTCTACTCTTATTGCCATAACATGTGGCTTTCGACAACGATGTTGATTTTGTGATGTTGAACTGCGCATGGAGGCAGTACTACGGAACGAGGCAAAGCTGCCTACCGAGTTCGATCTGCTCAGTGTATTCGAACTACCATTTGAATTCGACGGACCTTCACTTTCGCCTAACAGTACCACGAAATGCATACCTAACCAATACATATTTTGGATACTCTCTGGTGCAAATGGCAAATATATCGTTCTTGACTCGGCACAATGCCGCAATGATACGAATGTAACAAATCCTCCAAGGACAAATCTATCACGCCGACTGCCATTTGAGGTTGATTTTCTATTTCCAATACGACGCAACCCTCTCCCACAAATTGCGAGGTAGCCGTTGCTAGAATCAGACGTAATGCATGATCCAGTTATGACATTACTTTGCTGTTCAGTGCATAGGTGTAATGTTGACGGGTCTAATGATGCGTCAAATATACCAAGGTTTCCCCATTGCCCTCCTCTGCTACCCTGGGAGTCGCTGTTTTCGTCATTAATATTGTTTATGTCATTCGTGCCATCAAGCTCTTCATCAGACTCACCATCCTCCTCAGTGATTGCGCTTGGTTGATGTCTCCCAATCTGTGATAGTCTCATTGAGGCACGAGGACGGCTTAATGGCATAACAGTCTTTTTTACCTTTGCCAGCATAGCCTCTCCAAATAACAGCGAAGCAAATCCATTTGAGATTTCACCCTTTTTATTACCATTGACATCGATATTGTTCAATTTGAAAGGCACGAGAACATGCAATGCATGGAAGTAATGAACTTGTCCATCATTACCTATTAGACACATGGATACTGCTTGTATACTTCTCTTCTTCGTTTCGTTCCTCCACTTCATCGCCATCTTATTAGCAACCATCGAAGAATTAGATGATGTTTGCATATCCATCATCATCACTCCTGAACCTTTTTCATGCCTTGTAATCTCCGCCTTCCTAAGGCCCATGCCGCCAATATTTGTTGACTCTCCACCAAAAAGAAAGTTTAGCGACTGAAATGCTTCTAATGCATCTGCGGCACGTTCATTGTCTCCAATTTTGTCACATGAGACTCCTTCGTCATCACTTTTATCGTTGTTTGTGTCATTCCTTTCGTCGCTACCAGTTGCAACAGCATCTAAATCATTGTCGTCGTTTTCCTTCCATTCATTTGTACGGCCTAATGAAACGAACGACGGACGATTGTCGCTATTGACACCACCACCATTGCTACCATCCATGCCTTGTGTAGACAGGATGCTAGATGGCCAATATAATACGCGACGTACCAATATCCGTGTATGATTTGTCATTCTTCCTCCATCGACCTTATTTGCTCTATCATCGACAATGTCTTCATCCGTTGATGGATTAGGTTCCAATGATGAATTTATTCGAGGACATATTTGTTCCCTCGTTGATAGCAATTCCATAACAATGACCTCCCCACCCAACCCCCCTTTCCGTACTGCCCACGATGTTGACGATGCTATTGACGAATCACTCCGTCGTGGAAGGGATGCGGTAGATGATGCAGCAGCTCCAGTGGTGGACATGGCAAAGATTGTTACCGATAGGACGATGTGATCGTAATAATCATCCCATTCTTGATCATCGTCCACATTACTCGAGCATCTTTGTTTGTCGGAGACGCCAGTTACTACATTCTCATTAGCCCCACGGCCGTTGATGATTTCTCGTTGTCGCATCTGCTGTCTCTGTGTCGGACGATGATGACGACGACGTTGACGATGACGTCTAATTTTCATTGCTTCCGCAGCAACTTCTTCTTCCTCCTCGGTTACTGACGGTAATGGCCTACCACCCTGTTTCATTATAGCCGCAGCATCCTCCTCACTTACTGATGTGAGAGACATATCCTCCCCCCAAAGGAATGATGATGCAGCTGATGCTTCAGTTAGTGATCGTCGATGAGGCAGTGTTGATTCTACATTGTTGCTGTCACCACCGTCGTGATAATTGTTGTTTCCGCCACCGCCGTCTTGTCTCTCTCCTCGTTTTGGTGACTCAAAGGTTGAAAACGAAGTAGGTGACGTTGGCGGTGATGAAGTAGTGTTCATCTCCGAATCATCATTATTATTTCTCTTACAATCATCACTCGTCGTAATAAGATGCGATACTACTTTTGTTCCACCACCAATTGATGGAGAATTAAAATCATTTGTTGCTATCGTAGATGTCATCGATGCTGCACTGGACGTCATCATTCTGCCATTCCATTTCTTTGTCTCGACATTGATTTGTTTCTGTCGTTGGATATTCTCGTTTTCTGATAGTTGTTGTGCATCTGTAATACCTCGTCGTTGATTGTCATTATTAGCACCACGATCTGGCTGAAATATAGATTTAAAGAACCCCTCAATGACCGAGATCTTCTTTTCATCCGCAATAGTTCCATTTTTGTTTCTATGTGATCCCACATGAGTGCTATCTTCATCATTCTTTTCACCCTTTTCACTGAATTTAACGACACCAGTATCTTTGTCTCCTCGACGAGTTGTTGTCACATCCGGGTTATCATCATCACGACGTCTACGGCTAACACCCAATCCATCAAGGACTGTGCGTGCCTCGTAACGTGTAAGAACAATTGATGAAGTTGATATAGGTATCCAATGATCACGTATGCGATTATTTTTGTCATCATTCTCGGCCGAGCTGCTATTATTATCAACATCATTAGAGGAACAATCATCAACGACAACATCCAGTCGTGGACGTTTCCATCGAAGCTGCCATGGTGGCGATGGCGACGACAACGACGACGTCGTGAGGGGCATGACTATCCTTCACTCTCCGCGTAGATCCCCAAAGGCGGGAACTGCTGGGGTTAAGTTGGGGTTAAGTTGGGGTTAAGTTGGGGTTAACCGAACACTTTTCTTTGAGAGCAAAATTTGACCTTTCAACGTCGATGCATCTATGTCATTGGGAGCGGCGGCCTACTCTGAATGAAGCACAGTAACATAATTCAGCAACGATCATCGCGCAAGTCGTTTCACTTGAATTTGTGTCACCCCTTTCCCCTAAGATTATTGCAATTCATTTACCAGCAGCAGAATGAGGGTTACATCGATAGTATTATTAGCGTCGTATCTATGCTCGTCAGTCGTCGCTGACGAAGCACAGTACGAGCAGGCAGTAGAGCGGGTGGTTGGTGATTTGCACGCTAATCGTCTCTCCACAAGGATATTAAACAAGAAGGATAAGAAGAAAAAGAAGAAGGAGACGAGGAAGAAGGAGGCAGAGGCCAAGGCAGATAAGTACAACTCGACGATGGGCAAGTCTGGAAAGTACAACTCGACGGAGGGTAAGTCTGGGAAGTACAACTCGACAGAGGGTAAGTCTGGGAAGTACAACTCGACAGAGGGTAAGTCTGGGAAGTACAACTCGACGGAGGGAAAGTCTGGAAAGTACAATTCGACAATGGGCAAGTCAAACAAGTACAACTCAACAATGCGTGGCAAGTCGAGTAAGTATAATTCGACATCTACGTCGAATGGTAAGTCGAATAAGCCGACTACATTGGCAATGATGGAGTTGGAATATGAAGAGAAAATGATTGAGAAGGAACTAGAAAATGAGTTTGAGATTGTGAAGGAATTAACAGAGGAGCTTGTTCAGGTTGAGGCAAGGATGGGTAGTATGCCATTGAGACAGAGACGTTAAGTGCAATGTAAATGTTGTCATCTCAGCACGACCTTGAGGAGTGATGAACAGCTAGGATGTTCTCATTTAGTTGCCTCCGTTGCAGTTAATATTTTCCGTACCATGTCATGATTGATTAGAAAGTAGTAGTGAATATATGTTAAGTTTCAATTCATATTAATGTAAAGTTGTTTTGAGTTTTACGAGGGCACTATTCATTATTTTTTTTCCTGAACAAGAATATTTTGTATCTCCTCTTGAGATCCATAGTCAGACACCATTGATTTCAATTGGTTCATATTAAGAATGCGCCGAGTCAAAAATTGTCAGCGCTTGGATGTGAATGTAAATTGCATATTTGTCTGGTCATATTATGATGATTAGTGCAATTGCGTGATCTTATGCCTTACCTCAGCACAACGGTTTGGCCTTCTTTAAAACCATTGAACCGTCTCAGCCAGAATGAGTTGTTGATTTACTCTGTTTGTCATTAAGAACGGCGCACATTGTTGACCTGAACAACTCCTCCAAACCGCCTTCGTCAATGAACTCAGCTAGAGCAACATTGTACTTAACTGCGGTGAACTCTGTAGCGGTACATCATCTTTCACTCAATTAATTGGTGTGGCGTTCCTTTTGCATTTACTCATGTCTTCTAACTCTCAGGGCAGGTGCAAACTCCCAAGCACGAAGCTACTCAATCGATTTTCAATTGGACGAAATGACAATGTAGTCCACTCGTCGTTGCTTTGGGATTATGTCAGGTCAACTACTGCCTACGAGTGCCTTTTGGACCTTTGCTTCGCAGAGAAAGATTTAAATACTAAGTACTGATTCCCACGTACCACGTAATTGCTCCTCCCATCATGGCCTCTCTCTCTCCCTACGCAATGGCCCCCCTATTAAAAGAGGCTTACTGTCATTAGTGGCTCTATCCGGCGGCTCTGTTTTGCGCGATTAAGGCTTCTGTTCCGCTAGGTCTACCTACCAAAGTGTCACTGCACAGCACATAAACTCACTTCAGCTTACTCATCGCATTGTTCCTCTTCACATCGAAATTCAAATCAAGATGAAGTCTATAGCCATTGTTGCGATATCATTGTACCTATCATCGGTTTCCATTGCCGATGCAGCACAGCAAATCCAAGATCCGTCGTCTGTAGAATTACGACGACTGGTACAGGAGCAGGCTGACTATCTTGAGAGGAATTTGCAGACCAAGACAGGAAAGACGACGACACCTGCTACAAAATCAGACAAGGGTACAACGACCAACGGCACATCAATTACTAAGAGTGGTAAGAGTACTATTAACGGTACAGCATTTGACATAGCATTTGGTAAGTCAGGCAAGGGTACAAGCACTAACGGTACCAATAGTACATCCATGAGCAAGAGTGGTAAGACCACTGTTTTCGTAAACGGTACTGCAGTTGATGGCAAATCAGGCAAGGGAATGGACACTAACAACATGTCAATGGCCAAGAGTAGCAAGACCATGAACGTGAACGGTACATCAATTGGAAAGTCGGGCAAGGGCATGGATACTAACAGCACTAACAGTACATCCATGAGCAAGAGTAGTAAGACGACCGTGTTCGTAAACGGTACAGCGATTGACGGCAAATCAGGTAAGGGCATGGACACGAACAGCACAACAATGGCCAAGAGTAGTAAGACAATGGATGTGAATGGTACATCAGTTGGAAAGTCAGGTAAGGGTATGGACACGAACAGTACCAATAGCACATCCGCGAGTAAGAGTGCCAAGACTACAACGACACGGTTTGATATCAATAATACCAAAGCGTCCAAGAAGAACATTTTCGCATAAAGCGTAATCATGTACACATATAGTTTCAGATTTTTTTGTGAAGGTCCTAGTTTAATATCCATAGCCCACACTGAGTGTACAATAGTAGATTGGAGGTTAAAACATAGTAGTTTCAGTTAAAGACTTTTGTTATATCTTGCTATGTATCCTCTGCATGTTTATCCCTAATCCAAATCCAGCGATTCAAATCCCAAGTGCCAACTTACAAATTGATTGCCGTACCATCGGAACTGACACCAAACAAGTACAAGTTGTGGCCGTCAGTGCCATCGATATAGCCGCAAAGGGGAATGCATCACCCTCATCTTTAATAGCTGCCGTACCCAAGCCATGTGCAGCAGCACCCATTCCTAATCCGCGTGCTACCGGATCATGAATATTGACAAAGTTTAGTATTGCTGAACCAAAATTGGCACCTACTAGTCCAGTAAGTACTACCATTGTCACGGCCAAGGAACTATCCGTGCCTAATATAGCCGCGATAGACATGGCCAATGGACTAGTAATATTACGTGATAGTAATGCCAGTCGGATTGTTGGATTACATATATGTAACAATCGAACGAATAATGCTGTACCATACAACCCACCGAACGACGAAATAAGTGTCGATGTCACGACCTCAATAATATTCGATTGCATTAATTGTCGTCGACTGTACATTTGACATGCCAATGCTATGACCGCTGGACCAAGTAGGAATAATAATATATCACCCGGTCCTGCATGCAAAAAAGAAAGTGATCCACATTTATATATTCGTATTACATCCACAAATGTCGTTGATGACGAAAAATAGGATAATAATTGGGCAACAAGCCATGTTAAACCAGTACATGTAACTAATGGATGTACAATCTTTGTAAATGATTTGGGTAAATTCGAACCAAAAACAAAGGTTGATAATGTCGTGAATAATAGAAAGGCTGACCGTACTGGATGTATATACTTGTTTGTGGGTGTTGCATGTTTCATCAATGTAACAGTGGCAATGCCAGATATGTATGTAAGTAATTTGAGTGTACGAAAGAGTGTCTTGCTAAATGTCTTGGGTGTTGGTTGACGTCCCGTATCAATAATACCAGTAATAACACTATTCAAGATTGGTACTGACTTGTTGTTGATTGCTGTAATATCATTCGACGACGACGAAATCTTGTCGTTTTCGTCTATGCTGTTAAACGATGATTCCTCTGCACCAATACTACTATGGGTAGTAATACCAACTGGTTTTCTTACTTTACGTACCCCAAGGACAGACCAAGCAGTTGTCAATAACGTGAATAAAAATCCACCCACAAGTACTGATGCAACCTTGACAAACTCTGTAACAGTACTGCCTAAATTAGTTGCTGCTAATGGCAATGTAATCAAACTTGGTATAAAGAATACTGGCAACCATGTTGCTAATAGGTTGGCACCTGGATTTAATAGTTGATATAATCGTTCTCCCATGCCAGCTCTATTGTTGTTGTTGTTGTTGTTGTTGTTCATTCGACTGTTTGCTGACAAAACATTAAGCAACATCATAACAATATATAATGATCCACATCCCGCCAAGCTGGATGGGAAGGGTATAGAATGTTTAATAAAGTAGGAACGAAATGATACATCTAGTAGTATTAGGATGGAAGTTGCAAGTAACGACTTTTGAACAGTATTGTTGTTGTTGTTGTTGTTGCTTGAGGAGGACGACGACGACGCACCTTCTGTAGATGATGATGACGACGACGATGATGATGATGCGAAGAGTTGATGCGCCTGCGGACGACAAGATGATGATCTAGTATGCTTCTCTCTACTAGCAATACTGGCAATATAATGACGATTTTGTCGTCCATTGCAGTCGAGTACCCCAGGATTAATGAATCGATTCGGATTATTATTCGTCACCACAACATATCTTCTTCGTCCGCGTACAACGTTGTTAGTAGTCACTAGTAGTGATAGTGAACACGAAAGATTGGTAGCAAAGAACGCAAGGAGCAGTATTACCCTTGGTATTACCATGGTGACCATTATTTTTTGATAAAGGGGAGGATAGACGGCTACCTATTTATGTATTCCGCACTTAGCTTTAGTAGGACCTATGATTGCGGCCCA
>Ga0247832_1006105_pt1 | contig 13456 bp, 9 predicted proteins | sample LaCruzMarch2015__10_FD_192407 | JGI IMG/M metagenome (GOLD analysis project Ga0247832, IMG submission 192407) | Freshwater microbial communities from meromictic Lake La Cruz, Castile-La Mancha, Spain - LaCruzMarch2015_4m | ecosystem: Environmental > Aquatic > Freshwater > Lake | place: Spain... | reverse complement strand
CTGATTGAGTTTCTTTTTCATGCAATTTTATTAAATTTAAAAGAAAATCATTCCAATAATCTGTTTCAATTCTTTGCCAAATAACTGAAGATGGATTTACATAATTCTCAAAGCTATTTTCTGGGTCATAAACAAATGCCATTCCACCTGTCATTCCTGCTGCAAAATTATCACCCACTTCTCCTAATATAACTACAGTACCGCCTGTCATATATTCACAACCATTTGTTCCGCATCCCTCAATAACCGCTGTAGCTCCTGAATTTCGAACCGCGAACCTTTCTCCTGCTTGTCCTGCCGCAAATAACAATCCTGAAGTTGCTCCATATAAAACAGTATTTCCAATAATTGTATTTTTTGAAGTTTGTATTTCATTGTTCGAGGCTGGTTTTATAATTATTTTTGCACCTGATAATCCTTTGCCAACATAATCATTTGCATCGCCTGTAACTTCTAATTTAATTCCTGAAACTCCAAATGCGCCCAAGGACTGTCCGGCTGAACCTCTTAATTTAATTAAAATATGATCGTCGGATAATTTCTTATTTTTAAACTGAGTTGTAATAATTGAACTTAATCTTGTTCCAACAGATCTATGTGTATTTTTTACTGCATAACTTAATTGAAACTTTTGTCCTTTCTCAATTAAAGTAAGTGAATCTTTTATAATTTGTTTATCCAAACTATCAGGGACTTCTTTTCTTTCTCTTTTTAAACAATATCTCGGATTTTCCCCTGGATCTGCTTGGACTAAAAGTGGGTTTAAATCTAAATCATCTAAATTAGCAGATCCTCTACTTACTTGTTTCAATAAATCGGTTCTTCCAACAATTTCATTTAAAGATTTAAAACCAAGACTTGCTAAAATTTCTCTTACTTCTTCGGCTATAAATGAGAATAAATTAACAACTTTTTCTGGTGTGCCTGTAAATTTTTTTCTAAGCTCCTCATCTTGAGTACAAATTCCAACAGGACAAGTATTAGAATGACATTGTCTAACCATTATACAGCCCATAGCTATTAATGAAGTTGTCGCTATTCCAAAATCATCTGCACCCATCATTGCGGCCATAACAACATCTTTATCTGTTTTAATTCCTCCATCAGTTCTTAAAATAACTTCATGTCTTAAACCATTTAAAGTTAAAATTTGATTGGCTTCTGTTAAGCCAATTTCCCAAGGTAATCCTGCATACTTCACGCTTGTTAAGGGTGAGGCCCCTGTTCCGCCTGAATGTCCACTAATTAGAATTACATCTGCTTTTGCCTTTGCAACTCCTGCAGCAATAGTTCCTATGCCTGTTGATGAAACTAATTTTACTCCAATTTTTGCTTTAGGATTTATTTGTTTTAAATCGTAGATAAGTTGGGACAAATCTTCGATTGAATAAATATCATGATGAGGTGGTGGAGATATTAAGGTAACTCCTGGCGTAGAATGTCTCAAAGTTGCAATTTCACCGGTCACTTTGAACCCTGGTAATTGGCCACCCTCTCCAGGTTTTGCTCCTTGAGATACTTTAATTTCTATTTCATCACAATTATTCAAATATTCCGCAGTTACTCCAAATCTTGCTGAAGCAATCTGTTTAACTCTTGAATTAGCATTGTCACCATTATCTTTTGGAATTGCACGTATTGCATCCTCTCCTCCTTCTCCACTACATGATGCACCGCCAATTCTGTTCATGGCAATTGCCAAAGTTTCATGCACTTCTTTTGAAAGTGCTCCTAAAGACATACTTCCACTCCCAAATCTTTTTCTAATATTTGTAATAGATTCAACTTCTTCAATTAGAATCGGTTTTTTAATTAAATTAAAATCTAAAAGATCTCTAAGATTTAAAGGATGTTGTTCATTAATAATTTTTGAATATTTTTTGTATAAATCATAAGAATCTGTTGCAACGGCAGTTTGTAACATATGCATAGTCATAGCCTGATTTGAATGTTGCTCTCCACCTTTTCTAAATTTATAAAATCCACCAATTGGTAAACTAATAACGTTTCCTCTAAACGCTTTTTGATGTTGAGTTCTAATCATTTGTTCAATTCCCGAAACTCCAATGCCAGAAATTTTTGAATACATTCCTGGAAAATATTCAGCAACTAAAGCTCTGCTTAATCCAAGACCACTAAAATTTAACCCACCTCTATAAGAGCTGATGACAGAAATACCAAGTTTAGACATTACTTTTAATAGTCCGTCATTAACTGCTTTAATATAATTATTGATGCACTCAGTAAAAGTTAGTTTTTGAAAAATATTTTTTTGATGTCTTTGATAAATACAATCAAATGCCAAATACGGATTAACTGTTGTAGCACCAACACCAATCAAAACTGCAAAATAATGAACATCTAAACATTCTGCTGCTTTAACATTTAATGAAGTAAATTTTCTAAGTCCTTGATTAACTAAATGAGTTTGTACTGCGCCTGTTGCAAGAATAATTGGAATTCCAATTCTTGTTGCTGATATCTTCTCATCAGTTAGAATAATATGTTTGGCTCCTTCTCTGACTGCTATTTCGGCTTCAGTTTGAATTCTTGTTAATTCTTTTTTTAAGTTAATCTCAGAGTCTTCAGAGTCAAATGTGCAATCTATTTCTTTATACTCGTCATTTAAAACTTCAAATAATTTTTTAAATTGAGCATTAGACAATATTGGACTTTCTAAAAGATAACTTTTTTTATTAAACAAATCTTCGCCTAAAATATTTTGTAAATTTCCAATTCTCGTATTTAAGGACATCACTCTATTTTCTCTTAAAGAGTCGATTGGAGGATTTGTTACTTGACTAAAGTTTTGTCTAAAGAAGTGTGATAAAGGCCTATAAATATCTGATAAAACAGCTGTTGGTGTGTCATCGCCCATTGAGCCAACAGCCTCTTTTTGATCCTCTACCATTGGATGTAAAATCATCTCTAAATCTTCAATGGAAATGCCAGCAGCATATTGTTTTTGTCTTAATTTATCTCCTTCGAAAGAATTAAATTCTTCTAAATTGTTAAATTTTTTACTGATCTCAATTAAATTTTGACTAAATTTTTTGTAAATAGGGTTTTTAGATAAAAAGTCTTTAATTTTTTTATCATTATAATAAACGCCTTCGTCAAGATTAACTGCTATCATTTGTCCAGGCCCTACTCTGCCTCTATAAATAATATTTTCTTCTTGAACTGGAACCATTCCAGTTTCTGATCCTGCAAATAAAATTTTATCTTTTGTAATTGTATATCTTAAAGGTCTTAAACCATTTCTGTCTGTTGCAGCTAAAATCCAATTACCATCTGTTGCGGCAATTGCTGCTGGCCCATCCCAAGGTTCAATGACAGAATTTAAATAATTATACATATCTCTATAAGCTTGAGGAATAATTTTGCTTCTCTTAGACCATGCTTCAGGCATCAACATCATTTTAACAAGAGGCAGTAATCTTCCTGATCTTGTTAACAATTCAAAGACAGCATCAAGACAAGCTGTGTCAGAACTTCCAGATTTTAAAATGGGTTTTAAGTCATCAATATTTGGATATAAATCAGACTCTAGTCCCTGTTCATGGGTCTTCATCCAATTCATATTTCCTTTTAAAGTGTTGATCTCACCATTGTGAGCTAAAATTCTAAAAGGTTGAGCGAGTTCCCAACTTGGAAAAGTATTCGTTGAATACCTTTGATGAAAAATTGAAAATCTAGAAATAAATCTTTTATCTAATAGATCTGGATAAAAATCTGACAAATGTTCAGCAAGAAACATTCCTTTGTAGATTATTGATCTTGAACTAATTGATGAAATATAAAAGTCTTTTAATTGCGATTGAGTAATTTTTTTTTCAATTTTTTTTCTTACAATATAAATATTTTTTTCTAATTCTTCTGAACCTGTTTTTTTAATTGGAGAAAATAATATTTGCTCGATTTCTGGTCTTGTATCGTTTGCCTTAATACCAAGAACTTTTGCTTTTACAGGAACCTGTCTCCATCCAAAAATATAAAAATTATTAGACAGTAGTTCGTGTTCAACAATAGTTCTGCAAGCTTCTTGTGCTCCATAATCATTTCTAGGTAAAAAAATCATACCAACACACAATTGGTCATTTTTATGAGTGTGATGTCCTGTAATTTTTATTTGTTCTTCAAAAAAATCTTTTGACAACTCAACATGAATTCCAGCTCCATCGCCTGTTTTTCCGTCCTTGTCTACTGCTCCTCTGTGCCAAACAGCTTTGAGAGCTTCGATTCCATTTTCAACTACTTCTCTTCTTGGTTTTCCATCAATTGAAGCAACAAAACCAACCCCGCACGCATCATGCTCATCTTCTTTTTTATAAACCCCTGCTTTAATAAGTTTTTGTAAATTTTGATCTAAAATTTTCATAAATAACTAAGCAACCATTCTTTTTTTTAATGATTGAGAAATTTTATTTTTTAAATAAATATCCATTGCTTCCGCAGCATCTCTTCCGTCTTTGATAGCCCACACAACTAAAGATGCTCCTCGAACGATATCTCCGGCTGCAAAGATTCCATCTAAATTTGTTTGCATTGTTTTAAGATCTATTTTGATAGTTCCCCATTTAGATACATCAAGTGTTGGTTCTGAAAATAAAGTTGGGATATCTTCAGGATCAAATCCTAAAGCTTTAATTACCATGTCTGCTTTAATTTTAATTTCAGAGCCCTGAATAATTTCAGGCGCTTGTCTTCCAGTTGCGTCTGCTTCTCCTAATTTCATTTTATTAAGGACAACTTCTGTCACTTTTCCATTTTTTCCAATAAATTCCTTTGGATTTGTGAGCCATTGAAAATCTACTCCTTCTTCTTCAGCATTAGCAACCTCTCTTGCTGAACCCGGCATATTTTTTTTATCTCTTCTATATAGACATTTGACTGATTTAGCGTTCTGTCTTATTGAAGTTCTAACGCAATCCATTGCTGTGTCGCCTCCTCCTATTACTACAATATCTTTTCCTTCAGCATTTAAATATCCATCATCAAACATTTTAACTTTATCTCCTAAGCCTTTTCTGTTTGAAGCTGTTAAAAATTCCATTGCTGGGTAAATATTTTTAAGATTTGATCCTAAGATTTCCACCTCTCTAGATTTGTATACTCCTGTTGCAATTAATATCGCATCATGTTTTTTTCTAAGCTCAGATAGGGTTGCATTTTTTCCAACTACAAAATTTAATTCAAATTTAATTCCACCTTCCTTTAAAAGTTTTGTTCTTCTTTCAACAATATTTTTTTCTAATTTAAAATTAGGAATGCCATAAATTAACAATCCACCTGGTCTGTCGTATTTGTCATAAACCGTAATTTCATATCCAATTTTTCTAAGCTGCTCAGCGGCTGCAAGACCTGCTGGTCCTGCTCCTATAATACCAACACTTTGTCCTAAATCTTTTTTAATTTTAATTGGTTTGACCCAGCCCTCTTCAAAAGCAGTATCTGTAATAAATTTTTCTATTGAACCAATAGTAACTGTACCATGCCCTGCTCTCTCAATTACGCAATTCCCTTCACAAAGTCTGTCTTGAGGGCAAATTCTACCGCAAACCTCTGGCATATTATTAGTTGCTGAAGAAATTTCATAAGCTTCTTCTAATCTTCCTTCAGCTGCTAACTTTAACCAATCAGGAATATTATTTGAAAGCGGACAGTGAATTTGGCAATAAGGAACTCCGCACTGCGAACATCTGCTAGATTGTTCTTCTGCTTTTGGAGTAATATAGTTTTTATAGATTTCAGAAAAGTTTTTAACCCTTTGAGATGGGTTAAACTTTTCAGGAGTTTGTCCTTTTGTATTGACAAACTTGAGCATTTTTTCAGTCATTATCTAAAATACGTAAAATTTAGCGTTTTTTTACTATTATTCACATAAAACCTATATTTTTAAAAGATAAATTAGGTCAGTAATAATGTAGTAATTTATCTTATTTATCAATTAATAAGTAAAATTAAGGTTTTTTGTTAACATTCAATTAATAATTGTAAGCAATGTTTAACTAATAATTAAATTTATAAAGCTAACTGCCTAGACTAAAGCTTTAATTATGGATGAATTTATCAAAATAATAATTCTTGGAATCGTTCAGGGTATCACAGAATTTTTACCAATCTCATCTAATGCTCATCTTATTATGCTAGAGCAGTTATTAGATTATCATAATCATAATGAAATTATAAATCTTATTTTTCACTTAGGTTCTTTGCTTGCAATCATCACTTATTTTTTTTCAGAGCTTTTAGGATTGTTAAAAAAACCAAAGATGATTTTTAATATAATTGCCGCAACTATACCTGTAATTATTATTGGGTATTTTGTTTATAAATTTCGCCTTATAAATTACGGATATTTTTCAATAAAGATAATTGCTGCTACTTTAATTATTTTTGGAATTCTTTTATTTATTAGCGACAAGATTGGCCATTCAAAAACATTATATAAAGATCTTAATTTAAAAAGTTCTTTAGTAATTGGACTATTTCAAATTATTTCTCTTATTCCTGGTGTAAGCAGATCGGGTATTACTTTAACAGCGGGACGTTTTTTAGGGTATTCAAGATTTGAAGCTGCGAAATTTTCATTCTTTTTATCAATACCAACAACTGCAGGAGCATGTTTTCTTGGGGTTGTAGATTTAATTAAAACAAATAATTCAGATTTAAATTACATTGCAATAGTTGCTTTTATTACTTCTTTTTTGTCTTCTTATCTTACAATAAAATTGTTTTTATCTTTCATATCTAAATTCAATTTAAATATTTTTATTTATTACAGAATAATTCTTGGGACATTTATATTATTATTTCTTTAGCGAATAACCTGACTAAAAATATAATTAGGCAATATTGTTTCGACAGTCCTTGTTGATATGCCAAGCTCTTTAAAGCCAGGATACTGATTTGAACAAATATTATCAGATTTTAGTATTTCTAACTGATCTTCTGTAAGCAAAGGATTGGGTAATAATTGCATTATTTTTGCCTGTAATCTTGCCACAAAGTCTGGAAGTTCTATTATAAATCTTTTCTTCTTTAATGATACAAGCAACGTCTCTATTAATTCTTTAAAAGTATAAATTTTAGGACCTCCTAATTCGTAAACTTTATTAGGATTAATTTGTTCTATAATTTTAATAATGGCATCAGTAACATCCCCGACATAACATGGCTGAAACTTCGTTTTGGCTCCGGCAAGAGGAATAATAGGCAAAAGATTTATTAATTTATTAAATAAATTAAAAAAATTATCATTTATTCCAAATACAATACTAGGACGTACAATAATCGAATTTTTATAGTTATTAATAATCGCTTCTTCACCTTGAAATTTAGATTTAATATACAAAGAGTTAGAATTTTTATTTACACCTAATGCTGAGATATGAATAAATTTTTTAGTAATTTCTTTATCTAAAATACTTGTTAAAAATTTTGGAAATAAATAATGTATATGATCAAATTTTTGATTTTTTTTCTCAAACAATACTCCTATACAATTAACTACAATCTCCGAACTCTTAATAAATTCATTAAGATTTGAAAAATCAAAAAGATTAAACTTTAAAACTTCAATTTGACCTGGTTCTCCCATTGGTTTTAGATAGCCATGTAGATATGGATTTCGTGTTGGAACTATTATTTTAAAACCTTTTTTTGCAAGTTTAGCTATTAGATTTCGAGCTATAAATCCTGTACCGCCGAAGACTGTTATTGTCTTTTTTTCTGCCATTGTTTAATCATAATAATTAACGATAATACCTTTTATTTAACAATGCTATGAAAGTCAAAATCCATAAAAACGATCTTCCTAATAATTTAAATCTAGGAAAAATTATTGCAATTGATACTGAAACGATGGGGCTTGATTATAAAAGAGATCCTCTTTGCCTTGTTCAAATATCTTCTGGCAATGAAGAGGTTCATTTAGTTCAAATTAATAGAAAAACATTTAAAGCTGATAATTTAAAAAAAATACTAGAAGATAATGATATTAAAAAAATTTTCCAATTTGCAAGGTTTGATCTTGCGGTTTTAAACTACTATCTAAAAGCAGATATTAACAATGTGTACTGTACAAAGATTGCATCAAAAATCTGCAGAACCTACACTGACAAACACGGTCTTAAAGATTTATGCAAAGAGCTTTTAAACATTGAGCTATCAAAACAAATGCAAAGCTCTGATTGGGGTTCTGAAACTTTAACTGAACAACAGGTAAATTATGCTGCATCAGATGTTTTGTATTTACACAAAATAAAAGAGGAACTTGATAAAATTTTAATTAGAGAAACTCGAATGGAACTAGCTGAGCATTGTTTTAAATTCTTAAAACATCGGGCAACATTAGATCTTGCCGGTTGGAATAATCAAGATATTTTTGCGCATTAGATGATACAAAATCAAAAAATAAAATTCGCTAAAGAAGTGATTTTTCAAGAAATCAGTGCATTAAAAAAATTATCTAAATCTTATAATGCTAATTTTATTAAGGCCATTGATCTTATCCAGAAATGTAAAGGGAAAATAATATGTGTTGGCATGGGAAAATCAGGTCATATTATTCGAAAAATTTCCGCAACATTAAGCTCTGTAGGAGTTCCTTCTATTTATCTTCATCCGTCAGAAGCTGCTCATGGTGATCTTGGTGCTTGCAACCCTAAGCAAGATTGTTTTTTGATTATGTCTTATTCTGGAAATACTGATGAATTAAAAATTATTTTAAATTATGCGCACAAATTTAAAATGCCCATTATTGGTGTTGCCTCAAGAGAAAATTCAACTTTAATTAATGCAAGCACAATTAAAATTGTTCTTCCTAAAGTAAAAGAGGCTGGTCTTGACATTGTTCCAACAAGCTCAACTTCAATGCTTCTTGCTTGGGGTGATAGCGTTGCAATAACACTAATGAAATTAAATAAATTTAGTAAAGAAAAATTTGCTGTTTATCATCCATCGGGGACATTAGGAAAACAACTTACGCGTGTTAAAGATATCATGATTAAGAAAGTAGACGTACCTTTTATCAATGAAAATTTGTCCGTAAAAAATGCTGTTATTCAAATTACTAAAAAAGCTTATGGCTGCGTGCTTGTTGTGAATAAATCTAAAATAGTTACAGGAATTATAACAGATGGAGACATTAGACGTTCAATTCACAAGAAGAATTTTTTAGAAAAAACTGCAAAAGAAGTGATGACTAAAAAACCAAAAATGATTTCTGAAAATACACTCGCAGGATCTGCTCTTGATATAATGAATAAGAAAAAAATTACTTCTCTTATTGTAAAGGGTAAAAATAATAATTACGGACTAATTCATATACATTCTCTTATTAGTTTTGGAGTTTAATGAAACTCAATGAGATAAGAAAAAAACAGCTTAAAATTATAAGTATTGGTCTTATAGTAATCTTTATCGTCTATTTTGTTTATCCAACTATCAATACTTTTAGATTAAAACTAACATCAAAAAATATTAAGCCAACTGAAGGAGCTGAAAGTAATGTGTTTGAAAATATTAGCTATATCGGCGTTGATGCAAGTGGAAAACAATATAACGTTAGAGCAAAACTTGCGACTATTGATAAAGACAATCAAGATCTTATAAGCTTAAAAGAAGTTGATAGTGATTTTTTATTAAAAGATGGAAGCATTATAAAAATTATAAGCAAAATAGGTTTATTTAACAAAACAACAAATGATATTTTATATGAACAGAATGTTAAAATAACTCAGAAAGATGGAGTGGTAACTGCAAACCGAGCTGAGTATCTTGTAAAATCAAATAATATATTTGTAAGTGGTAATGTAATTGCAGATTTTGTTGAGACAGACTCAAAAACTAAAAAGCGACGTACTAGTCAAATTAAAGCGGATAAGGTAATAATTGATACCTTTAAAAAAACTGTTGAAGTTGTAATGGAAGAAAAAGGCAAACAAGTTACCGGAACATTAAGTAATGAAAGATAAAGATCAAAAATTTACAGTCATATCTAATAAAAAAGTAATTAAAAGATTTGCAGCTATTGCTGATTCTAATGTCTCTGATTCTTCGGAAAAAATTGATGAACGAAAAAAAGAAATTCCAGAAGAAAAGCCTTTTATCCTTTCTAAAAACAATCTCATAAAAGAAGAAAGTGTAATTCTAGAAAAAAAAACAACAATTAAAGAGTTAGCAGAAGAAACAATCACTGAATCTGTCGTTGTTAAAAAAATTAATAAAAAATTAAATAATAATGTTTTTAAACTTATCTCAGATGACTATTATTATAATAAAGATCCATCAACACTTGAAATTAGCCATTTAACAAAAATAATCAAAAAAAGAGTTATTCTTAAAGATGTAAGCGTAAGAGTAAATCCCCAAGAAATTGTTGCCTTACTTGGTCCAAATGGTGCTGGTAAGACAACTATGTTTTCTATAGTGCTTGGAATTTTAAATCCAACTCAAGGCAAAATAATTTTCAATAATAAAGTAATTAATGAACTTCCAATTCACATGCGTGCAAAAGAAGGAATAAGCTATCTTCCGCAATCAAGATCAATCTTTAGAGGACTAACTGTTGAAGAAAATATTAGGGCGGTTGCAGAAGTTGCAATTAAAGACCAAGAAAAGGAAGACGAGTTAGTAGAGCATTTATTAAATGAATTTAAAATTGCACATCTTCGAACTGCTTCAGCACTAAGTCTTTCTGGAGGAGAAGCAAGAAGAGTTGAAATCGCAAGATGTTTAACAACATCTCCTAAAGTATTATTATTAGATGAACCGTTTGCAGCTTTAGACCCTATTGCAATCATTGAACTTAAAGAAATGCTTAAACATCTAAAAGATAAAGGCATTAGCATTTTCATTACCGATCATAACGTTAAGGAAACTCTTGATATTGTAGACAGAGCGTACATTATTAATAGTGGAGAATTAATTGCTGAAGGATCTCCACAAGAAATTGTTGAGAATAAAAAGGCAAGACAGCTTTACTTAGGATCTCAATTTAGAATTTAATTATCTATCAATAATTTTACTTAGAACTGATCTTGCTAATTTTCCCATAAAGAATGCGGGAATTAATGCTATAAAAAAAGCAGGTATCCAAGCTCTAATCCAGATTAAAAAAAAATTATCTACAAATCCTATATTCATTAATGAAATAATAAATGACATCATAATACTCATGCCAAATGCCATAATGACAGTAAAAATATAAGGCTCAAATTTCTTATTTAATTTCACGTTAATTAGTAGTTTAAATTAATTTAATAAAGAATCTGCTATAATTGTCAAATTCATTATGAAAAGAAATCCTGTAGCTAAAGCTCTTCGAACGCCAAAATTTAAAAAAAGAATTATTAAAGATAAAAAAAAATATAATAGAAAAAAAAATAAAAGAATTTTAAAATAAAAATTATTTATTTCGTAAAGATTTTCTATACTCAGATGGCATTTGAAAATTCATTGACCAAATACCAAGTTTGTTTTCTTTTGCGTATTTTTCATCTTGAATAAAATCTTTAGAATATTGAGAATATGCAACCGCATAACCCTCTCTTACCATAAATCTAGATAAACTTTCTTTACCAATAAAACATTCCGCAACTAATCTTTGGTAACGATCTTTATCTTTTACGACACATTCAGGAATTTTATCTGCAATTTTATTTTGAAGAACGCTTTTTGCAATAACTCCACATTGAATTTTTGTATTATCTTTTTCACAAATTTGTTTTATTTCTGGAGCATCAATACCAAAAAAACGATACTTAAGTTTTCCAATATGAATAGTATCTCCATCAATTACTTGGATTTTTTTCTCACTCGCAATTAAAATGGTTGATAAAAAAAAAGAAAATATAAGAAAATAAATAATTTTTTTCATTAAAAATTATTTAAAAAATTGCTATTTTTTTTCGTTGAATATTTTGAATTTGATCAAGAACTTTAATATTTAAATGATCTAGCTGTTTACTCTTAAGGTCTCTTAAATTTTGTACAGCCTCTAAAAATTTTTCAGACTCAGTTCTTGTGATAAAATCTTTTGTTAAAGTTATAAATTTTTCAAGATAATTTTTTCTCTCAAAAGGACGTTTGCCGAAAGGATTAGCATCAGCAATTCCTAGTTCGTCTTCAATTTTAGTTCCATCTTTCATTTTAATAAAAATTCTGCCTCCAAAACATTTTTTTTTTGGGTCTTTGTCGTGATATTTTTTAGTCCACTCTTTATCTTCAAAAGTTTTAATTTTCTTCCAAAGAGCTACTGTGCTTTCTTTTTTTGCTCTTTCTGGTTTATAAGAATCTTCATGATGCCACTTGCCATCCTCGAGAGCGACTGCAAAAATATACATGATAGAATGATCTAATGTTTCTCTGCTTGCATTAGGATCCATTTTTTGAGGATCGTTTGCACCTGTTCCAATTACATAATGAGTGTGATGGGAAGTGTGAATTTCAATACTATCTATTTTAGAAATATCTTTAATTTTTGTTCTCATATCACGTGCTAAATCTATTAGGGCTTGCGCTTGATATTCTGCAGAATGTTCTTTGGTATATGTTTCGAGAATTACTTTTTTTGCCTCACCTTTTTCTGGCAAAGGAACAATATATTCAGCGTCAGGTCCTGATAAAATTCTAGCTATTACGCTATCTTCTCCTTCATAAATTGGATTAGGAGCTCTTTCTCCTCTCATGCAACGATCAACTGCTTCAATTGCAAGTTTTCCAGCATGCGCAGGGGCAAATGCTTTCCAGCTGGAAATATCTCCTTTTCTAGATTGTCTTGTTGAAATTGTTGTGTGCAAAGCTTGTTGTACGGCTTGATAAATAGTTTCAGTATCTAATTTTAAAAGAGATCCTAATCCAGCTGCAACACTAGGTCCTAAATGTGCAATGTGATCAATTTTATGTTCATGAAGACAAATTCCTTTAACTAAATTTACTTGAATTTCATAACCAGTTAAAATCCCTTTAATTAAATCTAAACCATTTGAATCTTTTTGTTGTGCCACAGCTAAAATGGGAGGAATATTATCTCCAGGATGACTGTAATCTGCTGCTAAAAAAGTGTCATGAAAATCTAATTCTCGAACTGCTGTACCATTTGCCCACGCAGCCCATTCACAATCAAATTTTTTAGATGAATCAATTCCAAAAACTGTTGCTCCGTTTACTCTTGGATGAGCCAATGCCATTTCTCTAGCAGTTGTAACTGGTTGTCTTGAAAAAGATGCTATAGCAACAGATGCATTATCAATAATTCTATTAATAACCATATCAGCTGCTTTTTCATCTATAGCTGAATTATCACTTGCTACTTTAGCAATTCTATAAGCAAGCTGATCTTCTTTTGGTAAATTTACTTTTGATGGATAAACTTTAACTTTAAATTCTTTCAAGATAATTTCTTATAATATTCAAAATATAAAATAACAATATTTTTAATTAACTCTTT
>Ga0247832_1006096_pt1 | contig 13467 bp, 11 predicted proteins | sample LaCruzMarch2015__10_FD_192407 | JGI IMG/M metagenome (GOLD analysis project Ga0247832, IMG submission 192407) | Freshwater microbial communities from meromictic Lake La Cruz, Castile-La Mancha, Spain - LaCruzMarch2015_4m | ecosystem: Environmental > Aquatic > Freshwater > Lake | place: Spain... | reverse complement strand
CTGACAATGGCGCGAAGGGATTGAAGTGTGCGCAGACGATTCGGCCTGACCTGATTGTTCTGGACCACATGTTGCCGGGCATGAGTGGGATCGAGGTCTGCCGAGCCCTGCGAGCTAACGCGGAGACGGCTGACGTGCCGATCATCATGCTGACCGCGCGTGCAGCTGAGTCTGATCGCGTAAAGGGATTCGAATGCGGCGCGGATGATTACGTGACGAAACCGTTCAGCATGAGAGAGTTGCTGCTACGAGTGCAGACACGTCTGCGCCGACGTAGCCCTTTGGTATCTGCAGCTCAGCAGATCAAGGTAGGCGAGTTGGTGCTCGATTTGATGAATCAGACCGCGCATATTGCTGGCGAAGAGATCAGGCTGACGAGCACCGAGATGAAGCTGATTAACATGTTGGTGCGCACGCCGGGCCAAACAGTCGCCCGACAGACACTGCTGAAGGATGTCTGGCAATACAACGAGACGAGCGACACCCGCACCGTGGACAGCCATGTGCGCAGGTTGCGGTCCAAGCTTGGGCCGCTGGCAGGCTATGTGGAGACCGTGCAAGGTGTGGGCTATCGTCTGGTCGTTCCAGAGGCGACTTGATTCAACGATCTCATGGACTGGCCGTTTGTTTTCCTTGCTCTGCTCATCGGCGCTGCAGTCCTGGTGTGGCAGAGGCGTCGGTTGGTGCGACGTCTCAAGAGTGAGCACGAAAGGGCGATACAGCGGCTCCTACAGCAGCAGAAGCATCGCCTTTCCCAGGAGACGGCGCGGAGTGATGCGCTGATCAATAGTATGGTCGAAGGCCTGCTCTTGTTGGATGCGAACGGACGCGTGCTGCTAGCGAATGCGGCGATGCAGCGACTTTTCCATCTGACCGGTGACATGAGAGGCAGAACGGTGATGGAGGCCCTGCGGCTGCATCAGGTGCAGGAGTTAGTGCAGCGCACTTTGGTCAAAGGGAGAGTCTTGGAGGAAGAAATTTCGCTCTCTGTGTTGGGCAGCGCTGGCCAGCATTTCATGGTCAACAGTGCTTGTATTAGCAACGTTGAAGGTGTTGCCCAAGGCATCGTGCTCGTCTTTCATGACATCACGCGCCTGAAGCTGCTAGAGGAAACCCGGCAAGAATTTGTCGCGAACGTGAGCCATGAGCTGCGCACACCGCTGTCGATCATCAAAGGCTATGCCGAGACTCTGACCACGCTACCGGCAGACGAGGCGAGCACGCACAAGTTTGCGGGCATTATTGAGCGGCACGCCGATCGCTTGACGCTTTTGGTGGAGGATTTGCTGACCATCGCAGGTCTGGAGTCAGGCCAGATGGTCATCTCACACCAGTCGCTGGACGTCCGTCGCTTGGCGCAACGCGTCATGGATGAACTCGCCAGCAAAGCTGAAGCGCGGGGGGTCGCCTTGATTAATGCGGCGCCGGAAGGGCTGGAAGTTTCCGCCGATCTGGGGCGGCTGCAGCAGGTGCTGACCAATCTAGTGGATAATGCTCTGAAATATGGTCGCGAGGGCGGGCAAGTGCAGGTGGACACACGCCAAGGCGGAGGTGAAACGCAGATCAGTGTCAGTGACGATGGCCCAGGCATTGCGCCCGAGGTAAGGGAACGAGTGTTCGAGCGCTTCTTCCGCGTGGACAAAGCAAGGTCGCGTGATCAGGGTGGCACGGGACTGGGACTTTCAATCGTAAAACATATCATTCTGGCCCATGGCGGTCGCGTGTGGGTGGAAACTAGTGCCTTGGGTGGCGCACGTTTCTGCCTCACTCTGCCAGGGTGAAATCCTGTGTTGCCAACCGCCCCGCTTTGCCCCATTACTAAAGCGTACGGCCCTCTGTTAGCGGGGGCCGAGAGCCCACCATGATCACCATGCGATTCCTCAAAGCCTTCCTGGTCCCGATGCTCCTGCTTGCAGGCGTGTCCTGCTCCTCCACGTCCAAACCGAATCGGAGTGCGACCCGGATTTCGTCGGTTAAAACGACCGCTTACACACACACCGAAAGTGATCACATCAAGTTTGGCGCTAAGACGGCGATTGGAACGAGTTTGAAGTATGGCCGAGTGCGGAGCGCTGCGACAGACTGGTCGGTATATCCGTTGGGCACCATTTTCCAAATCGATGGCCAGCCCTACATCTATCAAGTCGATGACTATGGTTCTGCCTTGGTTGGCACCAACACCATCGACCTCTATGAGCCAACGAAAGCTCACATGAAGCAGTGGGGCGCCCGCAACGTGAACATCCGTGTGCTGAAATGGGGTTCCTTCACCCAAAGCCTAGCCGTCATGAAACCGCGAACTTTCGCTGGTGAATACATTCGCCGCATGGTGGACCGTATTCAGCGAGTCACAGGCTCGAAGCGGACATCGTGACCAAGTCTGAACGTGTGGCCTACATTCAGGCCCGACTTGCAGAGCTGTATCCTGATCCGCCCGTGCCGTTGGATCACACAGACGCCTACAGCCTTCTCGTGGCGGTGCTTCTGTCTGCTCAGTGCACTGATGTGCGGGTGAATCTGATCACTCCCCATCTTTTTAAGCTAGCGAGGAGCCCTGCCGCGATGGCTTTGGTGCCGCTGGAGCAGATCGAGCAGGTCGTGAAACCGTGTGGCTTGGGGCCACAGAAGGCTAGGGCGATCAAGGAACTGTCGCGGCTGCTGCACGTGAATCACGGTGGCCAAGTCCCTGCCTCGCTGGAAGAACTGGAGGCTTTGCCAGGTGTCGGCCACAAGACCGCCCAGGTCGTGATGGCGCAGGCCTTCGATGTTCCTTCCTTCCCTGTGGATACGCATATTCACCGCCTCGCCCAGCGCTGGCAGCTAACGACGGGAAGGTCCGTCATCCAGACGGAGCGTGATTTGAAGCGGCTATTCCCTGAGTCTGCGTGGAATCAACTGCACCTCCAGATCATCTTCTATGGCCGTGAGCATTGCTCTGCTCGTGGCTGCGATGGCACGGTGTGCGAGATTTGTCGCACCTGCTTCCCAGACCGCCAGAAAGCAAAGGTTACCCGCAGGGCGTGACCAAATCCGGGCAGAGACAAGGCCGATGGCTGCCACTACCAGCGGAAGCGCACGCCGAGATGGTAGTTTTTGCTTTGGTCGCCAATGTCCGCACCCAAGCCCACATCCATCTGGGTGAAGAGGCGGTAGTAGCTGCCGATGTCGAACACCCGCGAGTCGTAATTGTCGGCACTGGTGATCAGCACGCCGGCTTTCAATTCAAGCTTGTCGGTCGCCGCGATTCGCAGCTGCGGATGAATGTAGATGGCTCCATCGGTGAAGCTAAGGCTGTTCTTGTCGGCATTCAGACTGCTATAAATGCCGCCCAATTCTCCGACGATGTGAAAGCGCTGCGTGACTGCCAAGTAAGCGCCGCCGCCCACGGAAACGGTGCGGAAGTTGTAACTGTTGCCTGTTAGGGTGTCATCGGAGCCGCTGCCAATTCCCCAATTGAAGCCACCACGCAGGAAGAAAGGTTTAAAAAGCTCGGCCATGATGCTGACGCCAACGCCGCTTGCGGGATCAACCTCTTCGTTGTCAAAGTCCGTGTAGTTGTAGTCAACCTCAAGCTGGCCGTAGGTTAGCATGCCTCCGCCGACGATGCCACCCATGGGTGCAAATCCTGGCTGACCCATATAATTGGACTGGGTAGGGTAGTTTGGCTGTGGCTGGTAGCTGGGCTGGCCCCCATAAGTCATGGGATCGACATAAGTGCCTGGTGCGCCCATACCCATGCCCATATTCGGGTCCGAGGGCATTAGCGTGCCCTGCGGTGTCCCCATCGGGGGTAGTCCCTGGCCTACCGCAGGAGGCACGCTCCCCTGGGGCGTATAGCCAAATTGAGCGTAAGCACTGGAACTCACCAGCAGCACTAGACCGCACAAAACTTTAGCCAAGGAGGAAGTGCTCATAACGAAATTTTGTTAATTATCAGTATAGCTTAAATTTTCACATATAATGACATTTGCGGCAAATCCTTTTTTGCAAAAATTCGGGAGCCCGGGTACCTTTGTTTTTATGTGCCCCAACACTTGCGCATCTGTGCTGCGCATGGCCATGATGTGACTCACATGCAGCACCTTGCCTACATTTTTGAACGCTTTCCGTCTTTCACTCAGACGTTCTGCGTGCGCGAGATCGAGCAACTTGAGCGCTTGGGGGGGCGCCCGGTCATTTTTAGCATTCGAGACACACGGGATGAAGGCATTCAGCATTTCCCCCCCGAGTTGTTTGAGCGGGTGCATTTCTTGCCGGAGCGCGACGAGTTGAAGCGGTTGGTCCGCACGTGGAAGGATGAGCATTCATTGCCACGGGCGGCAGCAGTGGTGCTGCGGCACTGGGGTGAGCGCAGTGACAAAGCCCGAGTCTATGAGGCGGCTTACATAGCGAAGGTTCTATCCGACATGGGGGCAGATGCCCCGCGCCATGTGCACTCGCATTTTGCAGGTATCGGGGCTCGGACTTGTTGGTGGCTGCGGAAGTTTACAGGTGTGACTTACAGCTTCACGGCTCATGCCAATGACATCTTTTGCCAGCCTGACGACGAGACAGTGCCCTTGCCAAGTCTTTTTAAAGAAGCCGCTTTGATCGTTACCGTGAGCGACTACACGGCGCAGCAATTGCGGGAGCGCTTTCCTTCGTCGGCAAGCCGGGTGAAGCGTGTTTACAACGGCTTGGATTTGGAGCCATTCAAGGCAGCGCGTGCGCAGGCGGATCGAACCAAGGCGGCTGGTGGCATTTTGAGCGTAGGACGTTTGATCGAGAAGAAGGGCTACCCCGACCTGATCGCTGCCTGCGGTCTGCTTCGTGATCAAGGCGTCGGCTTCCGTTGCCGGATCGTGGGCGAGGGGCCACTGGAAATTGAGCTAAAGGGTCTGATCTTAAACCTCCAGCTCGAAGGCCTTGTCGAATTGACGGGCCCCTTGGGCATGGGCGAGATTCGTCGACTGCTGGTGGAAGAGACCCAAATTTTTGCCTTGGCGTGTGCGACGGAGGCTGACGGTGGGAAAGACAACCTGCCCACGGTATTGATGGAAGCGATGGCGGCTTCGCTGCCCTGTGTTTCAACGCGATTGGCGGGCGTGCCTGAAATGGTGGTCGATGGTCAGACCGGCTTGCTCTGTGACGAGCGGCAACCCGCAGCGTTGGCGCAGCATCTGGCCACGCTGCTCAAGGACGAAGCTCTCTGCGCTTCGATGGGGCGGGCGGGCTTGGCACATGCCGAGCAGCATTTTAGCCGGGAGGTTACTGGCAAGGCTCTGCTCAGTTGCTTCGTCGTGCTTGGAGGCTGGCGCAAATTCCTTTGCCGCCAGCTGCGGCATCGCGTCGACAAGGCGCATGGTAAGTCCTTTGACTTAGCGGCTTACATGCAAGGGAAGTGAAGGTCGTGGGAGAGAATTTGGGCCACTTCTCGCCTTGTTTTTAATACAGGGCACCTCTGGAAACCTTATTTCCCCAGGCAATTCATTGATCGCGAGCAAGCATAGGCCATAAAGGGGGGCATGAATCGCTACCGCAAGACAGAACGAGGCGGCGGACTGTTCTCCGCCATTGAATATGAGCAGGCCGTCGCCGCCAAAACCCTCGGCATCCTCAAGCTGCGAGATGTCATCCCCTGGGAGGGTTTCCGTCCGCTGCTCGAAGATCTCACCGGCTACGCCGCGCGCGACTGGGCCAGAGGCGGCAAGCCCCCGTTCGACCCGGTGCGGATGTTCAAAGTCCTCGTACTGCAAAAGTTCCACGGGCTGAGCGACGACGCCACCGAGGAGCAAATCTTCGACCGCACCAGCTTTAAAGCCTTCCTCGGCCTGCGCATCGGCGACGACATCCCCGACGCCAAAACGATCTGGGACTTCAAGCAGCGCATCGAAGAGGACGGACGCGAAGGCGGGCGCAAGCTCTTCGATGCCTTCGGCCAGATGCTCGAAGGCAAAGGCATTGTGGCTGGCGAAGGCAGCATCATCGACGCCAGCTTCACGCAAGCCCCGCGCCTGCGCAACAGCCGCGAGGCGAACCAGCGCATCAAGCAGGGCGAACGCCCCGCAGAGTTCGACGAGAACCCCGCCGTGGGCCGCCAGAAAGACAGCGAAGCGCGCTGGACCAAGAAGAACAACGAGTCGCACTACGGCTGGAAGAACCATGTGAAGGCAGACTTGAAGACCAAGATCATCCTGAACTCCACCACCACGCCCGCCAGCGTCCATGACAGCCAGGTGTTTGAAGAACTGCTTGATGACAAAGACCAAGCCGTGCTTGCCGACAGCGCCTATCACAGCGCGGAGCACGAGGCGCATCTCATCAAGATCAACGCGCAGGAGTTCCTGATGCGTAAAGCCACACGGGGCCATCCGCTGAGCGAAGCGGAGGTAAAGACCAACCACACGATCAGCCGGATGCGAGTGAGGGTAGAGCACATCCTCGCCAGGATGGCACAGATGGGAGCCGGCCTATGTCGAAGTATCGGATTGAAAAGAGCCACCCAACACAACCACCTCAGCAACCTGGTCTACAGCATGGACCGCTACGCCTGTTTGGTTGGCTAAAGCATGCGAAAGCACCCGTAAAGGGTGCTCAAAGCCAGAAAAGGCACCTGAAAAGCCTCCGAAACTACCAATCTCAGCGCACCGAAGCGAAAAAAGCCCACTGCAAAGCAAGCAAGAAGGCCAATGTCGCTTTTTTCACACCGCAAAAACCCAGTTTGAAAAAACACCCCCTTATTCAGAGGTGCCATCTACTGAATAATCCGGGTTGAAAACCAACGCCGCATTCACCAAGGGCAAAACGGCAGAGCCACCAGCCACCAGCCACCAGCCTCCGTCGCCGAAGCTAGGAGCAGAAGGACTGAGCCGGTCAGAGCACCGAAAAGAACCGAATGGCCAAGAGTCATCACGGGGGATGCAGGAGGATTTGCAGGGGAAAAGGGAAAGGCTCAAGGGGACTTCCGAAAACCAATACCAGCCAGCGGGAGGATGGGCCTCTGGCCCGTCGGCGGCCTGGGGCTTTCAGCCCAAGGGAACTGGAGCTTCAGGCTGGAAAGCCTCAAGCCATCGACAGACCGGAGGTCTATCCTCCTGCGTTTCCGGGAGCCCCCTCAAACCAGATTCGGCGGCGGGGCGGGTGAATCCCACGGCCCGTGGCCCAGGTCGCGGGTGATGCGGGCGGCTTGATAGCCTTTCACGAAGACGGGGTTGGGGAACTGCACCACGAGGCTGTCCAGGCTTGTGAAGATGGCCTCCACTGAATTGAACTGTTCGCGCGTCATTGCCGTCAGCGCCTTGCGCCCGGCGATGGCTCCCTGCGGCAGGGTAATGATGGCCTCGTAATCGTCGGCTTCCTTGGCGGTGCTGGTGATGGCGGCAGTGGTGATGCCGCACTCGGCTGCAGCTGTAGCTTGGCTGCTGAGCAGCCCACGGGCGAGCAGGATGACCTGCCGTGCCGTGGCTAGCAGAGTCGAATCCCGCATCCGCCGCCAAGTGCTGAGACTAAACTCCGCCTTGGCAGCATCCGTCTCATTGCCAAGTGACCGGCTGCATTCGGCAACGGCCAGCCCCAGCGAATAGGCGGCCAACTCCAGTTCCGCCTCCTCCCGTGCCTTGTCCTCGGCAGCACCGGTGAGGATGATCTACTGCTGACGACAGAACTCGGCCAGATTGGCGCCAGCGGTTTCTGCTGCTGCGACTCGGTTGGTGAAACGCGCGGCCGGCTGGTTGAACCACACGGCTTTATTCGCCGGCTGGTCTAGGTAGGTCAGGGTGGTGCGGAAGGAGTCCAGACGGTTGGTGAAGATGTCTTTCATGGTGACGGGTTGGGGTTCCCAGAGCGGGGGCGTTAGCAAGGGGGTATGGTGGTATGTAGCAAAATCAGGGCTTGGCGGCCCTTACTGCGTCATCGTGCCGCTCATCTTCGCAATTGCGATAGCTGCCGACCCGATTGCTGGGTCTGCCGACGTCATTGCCGAGCGTGCCGCGACGATTGCTATGTCTGCCGACTCAATTGCGAAGCGTGTCGAAGAAGTTGCTGGTGTGTCAGGAACGGTGGCCAAGCAATCGAATGCTGTTGACCCGCACAACCTATTAGTGGCAGCTTGGCCAGCCAGTCGTTTAGTCTTTTGTTTTATCGCTGAAAAGCATTTAATACCTTCCTGAACAATCTAATGATTAGGCGATGAAATGGCATCTCTCTTTTTACCATTCATTAACAGGTTGCCATTCTTATTCAAAAGACATGCCGACACTGCAATACAAAGCGCAAAGCTCGCAACGATTCAAACGGCTCCCGACTTCAAAGCAAGGGCACAAACAACCGCGCAATGCCATTCCTGAAGCGCTCCGGCATTGTCTGCGCGGCAAGATCTTCCAAGGTGATCGCTCGGCTTTGCGCCAGCTTGTGGTCGAATTCCTGATTGAGCTGCTGAGCTAGGTGGTCGTCGAAGCAGGCGAGGTTGAATTCAAAGTTCAGGCGGAGGCTGCGGGGGTCCCAGTTGGTGCTGCCGATCATGGTGAAGATGCCGTCCACGATCAGCACCTTGGAGTGGTCGAAGGGCGGTGCGCTCTCGAAGATCTGAATGCCTCGGCTCAGCAGCGGCGGATAAAAGGTGCGGGAGGCCCAGTGCACAAAGGGGATGTTGTTGGCACCGCCCGAGGGCGTGATGATGCGCACCTTGACCCCACGCAGCACGCAGGTGATGAGCGCGGAGAAAATCGGCTCTGGTGGTAAGAAGTAGGGCGTGATGATGCGCACCTCCTTCTTGGCCTCGTTCAGGGCTGTCGCGATCGCGAAGCTGATGGTTTGATTGTCCGCATCCGGCCCCTCAGGCAGTCCAATGGCGGACACATCGCCCGGCATATCAATCTCAGGGAACCACGCATCCCCCTTCAGCCACTCGCCCGTGCAGAAATGCCAGTCCTCGGCGAAGATGCGCTGCATCTGGGTGACCACGGGGCCTTGCACACGGAAATGCAAGTCCTGCACGGGATGGTCCGGATTCTCCTTCAGCATGTTGCCCTGACGAATGTTCAGCCCGCCCGTGAAGCCAATGCGGCCATCGACCACCATCAGCTTGCGATGGTTGCGCAGGTTCATCGTGAGCAGCCGGCCAATGAAACGATTCGGCATGAAGCGGTGTACGGTGACCCCGCGCTTACGTAGCTCACCCGTCACGGGTGGCCAGCCATAGCGCGTGCCAGCATCATCGATCATCACACGCACCTCGACACCGCGCTTCGTCGCCCGCTCCAGGGCATCGACAAACTTGGTGCCCACCCCCTTCATCTCGAAGATGTAACTCAGCATCGACACCGAGTGCTGGGCGGCATCAATCGCCTCCAGCATCGCAGGCATGGTTTCATCGCCATTGCGCAGCGTCTCCACGGAGTTCCCCCCGACCAAGGACAGGCGAGACAGAGTCTTCAGGCCGTGCACAAAGCCAGGCATGGACTGCACCTCCGTCTCCCACTCTGGCAACACTAGCGGAATGGAGTCCATCACCCCAGCATCGCTCGCCCCTGCCATCTCACGGTAGCGCTTGCCACTGCGCCGAATGATATTGATCCCAAAGAGCAGATACAGCAGCGGCCCCAACAAGGGCACCAGCGCAATCAAGGCCACCCAGTAGCCTGCGGCGCGCGGATCATTCTTTTTGATGATCACATGCAGCAAGGCGGAACTCGCCGCGACGACCTCAACAATCAGGATCAGCCAATGCCAGGCGGTGGGAAGGAATTCGTGCAACAGGCGCATGGGGGGAAGCTAAGGGCTAACAGCGAAGGGCCTAGAGTATCATGCCCACGAGATGCATAGCCAGGACTGAGCACTTTGCACTGAGCACTTTTGGGGCTCTTTGCTCTACGCCCTTGGCCCTTCGCTTCTAGTGACCCGCCAGCTCCACGGGTCTCCCCTTCACCACCTCGTGCACCTCGACAATCTGGCCATCGTCCATGCTGGCGATGCGGTCCGCGTGATTAAAGATGCGGTTGTCGTGCGTCACGATCACCACACTGCGACCCGCGGTGCGCGCCACATTCTCGAACAACTCCATGACCAGCTGCCCGTTGTGCGCATCCAGCGCTGCCGTCGGTTCATCACAGATGATCAGCTTCGGATCATGCACGAGCGCCCGCGCAATCGCGACGCGCTGCTGCTGGCCACCGGACAACTGATTGGGCCGATGGTGGAAGCGATCTCCCAGGCCCACCAGCGCCAAGGACTCGCGCGCCTTTTGCTCGGCGAAGCGCGTGGACTTGCCCTGGATGAGCAAGGGCACGCTAGCGTTCTGCACAATGTTCAGCGTGGGGATCAGATGGAACTGCTGGAAGATGAAGCCGATGTTCTGCGCGCGGAACCGCGTCACAGCGCTGGCTGACATCTTATCTAGGCGTGAGCCAAAGACTTCCACACTGCCTTGGTCCGCACCCAACGTGCCCGCCATGATGCTGATCAGCGTCGTCTTGCCGCAGCCGGAAGGGCCGACCAGCATCATGATCTCGCCCTCGCGAGTATCCAGCGAGATGTCCTTCAGCACGGTCAGTCGTGCATTGCCATCGCCGAAGCTTTTGACAATACCTTGCAGCCGGACGGCGAGTGCGTGTTGGGGTTTCGGATCAGCCACGGAAGACCATTGCGGGTTCAAGTCGAGCCACACGCCAGATGCCCATCAGCGCGGCCAGCGTGCAAATCAGGAAGATCACACCCAGCACCACCGGCGGCACGATGTCGGGCAGGTAGAAGGGCGGCTGCTTGTTCTTCAGCGCGCCGAAAGCAAAGCCAGACGTCGCTGCCAAGCCAACGCCATAACCGATGACACCCACGGTGAAGGCTTGCAGCAACAGCATCTTGCACAGCATGAAAGTGCTGGCCCCCATCGCCTTCAGCGCGCCCAGGTGCTTCATGTTCTCCAGCACGAACGAGTAGAAGGTCTGACAAGAGATCGCGACGCCGACGATGAAGCCAATGAGCACCGTGGTGCCGAAGGAAATGGGGATGCCCGTGTTCTTCACATACCACATCACCGTAGAGGAGTTGAAGTCGCGCGGCGACGAGCCATACGGACCATTCACATACGCCCGCAGTCCCGTTTGCTGCTCGATCTCGATCGCGGCCGCCTCATTGCTGATACCTGGGCGCGGGGCGGCGATCACGGCGGACAGCATCTTCCGCTGCGGTGGCGAGTATTGCAGCGAGCGGTTGTAAGTCGTCCAGACATAGGGGCCGCCAGTGAACGAAGTCATCGCATCGCAGATTCCCACCACACGGGCCTCCTGGTCATTGATCTCGAAGCTGTCGCCCACCTTCAGCGGATTCTTGGGGTCCAAGGACAGGCGCTTGATCGCTAGCTCATCGATGATCACCGAGTGCGGTAGCCGCACGTCCTCCAGCCGCCCCGCCAGCATCTTGACCGGAGCCCCTGCGAGCGTGGCGGAGTCGATGCCGATGAGCTGGATCACCTTGAACTTCCCATCTGCCATGCGCACCCGCTGAATGCCGGAGTAGATCGGCGCAGCCCAGGCCACGCTCTTCACCGAACGCACCAGCGCCACATCCGTGTCGCGCATCGGGTTCGTCTCATTCACCTGCTCCACCTTCTCCTCCACCACCCAGAGCGGGGCTGGCACATTCTTCAGCGTGGCCGTGGTCCACAGCATCAACCCGCAGAACACCCCTGCCTGCTGCGCCATGAGGAAGGTGGCAAAAAAGATGCCCACCACCAGCATCAAATACTTGGCGGTGTCGCCAAAGAGCATACGGAGGGCGAGCAAGAGCATCGGGCAAGAATAAACAGGAGTGCGCTGTGGTTACGCGCAGCAGGAACGAATGGCAAAAACTATCTCGATGAAGTCCTATGACACCGAGTGGGCCTAGTGCTGCCTTGCCTAACCGCCGCAGCGCCAAGCTAAGTCCTCCCGCTTGTTCACCACCGGCACCCTTGGTGGTCTGCATGGGCCCTAGACTTCCTTCTTAACGCACCGCACCGAGCCGGTGCGGACCACATCTCACGGGCAATCGCAAGTCCACGATACGAACTGCCTACCGTGCGGTTTGGGATGAGTAGGGCCTATATGGCCTTATTGGCGTTTGTGTAAACCTCTGCGCCGCTTTCAACGAACTCTTTGCTCTTCTCTTCCATGCCGCGCTGGAGGGCTTCCTCTTCGGAGATAGCTTGTTCAGCCGCATATTTGCGGACGTCTTCGGTGATCTTCATAGAGCAGAAATGCGGGCCGCACATGGAGCAGAAGTGAGCGGATTTGGCTCCGTCTTGAGGCAGTGTTTCGTCGTGGTATTCGCGGGCGGTGACGGGGTCGAGGGAGAGGTTGAACTGGTCTTCCCAGCGGAATTCGAAGCGGGCTTTGGAGAGGGCGTTGTCGCGGTATTGGGCACCGGGGTGGCCTTTGGCGAGGTCGGCAGCGTGGGCGGCGAGCTTATAAGTGATGGCGCCGGCTTTGACGTCTTCCTTGTTGGGGAGGCCGAGGTGTTCCTTGGGCGTGACGTAGCATAGCATGGCGCAACCATACCAGCCGATCATGGCGGCACCGATGCCGCTGGTGATGTGGTCGTAGCCGGGGGCGATGTCGGTGGTGAGCGGCCCAAGGGTGTAGAAGGGGGCCTCGTGGCACCATTCGAGCTGCTTGGCCATGTTTTCCTCGATCATGTGCATGGGGACGTGGCCGGGGCCTTCGTTCATGACCTGGACGCCTTTGGCCCAGGCGCGTTTGGTGAGCTCGCCCTGCACTTCGAGTTCGCCAAATTGCGCTTTGTCATTGGCGTCGGCGATGCTGCCGGGGCGGAGGCCGTCGCCGATGGAGAAGGAGACGTCGTAGGCGGCCATGATGTCGCAGATGTCGTCCCAGTGGGTGTAGAGGAAGTTTTCTTTGTGATGGGCGAGGCACCACTTGGCCATGATGCTGCCGCCGCGGCTGACGATGCCGGTCATGCGGGAGGCGGTCATGGGGACGAAGCGCAGCAGGACGCCGGCGTGGATGGTGAAGTAATCGACGCCTTGCTCGGCCTGCTCGATGAGGGTGTCGCGGAAGAGTTCCCAGGTGAGGTCCTCGGCTTTGCCGTTCACTTTTTCGAGCGCCTGATAGATGGGCACGGTGCCGATGGGCACGGGCGAGTTCCGCAGGATCCATTCACGGGTGGCGTGGATGTTCTTGCCGGTGGAGAGGTCCATGACGGTGTCCGCGCCCCACTTGGTGGCCCAGCGCATCTTTTCGACTTCTTCCTCGATGCTGGAGGCGACGGCGCTGTTGCCGATGTTGGCGTTGATTTTGACGAGGAAATTGCGGCCGATGATCATCGGCTCGAGCTCGGGGTGATTGATGTTGGCGGGGATGATGGCGCGGCCTGCGGCGACTTCGGAGCGGACAAACTCGGGGGTGATTTCGTTCGGGATGCGCTGGGGGAAGCGCTTGAAGATGCCGGGGGTGTAGTCGGTCTGAACCTGGGAGGAGCCGACATGCTGCTTGTCGA
>Ga0247832_1006093_pt1 | contig 13474 bp, 10 predicted proteins | sample LaCruzMarch2015__10_FD_192407 | JGI IMG/M metagenome (GOLD analysis project Ga0247832, IMG submission 192407) | Freshwater microbial communities from meromictic Lake La Cruz, Castile-La Mancha, Spain - LaCruzMarch2015_4m | ecosystem: Environmental > Aquatic > Freshwater > Lake | place: Spain... | reverse complement strand
ACCCAGGGCTGGGGTCTGGAGAATATGGGCGTGGCCATGGCCGGGCCGTTCGTGAAGATCGACGACCGCTGCGCCACCTCGATGAAGAACGTCTGGGCCGTCGGCGACCTGACCGGCGAACCCATGCTGGCCCACAAGGGCTCAGCCCAGGGCGAGGTGGTCGCCGAGGTCATCGCGGGCCACGACCGCCGCTTCGACCCTGTGACCATCGCCGCTGTCTGTTTCACTGAGCCCGAGATCGTCTCCGCCGGCCTCGGTCCGCTGGACGTCGAGGGCCGCGACGACGTCATCACCGCCGTCTTCCCGCTGGCCGCCATCGGCCGTGCCCTGGCCATCGAGGCCGGCGAGGACGGCGGCTTCGTCCGCGTGCTGGCGTCGAAGACCGACCACCGCCTGCTCGGCGTCCAGGCCGTCGGCCAGCACGTCGCCGAAATGTCCAACAGCTTCGCCCAGATGCTGGAAATGGGCGCGGTGCTGGAAGACGTCGCCGGCGTCATCCACGTCCACCCGACCCTGGGCGAAGCCTTCCACGAGGCGTCGCTGCGGGCCCTGGGGCATGCGATTCACATCTGAGGATGGGGTGTGGGGTGTGGGGTGTAGGGTGTGGGGTGGCCGAGGCCCTGGTCGATCCGGCCTGAAGCCCCCGCCCATACCCCACCCCCCACACCCCATCCCCCACACCCCCCCTTCGCCCCACCGTCACAATCCTCTGTTCTAACCGCCGTTCCCCAGCCGTCCGGAGACTGACAATGACCCGCACCCTGCTCGCCGCCGCCTCGGCGATCGCCCTGCTCGCCCTCGGGGCCTGCAGCAACGACCAGTCCGCCGGCAACCAGACCGCCCGCGCGGGAGTCTGGGCGGCTGGCTCATCGACCGTCTTCCCCTTCGCCACCCGCGTGGCCGAGAATTTCGCCCGCTCCTCGGGCGGCGCCGCGCCGCGCGTCGAGGCGCTGGGCACCGGCGGCGGCATCCAGGCCTTCTGCCAGGGCGTCGGCCCCAACACCCCGGACATCGCCAATGCCTCGCGTCGGATGAAGGCCTCGGAGTTCGCGCTCTGCCGGACCAACGGCGTTACCGATATCGTTGAAATCCAGATCGGCTACGACGGCCTGGTCATCGCCACGGCCCGGAATGCGCCCGACTACGGCTTCGAGGGCGATGACATCTATCTTGCGATCGCCAAGGAAGTGCCGGGCCCGAACGGGAGCTTCATCACCAACCCAAACACAACCTGGAAGCAGGTCAATCCCGGCCTGCCGGCCTCGCGCATCCAGGTCTATGGCCCGCCGCCGACCTCGGGGACACGCGACTCCTGGCTGGAGCTGGCCATGACCCCCTCGGCCAAATCCGTACCCGCCCTGGCAGCCCTGGCCGAAAGCGATGAGGACCGCTTCGAGACCCTGGCCCACACCCTGCGCGAGGACGGTGCCTGGGTCGATTCCGGCGAGAACGACAACGCCATCGTCCAGACCCTGACCCGCACCCCGGGCTCGACCGGCGTGTTCGGCTATTCCTTTCTCGAGCAGAACAGCGACACGGTGAAGGCGCATGCCGTCAACGGAGTCATGCCGACGATCGAGACCATCGCCTCGGGCCAGTACCCTATCTCGCGGTCCATGTTCATCTACGTCAAGAAGCAGCACGTCGGCGTGACGCCGGGGCTGGAGCAGTTCGTGATGGAGTTCATGTCCGACGCCGCTGCCGGCCGCGGGGGCTATCTGCAGGACCGTGGTCTCGTGCCGATGCCGGCTGACCAGCTGGCCACCCAGCAGGCCGTCGCCCGCGGCATGACGGTGATGACGGCCCCGACGGAGTAGGGCGGGCCCTGCGATCTCCCTCCCCATCCGGGGGAGGGAGCGCTTACGCCGCCGCCTTGCGTCTCAGCCGGGCGACCCGTCTCAGCCGCCGCCAGAACCGTCCGCGTTCCGGCTCGGGATAGGGCTGCAGGTTCTGGACGAATTCCTCCGCCGAGGCGCGCCAGCTGAATTTCTCGGCATAGGCGCGCACGGCGGCACGGTCACATTTCAGCGCTTCGAGGCAGGCGGTGCGCAGGTCCTTGTCGATGGTCCCGGCGTTCGAGCCCGGAATGATGTCGATCGGTCCGTGGGCCGGATAGGCCGCGACAGGCGTCCCCGCCGCCATGGCCTCCAGGATCACGAGGCCGAAGGTGTCGGTCCAGCTCGGGAAGACAAAGACATCGGCGTCCCGGAAACACCGGGCCAGCTCCGCGCCGAAGCGGGCCCCGAGGAATTTGGCGTCCGGATATTTCTCTTCCAGCTCGGCCCGCGCCGGACCGTCGCCGACCACGATCTTGGTGCCGGGCAGGTCGGTCTCGAGGAAGGCCTCGATATTCTTCTCGACTGCCACCCGGCCGACATTCAGCCAGAAGGGCCGGGGCCAGTCCTTCCCGCCCAGTTCGTCATAGATGCGCGGCAGATCCGGATGGAATTGTTCGGTGTCCACCCCTCGCGACCAGGGCGAGACATTGCGGAAGCCGCGGTCCAGCAACTCGTCCCGCAGCGTCGGGGTCGCCACCATCAGCCGTCCCGACGGCTTGTGGAACCATTTCATATAGGCGTAGCCGACCTGCACCGGGACCGGGAAGCGCGCCGAAATATATTCAGGGAATTTCGTGTGATAGCTGGTCGTGAACGGCAGCTTCCATTCCACGCAGATACGCCGCGTGGCGATGCCGATCGGCCCCTCCGTCGCGATATGCACCGCCTCCGGCTCATAGGCGCGCAGCCGTTCGCGAATCTCTTCCTCAGCCCCCAGCGCCAGCCGGATTTCCGGATAGGTCGGGGCGGGGATGGTCTTGAACTGACTCGGCTCGATGACCTCGACGTCATGGCCCATGGCGCGGCATTCCGCGATGGTCCGGGTCAGGGTGCGGACGACGCCGTTGACCTGGGGCTCCCAGGCGTCAGTGGCCAGAACGATTCGCATGAGGGCCGGGAGGCTCCGCCGTTGATCGGTCGCAACCTCTAGCGCCTCGGATGGCGATTGGCGAGACGTTGCAACCCTCTCCCGTTCCGCGACGGAACCGTCTAAGACGCGCGCCATGAACGCACACGTCTCTCCGCCCGTCGCCCTGTCCCAGGATTGGGATGCGCTGGACCAGGGCAAGTTCGCGGATGAGACCGCCACGGTCCGGGGTCTGCTGGATCGCATGCCGCTGGACGGGCACGGGCGCGCTGCCGTCCTCGGCGAGGCCATCGGCCTGGTCGAACGGGCCCGCGCCAGCGTCAAGAAACAGGGCGTGGTCGAAAGCTTCCTGCAGGAGTTCTCGCTCGGCACCCGCGAGGGCCTGGCCCTGATGTGCCTGGCCGAGGCCCTGCTGCGCACGCCCGATGAAGAGACCCGCGACCGTCTGATCGCAGAAAAGATCGGCTCGGCCGACTGGTCGTCCCACCTCGGCCAGTCCGACAGCCTGTTCGTCAACGCCTCGACCTGGGGCCTGATGCTGACGGGCAAGCTGGTCGATGTGGACGAGGAGGCCCGCACGGACCTGCCTGGCTTCCTCAAGCGAATCGTCGGCCGTCTGGGCGAGCCGGTCATCCGCGAGGCCGTCGCCGCCGCCGTGCGCATCATGGGCGAACAGTTCGTGGTCGGCCGCACCATCGAGGCGGCGCTGAAGCGCTCCAACCGCGAGGGCTGGCTGTGCAGTTTCGACATGCTGGGCGAGGGTGCCCGCACCGCCCATGACGCCGAGCGCTATGAAAAGATCTACGCCGACGCCATCACTGCCGTCGGCAAGACGGCGAAAGGGCAGGGCCCCGAGGCCGGTCACGGCGTTTCCGTCAAGCTGTCGGCCCTGTCGCCCCGCTATGAGGCCACGCAAGAGGCCCGCGTCTGGAACGAGCTCTATCCCCGCATCCTGCGTCTGGCCCGGATCGCGGCGCAGTACGACATCAATTTCACCATGGACGCCGAAGAGGCGGACCGTCTGGCCCTGTCGCTGAAGCTGCTCGACCGGCTGGCGCATGAACCCGAACTGGGCGGCTGGACCGGCCTCGGCCTCGCCGTCCAGGCCTATCAGAAGCGCTGCCCCGAGGTGATTCGCCGCGTTGCCGAACTGGCGAAGACCTCCGGTCGTCGTCTGATGGTCCGTCTGGTCAAGGGTGCCTATTGGGACACCGAGATCAAACGCGCCCAGGTCTTCGGCCGCACCGACTATCCGGTCTTCACCACCAAGGCCGCGACCGACCTCAACTACCTCGTCTGCGCCAGGGCGATGATCGAGGCCGCGCCGCACATCTACAGCCAGTTCGCCACCCACAACGCCCACTCCCTGGCCGCCGTCTACCGCATGGCGTCCGAGCGGAAAGTGAGGATCGAATTCCAGCGCCTGCACGGCATGGGCGAGGCGCTCTACGACGCCGCCCATGACGCCTTTGGCCCCGTCACCGTCCGCGCCTATGCCCCCGTCGGCGGGCATGAGGACCTGCTGCCCTATCTGGTGCGCCGCCTGCTGGAGAACGGGGCCAATTCGTCGTTCGTACACGCCCTGCTGGACGAGCGGGTACCCGCCTCGGCCGTCGCCGCCGACCCCGTCACTGCCGTCGAGGCCCACCCCGACCGCCACGCCAAGATCCCGACCCCGAAGGACATGTATATGGACCGCCAGAACTCCCAAGGTCGTCAGAATTCTTTGGGCCGCGACTATTCGCAAAGTTCCGACCGTGAACGCCACGCCGTCGCGCTGCAGAAGGTCGACAGCGAGACCCTGACCGCCGGCCCGATCATCGGCGGCAAGCTCAGGGCCGGGACCAATCCCCTGCCGGTCACCAATCCGTTCGACACCACCCGCGTGCTGGGCCACGTCTCCGAGGCGACCGAGGCCGATATCGACGCCGCCGTCGACGCCGCCGCCCGCGCCCAGATCGCCTGGGACCGCAAGGGCGGCGCGGGCCGGGGCACCGTGCTGCGCGCCATGGCCGATGCGCTGGAAGCGAACATGGACCGGCTGGTCGCCCTGCTGTCGCGCGAGGCGGGCAAGACCCTCAACGACGGCGTGGCCGAGGTCCGCGAGGCCGCCGACTTCTGCCGCTACTACGCCATGCTGGCCGAACGCGACTTTGGCGGCCCGACCGAGCTGAAAGGTCCCGTCGGCGAGATCAATCAGCTGGTCCTGCATGGCCGCGGCGTCTTCGCCTGCATCAGCCCCTGGAATTTCCCCCTCGCCATCTTCACCGGCCAGATCGCCGCGGCCCTGGCCGCCGGCAATGCCGTCGTCGCCAAGCCTGCGGAACAGACGCCCCTGATCGCCGCCGAGGCCGTGCGCCTCTACGTCAAGGCGGGTCTCGACCCGAACCTGCTGGCTCTCGTCCCCGGTCGCGGCGAGACGGTCGGCGCCAGACTGGTCAGCCACCCGGGCATCGACGGCGTCGCCTTCACCGGCGGCACCGACACGGCCAGCCTGATCAACCGCGCCCTGGCCGCCCGGCCGGGTGCCATCATCCCCTTCATCGCCGAGACCGGCGGCCTCAACGGCATGTTCGTCGACACCACGGCGCTGAAGGAACAGATCATCGACGACGTCATCCTGTCGGCCTTCGGCTCGTCAGGCCAGCGCTGCTCGGCCCTGCGCCTGCTCTATGTCCCGCATGACGCCGCCGACGCCCTGATCGAGGGCCTGAAGGGCGCGCTCGCCGCCCAGGTCGTGGGCGATCCAACCGACCCCGCCACCGACATCGGCCCCGTCATCGACGCCGACGCCAAGGCCATGCTCGAGGCCCACCTCAAGCGGCTGGAAGGCGATGCGAAGATCATCGCCCGCGCCGAACTCCCGGCCGGCGCCGACAAGGGCCATCTGTTCGCCCCGACCATCGCGGAGATCCCGACCGCCGACTATCTGGAGCGCGAGGTCTTCGGCCCGATCCTGCACGTCTGCCGCTATGAGCCGTCGAAGCTGAAGGAGACGGCGTCGAAACTGGCCGCGCGCGGCTATGGCCTGACGCTGGGCGTCCACAGCCGCATCGAGGCCTTCGCCGAGGAAGTGTCCCGCCTCGTCCCCGCCGGCAATGTCTACATCAACCGCTCGATCATCGGCGCTGTGGTCGGCGTCCAGCCCTTCGGCGGCGAAGGCCTCTCCGGCACCGGCCCCAAGGCCGGCGGCCCCTGGAGCCTGATCCGCTACGCCTCCGAAAAGACCATCAGCAACAACATCTCCGCCCAGGGCGGCGACCCGGCGTTGTTGAATCTCTGAACGACGAAAGCCGGCCCGTCAGGGTCTGGCATGACCCTGGCGCGCGTCCAAACCGATTTCGATCGGGGCCGACGAACAAGGCTGCCGGAGGCCAGACCGTGCTCTCAGCCTTTCGGCCAACCCCCCGCCCGGCTGAGCGCGCTCGGTGCAGGGCGGCCGATCTTCTCGCCGATCCAGCGGGCCGTCTTGATCAGGGCATCGAGATCATAACCGGTCGAGAACCCGGCCCGCTCCAGCATAAAGACCAGGTCCTCGGTCGCGATATTGCCGGTCGCCCCCGGCGCGAACGGACAGCCGCCGATGCCCCCGACCGAGGCGTCCAGCACACTGACCCCCGCCTCGATCCCCGCATAGGCATTGGCCAGGCCGGTGTTGCGGGTGTCGTGGAAATGCAGCCGCAGGACGGCGTCCGGCGCGGCGGCGCGGGCCGCCTCGACCTTGCGGGTCACCGCCCAGGGATCACCGGCCCCGATGGTGTCGGCCAGGGCGATTTCAGCGACGCCCAGTTCGGCGATCCGCCCGACCAGATCGGCGACCTGACCGTCCGAAACCTCGCCTTCGAAAGGACAGCCCCAGACGCAGGACAGGGTGGCGGACAGGGCGGGCGTCGCGCCCGGTTCGCCATTTCCTCCCCCTGAAAGGGGGAGGGGGACCGCCGAAGGCGATGGAGGGAGGGCGTTGGCGCGGCCCGCGATGATGTCGGCCAGCATCTGTACCTGCTGATCGACCGACAGCCCCTGATTCTTCAGGCCGAAGCCGTCGGTGGCGGACATGGCCACATTGACCTCGTCCACCGCCGTGCCAAGGGCCCGGTCATAGCCCTTGCCGTTCAGGACCAGTCCGATGCGGCTGCGGCCCGCTGCGTGGGGCAGGGCGGCCATGACCGCTTCGGCCCCGGCCATCTGCGGCACATATTTCGGATGGACGAAGCTGACGGCCTCGATCCGCCGCGCCCCGGCGGCCTCCAGCCGGTGCACTAGTTCGGCGCGGACGGCCGGGTCGAGGATGGTCGTCTCGTTCTGCAGGCCGTCGCGCGGACCGACCTCGACGATGGTGATCGGTCGGCTCACCGTTGCGGCTCCGCCAGCGGCGCGCCGGGTGGGGCATAGACGGTCAGGCTGACGTCATCGCCCTTGGAATAGTTGTGGCCGTTGACCACGCCGACGGCCCGGCCGGCGACGCCCAGGTCTGCGGCGGCTTCGCGGAAGGCGTCGGCGTCGCGCGCCTCCACGATGACCGGGCGACTCTCGGCCAGGGCGCGCGCCGCCCCGGCGGCGTCCGTCAGCTCGGTGTCGCGACCGGTCAGAAAGACCAGGCTGGGTTCATGAAAGCCCGTGACGGCGATCGGCCCGACCCGGCCCTGACGCGGGTGCAGGTTGGCGTTCAGCAGAACCTTCTCCAGCTGGGGGGCGACCGACAGGGGGCGCAGCTGTCGCAGGGTGCCGGCGAGGGCCCCGTGGGCCAGGACTCCCAGGGCGATCGAGGCGATGACAGCGGTCATTGCGGCCCGGTGCAGCATCAGGAAGGCCCCGATCAGACTGGCCAGAATGGCGAACACAATGGTCATGGTCGCCCAGGTCTGGGCTGTGGAGCGGCCATATTCGGTCAGCAGCCAGACCGAACCGACAGCCAGCAAGGCCCCGACCGCGATCGTCAGACCGGCCCCGACCTGGCGCGAAAGCTTGCCGACAGGTCGGGTCAGGGCGGCTGCAGCCAGCAGGGCCAGGGCCCCGAAGGTCGGCAGATTGTAGTGGGGCAGCTTCGTCGGGGTCAGCTCGAAGATCAGCCAGGCCGGCACCAGCCAGCAGATCAGGAAGCGGATGGCCGGTTCGGCACGCCGGCTCCAGCCCGCGGACAGCGCCGCCGGCAGCAACAGGGTGGCGGGGAAGAACAGCAGGGGCGCGATCAGCAGATAGAAGCCCGGGAAGACGCCGTGGCCCTCGTCACCGCCCGCGATCTTGGGGGCCAGATCGCCCCCGATGGCCTCGGTCCAGAAGCCGCCGTCGGTGGCGATGGTGATGGCAATGGCCCAGGGGCCGACGATCAGGGCCACCAGCGGCAGGCCCCAGCCCCAGCCCAGCCGCTTCAGCCAGCGGGCGTCCCGGTCCCAGACCGAAAGAGCGATTATGGCGGGCACCACGACGATCAGGCCGATCGGCCCCTTGATCAGCATCGACAGCCCCAGCCCCAGCCAGAACATCAGCTTGTGGGGCCGGATCGGGACTTCGCCCGCCCGGGAGGCCAGATAGATCCGGGCCAGTCCAGCCATGGCGAGCGTGACGGCACCGCAAAGCATGGCGTCCGTCTTGGCGATACCCGCCTCGGTCGACAGCAGGAAACTGGCCCCCAGCATGGCTCCCGCGAGGAAACCCGCCCTCTGGCCGAACATGGCGGCCCCGGCCCAGGCACAGGCGGCGGCGGCCAGCATGGCCCCGAGGATGGACGGGATGCGGTAGGGGGCGATGTCGCGGTTCTCGACGCTGGAGGTCACCGCGACGGCCGCAGCCTGCATCCAGTAGATGCCGACCGGCTTCTTCCAGCGCGGGTCGTCCTGGAAACGGATGTCGACGAAGTCGCCAGTCTCGAGCATCTGCGACGTGGCCTGGGCGTAGCGGCTCTCGTCCCGATCCAGCGGCGGCAGCAACATCAGTGCGGGCAGACCGGCCAGCAAGGCCACGAGGGCTGCGAGCAGCGGTCCGCGCCAGCCGGCGATGAATCGGTCGAGATCGGAAGCCATCATGTTCATCGTCCTAACACGACCTTTCACCATGCGTCATGGTTTGGGCGGCTCGCTGCATGCGTGGGTCCCATCTCCCGCCCGGCGTGGAAACCGGCTAGACAGCGTGGATGAAGGACATGATCCCCGAAATCTCCGTCGTCGTCCCGGTGCATGACGAACAGGGCGCGGCCGGCCCGCTGGCGCGCGAGATCGCGGCCGCGTTCGAGGGCCGCGCCTATGAGATGGTCTTCGTGGATGACGCATCGCGGGACGGTACCCTCGCCGAGCTGCGGGGGCTGATGACCGAACTGCCGGCCCTGCGCGTACTCAGCCACGGCTCGAACGCCGGCCAGAGCCGGGCGGTCCGGACCGGTGTGCTGGCGGCACGCGGCGCGATCGTGGTGACCCTCGACGGGGACGGCCAGAATCCGCCGGCGGATGCCCCGAAACTGGCCGACCTGCTGGCCGCCTCGCCGTCCTCGGTGGGCCTGGTCGGTGGCGTGCGGGCCAAACGTCAGGATTCCGGAGCCAAGCGGCAGGCCTCGCTGTGGGCCAACCGCATCCGTCGCAAACTGCTGGGCGACGATGCCGACGACACGGGCTGCGGCCTGAAAGCGTTCCGCCGGGACATCTTTCTGCGCCTGCCCTATTTCGATCACATCCACCGCTATCTGCCGGCCCTGATGATCCGTGAGGGCTATCAGAACCTCTATCTGAACGTGGATCACCGTCACCGCGAGACAGGGCAGTCGAAATACACCAACTGGGGCCGGCTGATGGCGTCGCTGTCGGATCTGCTCGGCGTGATCTGGCTGAAGTCCCGGTCCCGCAAGCCCGGCGCGATCAGCGAAATCTGACTTTCGCCTGCGGGGCGAGCGGGCGTAGCCGTTTGGATCGAACCGGGGTAAGCATCGTTAACAAGCGCGGCTGTTTCGCGGCCGCAAGTCGATGGAGCCCGCCATGCTGCTCGCCATCCCTCTGTTGTTCATCCCTGTGGTGGTCTACGCCATCATCATCGGCTTCGGGGTCCTGGGCTCCGGCGGGGTCGCCGCAGCGGAACTGGCGCTGGGAGATCCGCTGTTCTCCATTCCGATGGTCTCGGGCACGGCCTGGAACGTCGGCACAGGTGACCTGATCCTCTTCCTGTCGCTGATCCTGCTGTTCTTCGAACTGCTGAAATCGACATCGAGTCAGAAGGTGGCGATCGTCAACCACGCCCTGTCGCTGATCCTGTTCGTCTTCTGCCTGGTCGCCTTCCTCCTGTTCAAGGGGTTCGCGACCTCGACCTTCTTCCTGATCCTGACCATGGTCATGCTGGACGTTCTGGCCGGCTTCATCGTCACCATCATCTCGGCCCGCAAGGACCTGGACTTCGCCGGCGGTACCTGACCGGGCTCAGGAAAAGGCGACAAAGATCAGCGCCACGACGGTGATGTCGATGGTGCGGGCGAGGATGGTGAGCATGGCGGTGGTCCCGAACGAGGCTTGAAACCTTTCGTTCAGCAAGGACCGTGCCGTGGCCTCAGACGTCGGTGTCCTTCGCCTTGCCCGGTTGCGGACGGCGCTCGGCGGTGCCGGTGTGCTCCGTGCCGAGGTAGGCGGAACGGGCCGCGTCCAGTACCGGAGGGCCGCCCCTGAGGCCGCGGCGCTGTCCGGTCTGTCCAATCATCTGGGCGGCAAACACAGCCGCGCCGGCATCCGCGCGCGGGGTCGGGGCAGGTCTTGCCGGGGGCTCGGCAGCCTCGGCCGGGATGTTCGTCAGGACCAGGGCGCGCGATGCTGAGCCGGCCCGGCGTTCGGCGGCGCGCCGCTCATCGCTGCGGCGCTCGGCCCGGCGCTTTACGGGACCGACGGGGCGGACCTCGTCGGTCATGTCAGCCGCCCTTCGACAGCTTGTCGAGCTGGCTGCGCATCTCGTCCATCTGACGGCGCATCTCGTCCAGCGGGTCGGCGGCGGGCGCGGCCCGGGGCTCGGGCACCGCGCCCGCGGCGGGGCCGCCGGGCGTCAGGGCGTTGAAGCCGGGCCATATCTTCATCGCATCAGTGAACAGCGCCATGTTGCGCTTGACCGCCTCATCGAGGATGCCGGCACCGGGGGCTGCACCAAAGGCCTTGGAGAACTGGCCGCACATCTGCTCCTGCTGGCGGCTGAAGCTGTCGAGCGACATCTCCAGATAGGAGGGCAGGACGCCCTGCATCTGGCCGCCGTAGAAGCCGATCAGCTGGCGCAGGAACTGGACCGGCAGCAGGGCCCCGCCGCGGCTTTCTTCCTCGAAGATGATCTGGGTCAGGATCTGGCGGGTCAGGTCGTCATTGGACTTGGCGTCGAAGACCACGAATTCCGTGCCCTCGCGGACCATCCGGGCCAGGTCTTCGAGCGTCACATAGGCGCTGGTGGCGGTGTTGTAGAGCCGCCGGTTGGCGTATTTCTTGATGACGACGGTGTCGTCCGCTCCGGCCTTCTTGTCCGCCACGCCAAACCCCTGACCTGTTGCACTGCCGCACTATCCCGCAGTGCGAAGCCGCATGCAAATCAGCCCATCGCCGCAGGGGCCAGGACCACGCCGACCAGCACGGCGGCCCAGTGGACGGTGGCGCCGGTGACGACGAAGCCGTGCCAGATCGCGCGGCGGAATTTCACCTTCGGGCTGATGAAGACGAAGACGCCGGCGGTGTAGATCAGCCCGCCCAGCACCAGCAGGCCCAGCGCGACCGGATGGACGGTGTCGATCAGGGGCTTGGCGGCGGCGAGGGCAAGCCAGCTGAAACCGAGATAGACCAGGCTCCAGAAGGTGTCCGAGATGCGTGGTGCCACCAGCTTGACCGCCACCCCGCCCAGCGCCACCGCCCAGACCAGGACGGTAAAGCCGATCGACCAGCCCCCCTCGAATCTCTGGGTGGTGAAGGGGGTATAGCTGCCGGCGATCATCAGAAAGATGGCCGCCTCATCCATCCGCCTCAGTAGCGGCCGGGCGGCACCCGGATGGGCCTGGTTGTAGAGGGCCGAGACCGTCAGCATCAGGATCAGGCACAGGGCGTAGGTCGATGTGGCGAATACGGCGCCGATCCCGATATGGATCGCGGCCAGCGCGGCCAGAACGATACCGCCGACGCCCGCGAGGGTCAGGCCGACCACATGCACGATCAGGTCGGCGGTCTTTTCCGCCGGCGTCCGGTAATGCTCGGCCATGTCCTGTTCGTCAGGAACGGAGACCTGCACCAGCACGTTTTTCAGTCTCTTGAGCATGGCCGCATCAAGCCTTTTCCGCCCCGTTTGTCCCGCCCAACATGGGGCAGGGTCGGTGACCATTCGCTGAACGTTGTCGTCATGGGTGACGAAGGCGGCGGGATGCGGCAAAAACGGCACGACTTTTTTCGCGCAACCTGACGCCCGGGATCGGCGTAGAGGTTTTGTTTTCCCCGGCCCGGGCGCTCCCTCGCCCGCGGCTGGTTTGAGGGGTACCGGCATGTCCATTGAAGTCGTCATCGTCTCCGCCGCGCGCACGCCGGTCGGTTCCTTCCTCGGGGCCCTGTCCAGCCTGCCGGCCTCCGGGCTGGGCGAGGTCGCCATCCGCGCGGCGCTGGAACGGGCGGGGGTCGCGCCGGATGAGGTTGACGAGGTCATCCTTGGCCATGTGCTGCAGGCGGCGGCGGGGCAGGGCCCGGCCCGGCAGGCGGCCATGGGCGCAGGCATTCGCAAGGAGGCCGCGGCCTGGAGCCTGAACCAGATCTGCGGCTCGGGCCTGCGCGCCGTGGCCATCGGCGCCCAGCAGATCGCGCTTGGTGACGCCCGCATCGTCGTCGCCGGCGGTCAGGAGAGCATGAGCCAGGCCCCGCATGCCCAGGCCCTGCGCACCGGCCAGAAGATGGGCGACATCAAACTGGTCGACACCATGATCAGCGACGGCCTGTGGGACGCCTTCAACGGCTACCACATGGGCCAGACGGCCGAGAACATCGCCGACGCCTTCCACATCAGCCGCGCCGACCAGGACGCCTTCGCCGTGGCCAGCCAGAACAGGGCCGAGGCGGCGCAGAAGGCGGGGCGGTTCGACGACGAGATCGCGCCGGTGACCATCAAGGGCCGCAAGGGCGACACCATCGTCGACAAGGACGAGTTCATCCGCCACGGCGCGACCCTGGAGGCCATGCAGGGCCTCAAGCCCGCCTTCACGAAGGAGGGCAGCGTCACCGCCGCCAATGCCTCGGGCCTCAATGACGGCGCCGCAGCCCTCGTCCTCATGAGCGCGGCCGATGCGAAGGCCCGCGGGCTGACCCCCCTGGCCCGGATCGTCTCCTCAGCCACGGCGGGTGTCGATCCGGCGGTCATGGGCACCGGCCCGATCCCGGCCTCGAAGAAGGCGCTGGAGAAGGCCGGCTGGACCGTGGCCGACCTCGATCTGGTCGAGTCCAACGAGGCCTTCGCGGCCCAGAGCCTGTGCGTCCTGCGCGAGCTGGGCCTCGACCCGGACAAGGTCAACGTCAACGGCGGTGCCATCGCCATCGGCCACCCCATCGGTGCCTCGGGTGCCCGCATCCTGACCACC
>Ga0247832_1006079_pt1 | contig 13493 bp, 13 predicted proteins | sample LaCruzMarch2015__10_FD_192407 | JGI IMG/M metagenome (GOLD analysis project Ga0247832, IMG submission 192407) | Freshwater microbial communities from meromictic Lake La Cruz, Castile-La Mancha, Spain - LaCruzMarch2015_4m | ecosystem: Environmental > Aquatic > Freshwater > Lake | place: Spain... | reverse complement strand
CGAAGCCATGCTCCACTCGCCCATACTGTGGGGGCGTTTGCGGGCGTAGTTTTTAACGGCAGCTGGTGCCCGGCGGTCAGAGTTGCCTTCACGCAAGACGGGGTTTACAGCGCTGCCTAAACACTTGGAATAGCGCGCGCGAATGGCTTTGTCTTCGTCGGTTTTGGGATCTTCAGGAAAGTCTGGAAGCTTGTAGCCTTTGCCTTGTAATTCTTTGATGCAACCCACCAATTGGTGTACCGATGCGCTGATGTTGGGTAGCTTGATGATGTTGGTGTCAGGTAGGAGTGTCAGACGTCCGAGTTCAGCCAAGTTGTCAGGCACTTTTTGCGCGTCGGTCAAAAACTCTGGGAACTCGCCCAAAATGCGGGCGGCAACTGAAATATCGCTTTCCACTACATCGATGCCAGCAGGGGCCGTGAAGGTGCGGATGATGGGCAAAAAAGCGTGTGTTGCCAGGTATGGCGCCTCGTCGGTCAGGGTGTAGATGATTTTGGATTTGTCAGTAGCCATGGGGCACTCTTGGTTTTGAAGTCGGGGAAACAGCTCGTTGGGGCCTTGTTGGCGCGCAACTTGTAATGATTGTAAGACCGCCTTTTGTGCTTATTCGCTCTCACTGCGTCAAGCTGAGCAGTAGGGGCTTCATGTGGCGACATCAAGAGCGAAGCGAGGAGCCACATGAAGCCCCTACTGCTCAGCTTGACTTTTGGTGCTCGACAATAGGTCTTTATGGCAATCGGTCACTACATCAAAGAAATTGGGCGCGGACGCGATGGCGCTCGCCCCTTAGACCGAGCGCAAGCGGCGGACTTGATGGGCCAGATTTTGGATGCACAAGTCAGCGATCTAGAAATAGGTGCTTTTTGTTTGGCTATGCGCATCAAAGGTGAGACACCTGATGAGATGGCAGGTTTTTTAGGTGCGGCACATGCGCGTTTGCATCGCATACAAGGTCCTGCTGATAAGTGGACAGTTGTTTTGCCCAGTTACAACGGCGCGCGACGATTACCTTTGATGACGCCCTTGCTTGCACAATTACTGGCACGCGAAGGGCTTGCGGTGCTAGTGCATGGGTGTACGACCGAATCAACGCGTGTGACCAGCGAGCAGGTTTTTGCAGCCATGGGGGTGAATGCTTTGAGCGCACCTCGCCCAGTTAAGGCGGGCGAGGCAGTGTTTGTTCCGACCGAAGTTTTGTCACCTGCATTGAAGCGATTGCTCGATGTGCGGCGCGTGGTCGGTTTACGAAATCCCGCGCATAGCCTGGTCAAATTGATGAACCCCGTGGTCGGCAAAACTTTGTTGGTTAGTAGTTACACACATCCTGAATACGCCCTGTCCATGGCCGCGACGTTTGAGCTGACCGGTGAGCGTGCGCTTTTGTTGCGCGGTACGGAAGGGGAAGCGGTTGCAGATGCGCGGCGTTGTCCGCCGATGGAAGCATTTGTTAACGGCCAGCGCACGACTTTGGTCGAGGGACAATCGGGGTCGCTGACGCGTTTGCCTGACTGGCCTAACGAGATTGGCCCAGAGACCACTGCGCGTTACAGCATGGCGGTTTTCAATGGCGAGTTAGCGGTTCCTGAATCTTTAAAGCGGCAAGTGCAAGCGGTTTTGCAAGCTATACAACTATGACTTCTCTTACTTTTTCACAACCCCTCGTCTATTTAGTCGGCGCTGGCCCAGGCGATCCTGAGTTGTTGACATTCAAAGCAGCGAAAGCCATTGCTGCTGCAACTGTGTTGTTGGTCGACGATTTGGTGAGTGACGCTGTGTTGGCGCATGCAGCACCTGCCGCGCGCATCGTTCACGTGGGCAAGCGTGGTGGTTGTCAGTCGACACCGCAAGCGTTTATTCAAAAGTTGATGGTGCAAGAAGCGCTTGCGGGTGAATGTGTGGTGCGTCTCAAAGGTGGCGACCCGTTTATTTTTGGGCGTGGTGGCGAAGAGGTCGAATATCTGCAAGCCCATGGTGTGGCGGTCACTGTGGTCAACGGCATCACAGCTGGACTGGCTGGCGTGAGTTCGCTAGGTGTCTCCTTCACGCACCGTGAACATGCGCACGGCGTGGTGTTTGTTACCGGCCACGCTAAGCCGGGCGACGGGGTTGATTGGGCCACCCTTTCGCATACCGCCGCAAAGGCAAAACTCACGTTGGTGATTTATATGGGTATTCGGGGTGCCGAACATTTGCAGGCGGACTTATTGCAAGGGTTGCCAGCCGACACGCCGGTGGCTTTGATCCATCAGGTCAGCTTGCCCGACCAGCGCCATGCAGTTTGCACTTTAGAGACTTTGCACGCGACTGTGGTGCGCGAGGCGTTCGCTAGTCCTTCTGTGATTGTGGTGGGCGATGTACTCAAGGGTTTAGCCTCAGTCGAATCAGGTGCATTTCCTCTCAATTTACGCAGCGCCTAGGACTGATTCCACAACCTGTCACCCTCAAGATAGGCGCCTCGCCCAACTTGTGATCAGATCACGCAGTTTATTAAACAAAACAGGGAGACAACATGACAACATCTTTAAAAGGCCAGGTCGCGTGGATCACGGGCGGTGGCAGCGGTATTGGTTTGGCAGGCGCTATCGAATTGGTCAAAGCCGGCGCACATGTGGTGATTTCGGGACGCACGGCTGCAACCAATGCCAGCGCCCTCGCCCATTTGCAAACTTTGGGAAGTGCTGAGTCCATCGTGTTGGATGTGGCAGACAAAGCCGCAGTGAACGCTGCCGCTCAACAAATTGTTGCCAAGCACAAGCGTATCGACATCTTGGTAACCAGCGCAGGTACCAACGCCACCAAACGCAACTTTGACGTGTTAACGACCGATGCGTGGGACGACGTGGTCAATATCAACCTCAACGGATTGTTCTATTGCGTGCATGCGGTTTTACCGACTATGCGTGCGCAAAAAGGCGGTTTGATAGTGAACGTGTCGTCTTGGGCCGGCTTGTATGCCTCCAAACTCACAGGCCCTGCTTACAACGCCACCAAGCGTGCCGTATTGGCTTTGACGGAATCCATCAATATGGAAGAGTGTGGTTACGGCATTCGCGCAAGCTCAGTCTTGCCTGGCGAAGTGGCTACACCCATCATGGAAAAACGCCCCGTTCCTCCTTCCAAAGAGCAACGCGAGCGTATGGTGCAACCAGAAGACATGGGCCAAGCGATTTTGTTCTTGGCCACCATGCCAGCACGCACTTGCATCAACGAAATGATTGTGTCTCCTACTTTCAACCGCTTTTATATGGGTGGCTTGGAAACGCCGCCTGCTAAATAAGCGTTGCAAACCTTTGACGTCGCCATAGTCGGTGCCGGCGCAGCCGGCCTGTTTTGCGCAGGCGTGGCGGCGCAGCAAGGATTGCAGGTATTGGTGATTGACCATTACGAGAAGGTGGCGGAGAAAGTTCGCATCTCCGGCGGTGGTCGTAGCAATTTCACCAATATCGAGATGGATGTGCGCGCACCGCACAAACATTTTTTGGGTCAGAACCCACAGTTTTGCCGTAGCGCGTTGTCACGTTACACACCACAAGACTTTGTGGCTTTGGTACAAAGCCACCAAATTGCTTTTCATGAAAAGCACAAAGGCCAATTGTTTTGTGACCGCTCATCTGAAGACCTGATTCAGATGCTGTTGCGCGAGTGCGACGCAGGCGCACAAGGGGGGCATGTGACACGTTGGCAGCCTTGTAGCCTCAAAGCACTGCGCTATGCAGATGGTGAATCAGAAGGAAAACCTTACACCCTAGAGACCAGCCAGGGCGATGTCAGCGCAGGCGCGGTGGTAGTGGCTACCGGCGGTTTGTCGATTCCCAAAATTGGCGCAACCGATTTGGGTTACCGCTTAGCCAAACAATTTGGAATTCGTATGGTGGAGCCTAAACCTGGCTTGGTGCCGCTGACCTTTGATGCCGCGCAATGGACTCCTTTTGCAGAACTCACCGGCTTGTCTTTACCCGTCAGCATCGAGACTGGGGCTAACAAAGCGGTGCATATTTTTGACGAAGACTTGCTTTTTACCCACCGCGGCTTATCGGGACCTGGGGTCTTACAAATTTCCAGTTACTGGCAAGCAGGCGAAGACATTCGCATCAATCTAGCCCCTGAGCTCTCGCTGGAGGCAGATTTGTTAGAAGCTAAGCAACGCTCTAAGAAACGTATTGCCAACGAACTCGGCGCATGGCTGCCCAGCCGTCTGGCGGATGTATGGACGCAACACAATCCCGCTTGGCAACGCCCCATCATGGAGGCCAGCGACAAAGCGCTCGCCCAGCTAGCACAAGCCCTCAGTCGCTGGTCTATCACTCCTTCTGGAACCGAGGGCTACCGAAAAGCCGAGGTCACTGTGGGCGGGGTGGATACGCGGGATTTGTCCCAGCAAACCATGGAATCGCGCCAGCCAGGGCTGTATTTCATTGGGGAAGTGGTCGATATCACCGGCTGGCTAGGCGGCTTCAACTTCCAGTGGGCTTGGGCCAGCGCCCACGCATGCGCCAAGGCTTTGGCTGCGGCCAAAAAATAGCTATAATTCATGGCTTTGCTGGCAAATATTGCGCCAGCGCAACAATTTGGAACCCTTGGTCATGACAACCATTCGTGTAAAAGAAAACGAACCCTTTGACGTCGCACTGCGTCGCTTCAAGCGCACTATTGAGAAGCTGGGCCTCTTGACCGACTTGCGCGCCCGCGAGTTCTACGAAAAGCCAACGGCTGAGCGTAAGCGCAAAAAAGCTGCTGCAGTAAAGCGCCATTACAAGCGTGTGCGCAGCATGCAGTTACCCAAAAAGATGTACTAATTGTTCCCGCAGCTGGGCTTTTGGCCACAGCTAGCGCACCAGCTCGCGAGGGACACCCTCTTTCGCGGGCTTTTTTTATGACCCTTCTCTCTGGAGACACCCCATGAGCCTCAAAGCCCACATCACCGAAGACATGAAAACCGCCATGCGCGCCAAAGACAGCGTGCGTTTGGGCACGATTCGTTTGTTGCAAGCGGCCATGAAGCAAAAAGAGGTGGATGAGCGGATCGAACTCGACGACGCCCAAGTCATCGCCATCGTCGACAAATTGATCAAGCAACGCAAAGACTCTGTCGCGGCCTATGAATCCGCCAAACGCGAAGACTTGGCAGAGATTGAACGTAACGAAATTAAGGTGCTAGAAGCCTATTTGCCACAGCGCCTGTCGCCCGATGAAATCACCACAGCCGTTCTAGCCATTGTGAAAGACGTTGGCGCTACCGGGGCGGGCGATATGGGCAAAGTGATGGCAGCAGTCAAAGCCCAATTGGCGGGTAAAGCCGATATGGGTTTGGTATCTGCCGCAGTTAAGAAAGCGCTAGCTGGTTGAGTTCTTAGCGGCTTATTTCTGGGCAGCTAAGCTTTTTCAAGCTTGAGGTTTAGCTACCCGCCACTTGCATACGATCCACTAGGACCGAGCCAATGGTTTTTGCGCCGGTCGTGTATGCATCAGAACCAATGGCCTGAATGCCTTGGAACATGTCTTTCAAATTACCCGCGATCGTGATCTCGTGCACGGGGTAAGCAATGCGGCCTTTTTCCACCCAAAAGCCACTCGCGCCGCGTGAATAGTCACCCGTGACGTAATTCACGCCTTGGCCCATCAACTCGATAACAAACAAACCTGTGCCCAAGCGACGCAGCATGGCATCTAAATCGTCACTACTTTTTGTGAGGCGCGATTGCATAACTAAGTTGTGCGAACCACCTGCATTACCCGTCGTTTGCATACCGAGTTTGCGCGCGGAGTAAGTGCTCAAGAAATAACCTTCAACGCGTCCACCATCGACTACACGCCGTGCGCGGGTGGTAACACCTTCTTCGTCAAAAGGTGAGCTGCCTTTGCCGCGCATTACATGCGGATCTTCCAAGATATCGATATGTTTGGGGAATACAGACTTGCCCAAGCTGTCTAATAAAAATGTGCTTTTGCGATAGAGCGCTCCACCACTCACCGCTTGCACAAATCCTCCTAAAAGACCGGCAGCAACTGGCGCATCGAACAACACAGGACATTGCACGGTGGCGATCTTGCATGACTTCAAACGGCTCAAAGCACGCTCTGCAGCAAAACGTCCGACAGCTTCTGGAGATGACAGTTCGTCAGCACTGCGCATCGAGCTATACCAAGCGTCGCGTTGCATGCCATCGCCCTTGCCAGCAATAGGCGCGACCGACATGCTGTGGCGCGAACTGGCGTAACCGCCGCGAAACCCATGCGTATGGGCGCTGAAAAAATGACTTTGCTGCGCCGACACCCCAGCACCTTCGCTATTGGTAATGCGCTTGTCTGCTTTGAGGGCTGCTGCCTCGCAACGCAAAGCGATTTGCGCTGCTTGCTCACTGGTGATTAACCAAGGGTGGAACAAATCTAAATCGGGTTGCGTCTTAGCAATGTCTTGCGCATCAGGCAACCCAGCAACGGGATCTTCTGCGGTGAACCGCGCAATGTCGTAGGCGGCTTGCACGGTGCGCTCTAACGCCGCTTCTGAGAAATCCGAAGTACTGGCATTGCCGCGTCGGTTGCCCAAATACACCGTGACACCCAGAGATTTATCGCGGTTGCGTTCTACGTTTTCTAATTCGCCTTTGCGCACCGAAACGCTCAAACCACAGCCCTCAGAGGCCTCGGCTCCGACGTCGGTAGCGCCAATTTTTTTGGCATGCGCGATGGCGTAGTCGACCAAGTATTCAAACTGTTGTCGTGTGTGGCTAAAACCGTGTGCGGGGTGGGCGTGCGATGACGCCGATGTAGGTGGTGTGTGATGCATAGCGAAGGCTATGATACTTGGGCAATCTCCCCCTCACTTCTCTATGTCACGTAAACCCAAAAAAGGTTATTTCGTCCGCGGCCAATTTGTGGCCGAAGGTAGCGAACTTGATCTCGAACTCAAACGCGAACTCAAAGGTACCGAAGGCACTAGCCGTACCGATAAAAAACGCGAAAGCGACCAATTACAAGAGATTGGCGTCGAACTTTTAACACTGAGAAACGAACTCGCCGAGCGCTTGAACACGCAAGGACACATTACCGATTTATTGCGCGATGCATTAGCAGATGCACGACGTATCACCAACTTCGAAGGCAAGCGCCGACAAATGCAGTACGTCGGTAAATTGATGCGCAAACTCAGCGAAGAATCTGTCGTGGCTATTCAAGATGCGCTCAACGAACAAAAAATGGGTAGCACGCGTGACACCTTGGCGCTGCATTTGGCAGAGCAATGGCGCGACCGCATGGTGGCGGATGACGAAGCAGTCGCCGAGTGGATGACGCACCACCCACACACTGACAGCCAGCAACTCCGCGCCTTGGTCCGCCAAGCCCGTAAAGACGACACCACCTCGAAGGCCGATGTCGCTAAAGGCTTGCTACCAAGACAAGGCCGCGCTTACCGAGAAATTTTCCAGCTCGTCAAAACGCAACTCAATGCCTTAGAAGATGCCGCGCACATTACGCCAGAGGATGAAGCGGTTTACAAACCCTGAATAAAAAAACAGACACCATGAGCGAGATACCCAGCCCTGACTTACGTTGCGACATCATCCACATTGGTATTGTGTCGATCAGTGACCGCGCCTCCACCGGTATCTATGAAGACAAAGGCCTACCTGCATTGCGCAACTGGTTGGGTCAAGCGCTTTACAACCCCATCGTGTTCGAAGAACGCTTGATTCCCGATGAGCAAGCCACCATCAGCCAATCATTGATTGCCTTAGTCGATGCAGGTTGCCATTTGGTGTTGACAACAGGTGGTACCGGTCCTGCTAAGCGCGATGTAACGCCCGAAGCTACGCTGGCTGTAGCACATAAAGAAATGCCAGGGTTTGGCGAACAAATGCGCCAAATCAGTTTGCGTTTTGTGCCGACGGCGATTTTGTCAAGACAGATAGCAGTGATTCGTGACAGTTGCTTGATCATCAACTTGCCTGGTCAACCCAAATCTATCCAAGAAACTTTGGGTGGATTGAAAGACGCGGAAGGCAAGCAATTAGTTGACGGCGTGTTTGCCGCAGTGCCTTATTGCGTGGACTTAATTGGTGGGCCTTATATGGAAACGCGTGATGCATTTTGCAAAGCGTTTCGGCCTAAAACTGCGATCAACAGTAAACGTATTTAGCCTGAAAGCTGGTTGGTGAGGAACTGATTGGCTAGGCTTGGCTGCAGATTGAATCAGCCAGCGGACTTAATCCAATAGCTGATTTATTCGAGCCGCCTCAAAGTTTTCTTGCTTAGCGGCATCTGCAGGAATGCATTCGGGTTTAGATTGCGCAACAGACAATTCTTCTAAGACCTTCCACAGCAAAGCAATTTGATACTCTTGACTCGCGGCGTTGTCAATCAATCCGCGCATGGCTTGGCTGATAGGGTCGTCATTTTGTGTAACACCGTAGGCTGAAAAACCCATCTTGGACGCCGCTGCTTCACGAATAGCATCAGTATCTGCTTGAATAATGCGCGCCGGATTACCCACCGCAGTAGCGCCTGCAGGCACTGGCTTGACGACAACCGCATTGCTACCAATACGAGCGCCGTCCCCCACCGTGAATCCACCTAATACTTTGGCACCCGCACCGACGACTACGTCCTTACCCAAAGTGGGATGACGCTTCACACCTTTGTAGAGTGAAGTGCCGCCTAAGGTGACGCCTTGGTAAATCGTGCAACCATCGCCAATCTCTGCGGTTTCACCCACTACCACGCCCATGGCATGGTCAAAAAATACACGCTCTCCGATGCGAGCACCAGGATGAATTTCAATACCCGTGAACCATCTTGCAAAGTTGGATACGAATCGGGCCACCCATTTGAAACCAATATTCCAACAAACATGTGAGAAACGGTGCAACACAATGGCATGCAAACCGGGATAGCAAGTTAAAACTTCCCAGCCTGAACGGGCAGCAGGGTCGCGGTCCAAAATGCATTGGATATCAGAGCGTAATCGAGCAAACATAAGAGATGATTATCGTTTGACTGCCGCAGCTTGAAGTGCCGCCTTGGCAATACCCCGCAAGATATGGATTTCCTCTTGGGTCAGGCCTGCACGGTTCAAAAGTTGGTTGAGGCGTGGCATCAGTTTCTTTGGGGAATCAGGGTCTAAGAAATCAATGGCGGTTAAAGCCTCTTGCCAATGAGATAAGAGGCCGGCGATTTGTTGGGCATCTGCTAGTTCTGTCGTAGTCTCAACGCCCCCTTGTTCGCTAGTTGCAAAACCACCAAGCGCCAGCCGCCATTCGTAGGCCAACACTTGCACGGCAGAGGCCAGATTGAGTGAACCGAATTGCGGATTCGTTGGAATACGAATACACGCGTGGCAACGGTAGACATCCTCGTTGCGCATGCCGTAACGTTCGGACCCAAATAGAAAAGCTACGCCTTTTTGTGAATGCGCTTGCTGTAGAGCGCTGGGATCGTTTTCTAACAGAGCGGCAAAGTGCACGCGTGGTTCTGCAGTGGGCGGCCCAAAATCTCTGGGCGTCATTGCGGTGGCGCACAAATGCGTCATGCCTTCTAAGGCATCGTCTAATGAGTCAACCATGCGCGCGTTATTGAGCACATCTAGGGCACCACTTGCGCGCTGAATGGTTTCTTCGCGCCGCAAAACATTGCTCCATCGCGGTTGCACCAACACCAAATCATCGAAGCCCATGACTTTCATGGCACGCGCTGCGGCGCCTACGTTGCCGGCATGGCTGGTCTCTATCAAGATAAAGCGGGTATGCATCAAATGTGAAAGGTCAGGGGCGTAAAATAATCTTATTGTCGTTGCCTATATCTATGGGCGGCATTTCTGCCCTTTGGGCTTGCTCTTACCCACAATTTATGTCGTCCTCTACCCTCCACCCCATGCTTAACGTGGCCGTCAAGGCCGCACGCGCCGCTGGCGCCATCATCAACCGCGCGGCACTTGATGTGGAAGCGGTACGTGTTTCACAAAAACAAGTCAATGATTTTGTGACAGAGGTCGACCATGCCAGCGAGCAAGCCATCATCGAAAACTTGCTCACCGCCTATCCAGACCACGGCATCTTGGCCGAGGAGTCGGGTACCCAACACGGCAACCCTAACGCTGACCATATCTGGATCATCGATCCACTCGACGGCACCACCAATTTCATCCACGGATTTCCCGTCTATTGCGTGAGCATTGCATTGCAAGTGCGTGACAAACTTGAGCAGGCTGTGGTGTATGACCCCACACGCAACGATCTTTTTACCGCAACCAAAGGTCGTGGTGCCTTCATGAACGAACGACGCATTCGCGTTAGCAAGCGTGTGCGCTTGGATGAATGTTTGTTGTCGACAGGTTTCCCCTTCCGTCCTGAAGACGACTTCGACAAATACTTGCGGCTGATGGGCGACATGATGCAACGCACAGCAGGCCTGCGTCGCCCTGGTGCCGCAGCGCTTGATTTAGCGTATGTGGCTGCGGGCTTTACCGATGGGTTTTTTGAAATTGGTTTGCAAGCGTGGGACATGGCAGCTGGCGCCCTTCTTGTCACCGAAGCAGGCGGCTTAGTAGGCAATTTCACGGGCGAATCCAACTACATAGACCAAAAAGAATGTATGGCTGCCAACCCACGTATTTACGCGCAAATGGTTCCATTGCTCCACAAATATTCCAAATTTGCATCTGCTACTGAAAAACACGAGGTGTCAGAAATGACCAAAACCCTGCGTTTAACACCGGCGTCTGAAGCCAAGTAATTTTGATTTCAAGCACACCGTAGAAACTCAGTGTCGCGCGTGAATAGTTTTTATATGAACGTCAGCTAAGCAGCATGTCAGACTTCTCCGCCCACACCCCGATGATGCAACAGTACTTTCGGCTAAAAGCCGAGTACCCCAGCACGCTACTTTTCTATCGCATGGGCGATTTTTATGAATTATTTTTTGAAGATGCTGAAAAAGCCGTTCGCTTACTAGACATCACACTCACGCAGCGCGGACAGTCCGCCGGACAGCCTGTGGTGATGGCAGGCGTACCTTTTCATTCGGTAGAAACCTATTTGGCGCGCTTACTGAAGCTCGGCGAATCGGTTGCGATTTGCGAGCAAGTAGGCGACGTCGTCACCAGCAAAGGCCCTGTCGAGCGCAAAGTGGTGCGCGTAGTCACCCCCGGCACTTTGACAGACAGCGCTTTGCTGAGCGATAAATCTGAAAGCTTTGTGTTGGCGGTGCACCAAAGCGAGCGGGCGGGCATGGGACTGGCTTGGATGAGCGTGACGCAAGGCGTTGTGTATCTGGCCGAATGCGATAGCGCTGAATTAGCGCAGTGGGTTGCCAACGTGGCACCCAGCGAATTGATTTTTAGCGCCGAAGTTAGTCCACTCTTTGAAAAAAATATTCAAGCCTTGGCTGACAGCATGCACCTGCCTATTCAACTACGACCAGCTTGGCAGTTTGATTCTGCATTAGGTGCGCGAGAGCTCCTTACACATCTGCAAGCGGCATCGTTACAGGCTTGGAATGCACAAGAAGTTGAGCAAGCGCATGCGGCGGCCAATGCTCTTCTTGCCTATGCAGAGCACACCCAAGGCCGCGCTTTGACGCATGTGCACAAAGTAGTAGTGGTGCGTAACGATGCATTGATCGATTTGCCTTTGAGTACACGCCGCAATTTAGAGCTCACCCAAACCTTGCGTGGAGAAGAATCTCCCACTCTGTTCTCACTGCTCGATACCTGCATGACGGGCATGGGAAGCCGCCAACTCAAACAATGGTTGCTGTCTCCAGAGCGGGACCGCACCCAAGCCACCATGCGCTTAGATGCCATTGCTGCGCTCCAAGACACAGCACTGCATGCGCCCTACAAAGGGTTGCGCAATGCTCTCAAGGGTTCTGGTGATGTGCAACGCATCAGTGCGCGTATTGCCTTGCGTCAGGTGCGTCCCCGCGAGTTAGTGGCTTTGGGTATTGCTTTGCAAAAAGCTTTGCAAATACAACCGCTTCTTCCGCAAAGTCCTCTGCTTCAAGGCTTAGCGCAAGACATGTCCGTGAATCCTCAATGCGGCGCCTTAATTACACGCGCCTTGCTTGCAGAGCCTGCTGCATTGCTACGCGAGGGCGGGGTGATTGGAGACGGTTACGACAGCGATTTGGATGAGTTGCGCGCTATTCAAACCAATTGCGATGATTTTTTGCTTGCTCTAGAAACCCGTGAACGCGAGCGAACGGGTATTGCTAATTTACGTGTGCAGTTCAACAAAGTGCACGGCTTTTACATCGAAGTCACGCAAGGGCAAGTGAATAAAGTGCCGGATGACTATAGACGTCGTCAAACGCTTAAAAATGCGGAGCGTTTCATCACCCCCGAACTCAAAGCGTTTGAAGACAAAGCCTTGAGTGCCCAAGAGCGCGCACTGGCGCGTGAAAAGTTTTTATACGAACAACTGCTTGATATGTTGCAAGTATTTGTGCCAGCTTTGACCCAACTGGGTAGCGCTATCGCTACGCTTGATGCATTGTGCGCATTGGCAGAGCGCTCAATCACCTTTCATTGGTGCGCACCCACTTTTGTGAATACGCCTTGCATTGACATCACACAAGGGCGTCATCCTGTGGTGGAAGCCAGACTTGCCGCGACCCATGGGCGCACGCATGACGGATCCGCCAAAACCTTTATTGCCAATGACACGCATTTAGGCCCTAACCAGCGCATGCAACTGATTACCGGACCGAACATGGGCGGCAAATCCACCTATATGCGACAAGTCGCTTTGATTGTGTTGTTAGCGAGTATGGGTAGCCATGTGCCAGCGAATGCTTGCACATTAGGGCCGATAGATGCCATCCATACCCGCATTGGCGCAGCGGATGATTTAGCAAATGCGCAATCGACCTTCATGCTGGAAATGACAGAAGCAGCGCACATCTTGCATAACGCAACTGCCAACAGTTTGGTTTTGATGGATGAAATTGGTCGCGGCACATCAACATTTGACGGCTTGGCTTTGGCCGGGGGCATTGCTTCGCACTTGCATGACAAGTCGCAATCCTTCACTTTGTTTGCCACTCACTATTTTGAGTTGACCGAATTTCCTGTGAAACACCGCCAAGCAATGAATGTGCATGTCAGTGCAGCAGAGTCCTCTGCCAGTGGCAGCAACAGCGGCATTGTGTTTTTGCATGAAATTCAAGCTGGCCCTGCAAGTCGCAGTTACGGCATTCAAGTTGCACGATTGGCAGGTGTTCCCAATAGCGTTTTGCAACATGCCAAACATGCATTGAGTGCACTAGAGTCAGGCGCAGCGTCTGGTAAGGCCCAAGTCGATTTATTCGCGCCCCCGCCTGAGCCTATAGACGCTGGCCCCTCACCGCTAGAGGCCAAGCTATCTCAAATAGATCCAGACACCTTGAGCCCCAGAGATGCTTTGGATGCTTTGTACCAACTTAAAAAGTTGCTCAAGGACTCCAAGTAATCCAACCCGTATAGGCGGTAAGCCATACCGCTATCCCAAACACAATACGGT